>OOGF01000003.1_pt1 | contig 24256 bp, 33 predicted proteins | sample 1670581 | NCBI WGS metagenome assembly OOGF01 (sample SAMEA98168668, study PRJEB22522) | marine metagenome | biome: marine biome; feature: marine water body; material: seawater | place: Arctic Ocean | collected 05-Oct-2015 | depth 12 m
AAACTAATGCTGTTTGGGATGCATTAGAACTTATTGTAAGAGAACACCCAGTTTTATTAAACCGTGCACCAACACTTCACAGACTAGGGGTTCAAGCTTTTGAACCTAAGTTAATTGAAGGAGATGCAATTGAACTACACCCATTATGTTGTGCGGCTTTTAATGCTGACTTTGATGGTGACCAAATGGCTGTTCACGTTCCTCTAAGTTTAGAGGCTCAACTAGAAGCTAGAATTTTAATGCTTTCAACAAACAACATTTTAAGTCCATCAAATGGTAAACCTATCATAGTACCGAGTCAGGATATGATTTTAGGTCTATACTATTTATCTCAAGCACCATTTCAAACTGAAAAGCCAGATGGTTACTTTATAAATAATGATGAAATTGAACATGCTTTATCAACGGGTCAGATAAAAGTACACTCTACTATTGTTTCAAGGTTCGAAACACTTGATGAGAAAGGTAACAAAAAAGTTGAAAAATATACAACAACTGCTGGAAGATTTTTATTAGCTAATTTATTACCAAAAAATAAAGACATTACTTTTTCAATGATTGATAGACTGCTTCCTAAAAAAACTGTTTCAGAAATTATTGATAGTGTTTTCAGATTTTGTGGTCAGAAAACTACAGTTATTTTTTGTGATCATTTAAAAGATTTAGGATTCAAACATGCATTTAAAGCAGGTATTTCTTTTGGTAAAGATGATTTGGTTATTCCTGCAAACAAAGGACAATTGATTGATGATACTAAAAAATTAATTGCTGATTATGAAAATCAATATTCAGAAGGTTTAATTACTAGAGGTGAGAAATACAACAAAGTAGTTGATGCTTGGTCAAAATGTACTGACAAAGTAGCTGGTGAAATGATGAGAGGTATTTCTGCTACTGAAAGTACTCCTGATGGCATGAAGATTAACTCAGTATTTATGATGGCAGATAGTGGTGCTAGGGGTTCAGCTGCTCAAATGAAACAGTTGGCTGGTATGAGAGGTCTTATTGCAAAACCATCTGGTGAAATTATTGAAACTCCTATTATTTCTAACTTTAAAGAAGGTTTAACTGCTTTAGAATATTTCAATTCAACGCACGGAGCCAGAAAAGGTTTAGCTGATACAGCCCTAAAGACTGCAAGCTCAGGTTATTTAACTAGAAGACTTTGTGATGTAGCTCAAGATCTTACAATTTCAAAAATTAAATGTGATAATCCAGGGTTTATTGAGTTAGCAGAAATTTTAGAAGGTGGAAATGTAGTTGTTAGTTTATCAGAAAGAGCGCTTGGTAGAGTTACAGCTTTTGAAGTAAAAAATCCTATTACAGGTGAAGTGGTTATTAAAAAAGAAACTATGATTGATGAATCAGGTTGTGATAAAATTGATGCAGCTGGTGTTAAATTTATCAAAGCTTATTCAGTTATGACTTGTAGCTCTAAAATTGGTGTTTGTGCTACTTGTTATGGAAGAGATCTATCTAGAGGAAAAATGGTTCACGTTGGTGAAGCAATTGGTATGATTTCAGCTCAATCAATTGGTGAGCCTGGTACTCAGTTAACAATGAGAACTTTCCACGTTGGTGGTACCGCTTCTGTTAAGCAAGAGTCTGAAATTGTTACAAAATCTGCAGGTACTTTGAAAATTATTAATACTAATTTATTAGAAGATTCTAAGAAAAATCTAATTGTTATGGGAAGAAACACCCAACTATCAATTGAAGATAATAACGGTGTTCAAGTTGCAATTTATAAAGTTGCTTATGGATCAAAATTATTTTTCCAAAATGGTGATAAAATAAAAGCTAATGAAAAAATTTGTGAGTGGGATCCTTATACAACTCCAGTTATTGCAGAAAAAAGTGGTATTGCTGGGTATGTAGATTTAATCGATGGTGTTTCTATTCAAGAGACAACTGATGATGCTACTGGAATTTCTTCTAAATCAGTTGTTGATTGGAGAGCACAATCTAAAAACACAGATTTAAAACCAAGAATTACTTTAAGAGATGAGAAGGGTAATGTTATCAAAAAAGCAGATGACAATGAAGCTAGATACTATTTAGTTCCTGATTCAATTCTTTCTGTTAAAGATGGTCAAAAAATATTTGCTGGTGATATAATCGCAAGACTTCCAAAAGAAACGACTAAAACAAAAGATATTACTGGAGGATTACCTCGTGTAGCTGAATTATTTGAAGCTAGAAAAGCAAAAGATAGTGCGATTATTGCTGAGAATGATGGGCAGGTCTTATTTGGTAAAGAAGTAAGAGGTAAACAAAAAATTTCAATTCAACCAGATGATGGTGAGCCTTCAAATTATTTAATACCTAAAGGTAAACATATTAACTTTAACCAAGGTGAGAAAATTAAAAAGGGTGAGTATCTATTAGATGGCCAACCTTTACCTCATGATATTTTGAGAATTTTAGGCATTAAAGATTTAACTGAATATTTTGTTAATCAGGTTCAAGAAGTTTACAGATTACAAGGTGTGGTTATTAATGACAAACACATTGAAACTATATTAAGACAAATGCTTAAAAAAGTTGAAATTAAAGAGTCAGGTGATTCGTCTTACTTACCTGGTGAAATGATTGACAGAATTAAGTTTGATAATGCAAATGAAAAACTAGTTGCTGATGGAAAAAATCCTGCATCTGGTGAAAGAGTTTTAATGGGTATTACTAAAGCTTCACTTCAAACAGAGTCATTTATTTCTGCAGCTTCATTCCAAGAAACCACAAGAGTTTTAACTGATGCTGCTATTAAAGGTAAAGTTGACCCTTTAAATGGCTTAAAAGAGAATGTTATTGTTGGTAGATTGGTTCCAGCTGGAACTGGTCATATCAAAAATAAATGGAATGAAAATGCCATTGCAGCTGACAATAAATTTTTAGCTGATCAAGAAAAAATTGAGCCTGCAGAAGCTACAGAAACTCCTGCAAATTAATAAAAAAAACACGTTTAAATTGTAGTTTTAGTTTGACAATCAGAAATTTAATAGTATTTTGACGCTGTTTTTGGTTGGAATGTAGTACCTACTTTATGGAACTAAACGCTGCCACAAAATAACCTGTCAGTTATTTTCATTCAAAAATAAATTAATTAATTAATTAAAAATTTATGCCAACTATTAACCAGTTGTTAAGAAAGAAAAGAACTAGACCAGTTGCAAGAAATAAAGTTCCTGCACTTGAAAAACAACCTTTAAAAAGAGGTGTGTGTCTTAAAGTTTACACAACAACTCCTAAAAAACCGAACTCTGCATTAAGAAAAGTTGCAAGAGTTAGACTTTCAAATGGTTTTGAAGTTACAGCTTACATTGGTGGTGAAGGGCATAATTTACAGGAACACTCAGTAGTTTTAATTAGAGGTGGTCGTGTTAAAGATTTACCTGGTGTTCGTTATCATATTCTTAGAGGAAATCTAGATACACAAGCAGTTGCAAATAGAAAGAAACGTAGATCTTTATATGGAACTAAAAAAGGTAAATAATTATGTCTAGAAAAAAAACACAACCAAAAAAAGTTGTCACTCCAGATCCGATTTTTAAATCAACCATTATTCCAAAACTAATTAACTCAATTATGTATGATGGAAAAAAAGTTGTTGCTGAGAAAATTGTTTATGAAGCAATTGAAAAAATTAAATCAAAAACTAAAGAAGAGCCAATTAATGTTTTTAATGAAGCAATAAATAATATCAAACCTACTGTAGAAGTTAGATCTCGTAGAGTTGGTGGTGCAACGTACCAAGTTCCTGTTGAAGTTAAAAATAATCGTGCTCAAGCACTTGCTATTAGATGGTTAGTTGACGCTTCAAGAAAAAGAAAAGACAAACATATGTCTGATAAAATTTTTAACGAACTGTATGATGCGTATGAAAAAAAAGGATCTGCAGTTAAAAAAAGAGAAGATGTACATAAAATGGCTGAGTCGAATAAGGCTTTCGCTCATTTTAGGTGGTAAAAAATTATGGCTAGAATTAATACATTAGATACATATCGTAATATTGGAATTATGGCTCATATTGATGCTGGTAAAACCACTACTACTGAAAGAATTTTATACTACACTGGAAAAAGTCACAAAATTGGTGAAGTACATGATGGTGCAGCAACAATGGATTGGATGGAGCAAGAACAAGAAAGAGGAATTACAATTACTTCAGCTGCAACTACTTGTTTTTGGAATGACCATAGAATTAATATTATTGATACTCCTGGTCACGTAGATTTTACCATTGAAGTTGAAAGATCATTAAAAGTTTTAGATGGTGCTGTATGTGTTTTTGACGGTGTTGCTGGTGTTGAACCTCAATCAGAAACAGTATGGAGACAAGCAGACAAATATAAAGTTCCAAGAATTTGTTTTGTAAATAAACTAGATAGAACTGGTGCAGATTTTTATAGATGTGTGGATATGATTAGAGATAGACTTGGTTGCAAACCTCTAGTTATACAAATCCCAATTGGTATGGAAGCAGATTTAGTTGGAGTTGTTGACTTAGTTAAGATGAAAGCCCAGGTTTGGAAAAATGAAGCCTTAGGTGCAGAGTGGGAATACAAAGAGATTCCTGATGATTTAAAAGAGATTTCTCAAAAATATAGAACTGAACTTGTTGAAACTGCTGTAGAGCAAGATGAAAAATTAATGGAAAGCTATTTAAATGGTGAAGAAATTAAAGAAGAAGATTTAGTTAAATGTATAAGAAAAGGAACACTAAATTTCAGCTTTGTTCCAATAACTACTGGTTCAGCATTTAAAAACAAAGGTGTTCAGCCGTTACTTGACGCAGTTATTAATTACCTACCAAGCCCAATTGATATTGGTTCAATTAATGGAACGATACCAGGAACTGAAGATATTAAAGAAATGAAATTTGATGATGGAGCTGGTTTTTCAGCTTTAGCTTTTAAAGTTGCGAACGATCCATTTGTTGGATCATTAACTTTTATAAGAATTTACTCTGGAACAATTAAAACTGGAACAGCAGTTTATAATACTTCAAAAGAAAAAGAGGAAAGAGTTGGCAGAATGCTTTTAATGCATGCAAATTCTAGAGAAGATATTAAAGAGGCAAATGCTGGTGATATCGTTGCATTAGCTGGTCTTAAATACACAATAACTGGTCACACTTTATGTGATGAGGCTAATCCAGTTTTACTTGAGCCAATGGAGTTTCCTGAGCCAGTAATTGAAATTGCTGTTGAGCCAAAAACTAAAGCTGACCAAGAAAAAATGGGTGAAGCTTTAGCTAGATTAGCAAAAGAAGATCCTTCATTTAGAGTAACTTCAGACGAAGAATCTGGCCAAACAATAATCAAAGGTATGGGGGAATTACACTTAGATATTATTGTTGATAGAATGAAAAGAGAATTTAATGTTGAAGCAAATATTGGAGCACCTCAGGTTGCTTACCGTGAAACTATTCAAAATGCATCTGAGTTTGAGTATACACACAAAAAACAAAGTGGTGGTGCAGGACAGTTTGCAAAAGTTAAACTTTTAGTAGAACCTCAAGAACCAGGTAAAGGTAGAGAAGTTGATAGCAAAATTAAAGGTGGATCAATTCCTAAAGAGTTTATTCCAGGTGTTGAGAAAGGTATTGAAACAATATCTGACGGTGGAATTTTAGCAGGATTTCCGATGATTGATTTCAAAGTTACAATTTTAGATGGATTACACCATGATGTTGACTCCAGTGTTCTTGCATTTGAGCTTGCTGGTAGAGCTTGCTTTAAAGAAGCTTGTACTAGAGGTGGATTGAAATTATTAGAGCCAGTAATGAGAGTTGAAGTTGTAACTCCTGAAGATTACATGGGTGATGTTATTGGTGATTTAAATAGTAGAAGAGGCCAAATAAGTGAGCAAGAAAGCAGAGGAAATGCGACCGTTATAACTGCAATGGTTCCTTTAGCGAATATGTTTGGATATATAAACAGCTTAAGATCAATGTCTCAAGGAAGAGCTCAATACTCAATGTTCTTTGATCATTACTCCAAAGTCCCACAAAACGTGCAGGATGAAGTAACTAAAAAGATTGCTGGATAAATATTATGGAAAAACAAAACATTAGAATTAAATTAAGAGCTTACGACAATAAGATCTTAGACGCCTCTACCGAAGAAATTGTAAACACTGTTAAGAGAACGGGAGCTACAGTTAAAGGGCCAATACCACTACCAACTAGAATTGAAAAATATACAGTTTTAAAAGGACCTCACATTGATAAAAAAAGTAGAGAGCAATTTGAAACAAGAACACATAAAAGATTGATTGATATCATTGAACCTACACCTCAAACTGTAGAGGCTTTAATGAAACTAGATTTAGCATCTGGTGTTGATGTGGAGATAAAAATTTAATTATGACTGAAATAGCTTTAGTTGGAAAAAAAATAGGTATGACAAGAGAGTTTTACCATACTGGTCGTTTAGTTCCAGTTACAGTAATTAAAATGGAAAAAGCTAGAGTTATTAGCGTGATTGAAGAAGATAAACGTGGATATAAAGCTATACAATTAGGTTTTGGTAACATTAAAAGTTCAAAACTTACAAAAGCAATGAAGGGCATGTATGCTAAAAAAAATACTGAAGCAAAGAAAAAATTAAAAGAATTTAGAGTAAAAGATACAGAGCCATACAAAGAAGGTAATGAATTTGGTTTAGAAATTTTTAATGAAGTCAAATTTGTTGACACTACTTCAAAAACCATTGGAAAAGGTTTTGCTGGAGCGATGAAAAGACATAACTTTGGTGGTTTAAGAGCTACACACGGTGTTTCTGTTTCACATAGATCTCATGGCTCAACAGGTCAAAGACAAGATCCTGGTAAAGTTTTTAAAGGAAAAAAAATGGCTGGTCATATGGGGGACAGAGTTAGAACCATGCTAAATTTAGAGATAATTAAAACTGATTTAGAAAACGAATTATTATACTTAAAAGGCTCAATACCAGGTTCTAAGAACTCAGAGGTATTAGTCAAACAATCAGTTAAAGTCATTAATAAACTTACTATTAAAGAAAAAATTGCTGCTGCTGAAGAGGCTAAAAAAACACCAGATAAAAAGAAAAGATAATGAAAATTGATAAAATAAATTTAGATGGGAAAAAAGACTCGATTGAAGTTTTGGATAAAATTTTTTCAGCAAAGATAAATAAAAAATTAGTAGATAACGTTTTATACAAAACTAATGCTAACTACAAAGGTAGACACGCTAAAACAAAACAACAGAATGAAATTGCTGGATCTACTTCAAAGATTTATGCTCAAAAAGGAACTGGTGGAGCACGTCATGCCAGTAGAAAAGCCCCTATATTTGTTGGTGGTGGTGTAGCACATGGTCCAAAAGGTCAACTAGCTTATAAAAAAAGAAAACTTAACAAAAGTGAAAAAAAATTAAGCGTAGCATCACTGATTACTGAAAAAAATAAACTTAATAATTTATTAATCTTTAGTGATTTTGCTACTGAAATTAAGAAAACTAAAGAAATGCACTCAATCATTAAAAAATTTGATTTAACTCATTCATTAATAATTCTGGATAAGATTTCAAAAGATAAAGTTGAAAAATCAATGAGAAACATACCAAATGTCAAAGTTACTGATGTAAACCACTTTAGCGCTTTTGATATTATTAAATTTAAAAAAGTTGTGTTTACTGAAAGTTCAATAAAAGAACTAGAAAAGAGATATTCTTAAAATGGATAAGATACATTTATACGATAAAATTTTATCACCAATGCTAACTGAAAAAACTACAAATCTTTCTGAGCAAAATAAAATTGTATTTAAGGTTCCAAGAGAAGCTAACAAAACTAATTTAAAAAAAAATATTGAAAAAATTTTTAAAGTAAATGTTATTAAAATTAACATAATCAATAAGCAAAACAGAAAAGTTGTTAAAAGAGGGAAAAAAGTAAATATTCAAGGATATAAAAAAGCAATTATAACTCTAAAAAAAGGTCAAAGTATCGATCTAACGACAGGAATTTAAATAATGGCATTAAAAACATTTAAACCATATACAAAATCTACTAGAGGAACTGTTCTAGTTGATAGAACCGGTCTCTGGAAGGGCAAACCTTTTAAAATGCTAGTTGAACCTAAAAATTCAATGCGAGGAAGAAATAACAACGGCCATATTACTTCTAGAAACATGTCGGGTGGTGGACATAAGAAAATGTATAGACTTGTTGATTTTTATAGAAAAAAATTTGATGTACCAGGTACAGTTGAGCGTATTGAGTATGACCCGAATAGATCGTGTTATATTATGCTAATTAAGTTTGAAGATGGAACTCATTTTTACTATTTAGCACCTCAAAAAATTAGTGTTGGTGATGTCGTTGAAAATGGCTCTGCAAAAGAGATTAAAGTTGGGAATTGTATGCCGTTAAGAGATATTCCAGTAGGTGTAAACGTACATAACGTTGAATTACAACCTGGTGGTGGTGGAAAAATAGCTAGATCCGCTGGTACCTCTGTTACTATAAGTGGTTTAGATGGTAATTATTCATTAGTTAAAATGACCTCTGGTGAAGTTAGAAGAATAGATTCAAGATGTATGGCAACAATCGGTGTCTTGTCAAATCCTGATCAAAAAAATATTAAAATTGGTAAAGCTGGAAGATCAAGATGGTTAGGTAGAAGACCTCATACAAGAGGAGTTGTGATGAATCCAGTTGATCACCCACACGGTGGTGGTGAAGGTAAGAGTGCTGGTGGTAGACATCCAGTATCACCGACAGGTCAAGGTGCAAAAGGATTAAAAACAAGAACTAACGCAAGAACAGATAAGTTTATAGTTAAAAGAAGAAACAAAAGAAAGGATACTAAAAAATAATGGCTAGATCAGTATGGAAAGGTCCTTTTGTTGAAGAGAGCTTAATTAAAAAAGTTGAAAAACAAAAATTAGACCCCAAAAAAATGCCAATTAAAACTTGGTCAAGAAAATCAACTATAATTCCTGAATTTATTGGTGTTAGTTTTTTGATTTATAATGGAAAAAAATTTATACCCGTTACCATTTCTGAAGATATGGTGGGGCACAAACTTGGTGAGTTTTCACCAACAAGAACATTTTTTGGACACACACCTGCAGATAAAAAAGCAAAACCAGCAACAGCTAAGAAATAATTATGAATAAGAAAAAGAAAATTAATAGAATTAAAGTAGATACAGTTAGATCAGTGAATAACAATATTAGATCTAGTGTAAGAAAACTTAATCCAATTCTTAAGGCAATTGTTGGAAAAAAAGTTGATGTTGCTATTAGAGAATTACAATTTTCTGCAAAAAGAATAACTAGAGAGATTAGAAAAACTGTTTCATCAGCTATTGCTAATGCTGAAAATAATAATCAATATGATATTGATAAGTTAATTGTTAAAGAAGCTTATTGTGGAAAAAAAGTTGTTATGAAAAGATTTAGACCTAGAGCAAAAGGTAGAGCTGCACCAATTTTAAAACCATATTCAACAATTACAATTATATTATCAGAAGCAAAACAAATGGAGAGTCATGGGACAAAAAGTTAATCCGATAGGTTTTAGACTTGGTGTGAATAGAGGTTGGGACTCTGTTTGGTATGCTAAAAAGAAAGATTTTGGAAATTATCTAATTGAAGATTTTAAAATTAGAGCCTATATCAAGAAAAATGTAGTTAACTCTGGTGTATCAAAAGTAATGATAGAGAGAACTTCAAATAAATGTTTTGTTACAATTTACACTTCAAGACCAGGGTTTGTTATTGGTAAAAAAGGTAGTGATATTGATAAAATTAAAAACAATTTATCTAAATTTACAAGCAATGAAGTATCTTTAAATATTAAAGAAGTTAAAAAACCTGAAACTAATGCTTTTTTAGTAGCCGAAAATATTGCACAACAACTAGTAAAAAGAATATCATATAGAAGAGCAATGAAGAGAGCCATGCAGTCTTGTATGAGATTAGGTGCCAAGGGTATTAAGGTTGCAATAAGTGGTAGACTTGGTGGTAACGAAATCGCAAGAACAGAGTGGTTGAGAGAGGGCAGTATTCCTTCTCATACATTAAGAGCAGATATTGATTACGATGAAGCAGAGGCTTTAACAACATTTGGAATTATTGGAATTAAAGTTTGGATTTACAAAGGTGAAGTTTTTGCAAGAGAATTTAGCCAAGAAACAAATAAAGTTAAACCTAAAGAGGTTAAAGAGTAATTATGTTACAGCCAGTAAGAACAAAATATAGAAAAGCTCACAAAGGCAGAATTCATGGAACAGCCACACGTGCTGCGAAGATTAATTATGGATCATTTGCTTTAAAAGCTATGGCTCCTGAAAGAATTATTGGTAAACAAATTGAAGCTGCTAGGGTTGCTTTAACTAGACACATGAAAAGACAAGGACGTGTTTGGACTAGAATTTTTCCAAATATTCCAGTTTCAAAAAAACCTGTTGAAGTAAGAATGGGTAAGGGTAAAGGTGCTCCTGAATATTGGGCATGTAGAGTTAAACCTGGTAGAATTTTGTTTGAAATTGATGGTGTTTCTGAAGCTATTGCAAAAGAAGCTCTTTATAAAGCGTCTGCTAAATTACCTATTAAAACTAAGTTTATAAAAAGATTTGCATAATATGAAAATACAAGAAATTAAAAAATTATCTAAAGACGAAGTTTTAAAAAACATAGATAAATTGAAAAAAGATTTATTTAATTTTAGATTTCAAAGAATTAATTCTGAAATTAAAGACCCATCAAAAATTGGACAAACAAAAAAAACAATTGCAAGGTTAAAAACTATACTAAAAGGAAAATTAAATGCCTAAAAAAATATTAACTGGAGTAGTTACTAGTGATAAGCCCAATAAAACTATTACTGTAGCGGTAGAGAGAAAATATTCACATCCAGTGCTAAAAAAAGTGGTTAAAGTTCAAAAAAAATATAATGCACATGATGAAAATAATAAATTTAAAACTGGAGATAAGGTTTCAATTATTGAATGTAAACCATTTTCAAAAAATAAAAAATTTCAAGTAATGGATGGTTCTAAATGATACAGGTACAAACTGAAATGTTAGTTGCAGACAACACTGGTGCAAAAAGAATTGAATGTATTAAGGTTCTTGGTGGATCAAAACGTAGATATGCTAGTATTGGTGATACAATCGTCGTTGCTGTAAAAGAAGCGATACCTAAGGGTAAAGTTAAAAAAGGCTCTGTACACAAAGCAGTTGTAGTTCGTGTTAAATATGGAATTCATAGAGATGATGGTTCAAAAGTTAAATTTGATAACAATGCAGCAGTTTTAGTTGATGACAAAGGTGAACCGGTTGGAACTAGAATTTTTGGACCTGTTACAAGAGAACTAAGAAATAGAGGTCAAATGAAAATAATTTCATTAGCTCCAGAGGTATTATAAAATGATTAAAAAAGGTTCTAAAGTAAAAGTATTAACTGGAAGAGATAAAAAAAAAGAAGGTGAGGTTATTGAAATAGATAGACCTAACAACAGAGCAAAAGTTCAAGGAATTAATATTGTGAAAAAACACGTTAAAACTACAAAAGAAAAAAAAGGTGGAATTATTTCCAAAGAAAGTTTTATACATATTTCAAACCTTGCACTTATTGATATAAAAGAAAAAATTAAAAAAACTGAGGCTAAAAAATAATGACACCAAGATTAAAAGAACTTTATTACAAAGAAATTCAACCTGCCCTTAAAGAGCAATTAGGATTTAAAAATACTTTTCAGGGACCAAAGCTAGTTAAAGTCGTTATTAATATGGGCCTAGGTCTTGATGGTGCTGATGCTAAAATTATGAAATCTACTGAAGAAGATTTAGGAAAAATTACTGGACAAAAACCTACAGTTACAAAATTTAAGAAATCTGTTGCTAACTTTAAAACAAGAAAAGGTACCAATGCAGGTTTAAAAGTTACCCTAAGGGGTAATAAAATGTATGAGTTTATTGATAGATTAGTTAATATCGCGCTACCAAGAATTAAAGATTTTAGAGGTCTATCTCCCAAAGGTTTTGATAAATTTGGTAATTATACTTTTGGAATTAAAGAACATATAATTTTTCATGAAGTTAATTTTGATAGAATAGACAAAATTAGAGGTCTTGATGTTGTAGTTGTAATTGCTGCTATAAACAAAGAGCATAGTTTTGCGCTCCTAGAGAAATTAAATTTTCCATTTATTAAAAAAGGAGACAATTAGAAATGGCTAAAGTAAGTGCAGTTCAAAAAAACGATAAAAGAATTAAACTTTCAGATAGATTGTTTAAAAAAAGATTAGCTTTAAAAAAAATTATCATGGATAAGAAAATTTCTCTTGAAGAAAGATTTAAAGCACAACAAAAATTATCTAATTTACCTAGAAATTCAGCTAAAAATAGAGTGATGAATAGATGTCAAATTACTGGAAGACCACATGGTGTTTACAGAAAATTAAAAATATCAAGAATAGCTTTAAGGGACTTAGGATTGCATGGATTAATTCCAGGCATGACGAAGTCGAGCTGGTAGAAAGGAATATATGAGCTTAAGTGACCCAATAGGGGATATGATCGCAAGAATAAAAAATGCTTTAGTGAGAAATCACAAAAAAGTTGCACTGCCTTCTTCTAACTTTAAAGTGAAAATTGCAGATATTTTAAAAAATGAAGGTTTTATTAAAGAATATAAAATTGATACTGAAGATAAAAAACCAGTTTTATCTATAGATCTAAAATATTATTCAGGAAATCCGGTTATTAGTACATTTGAAAGAGTATCAAAGCCAGGAAGAAGAATTTTTTCAAGTGCTGACAGTTTACCGAAAATTAATGGTGGGCTTGGTGTGGCAATAGTTTCTACTCCAAAAGGTGTGATGACCGATGTTGATGCTAGAAAGCAAAAAGTTGGTGGCGAAATAATTTGTAAGGTATTTTAATGTCTAAAATTGGTAAAATAAGTATTTCTATTCCTGAAAAAGTTAAAGCAGTGCTATCCGGTAGTGTACTTAATATTGAAGGACCATTAGGGAAAAAATCTCTTAATGTTGATTTAGAAATGTTTAATGTTGATATTACTGAAGGAAAAGAGATATCAATCAAACCAAAGAAAGTTGACCAAAATTCAAAAAGACTATGGGGAATGAATAGAAGTTTAATAAATAATGCTGTTATTGGTTCTAGTACTGGATATGAAAAAATATTAGAGTTAGTTGGTGTTGGTTATAGAGCTGCGCTAAAAGAAAAACAATTAAATCTTCAACTTGGTTATAGTCATGATATAAATTTTGATATACCAGAGGGTATTAAAATTGTTGTTGAAAAACAAACGACTGTTAAAGTGAGTGGATCCGACAAACAGCAGGTTGGCATGGTTTGCTCTAAAATAAAATCTTTTAGAAAACCAGAGCCCTATAAAGGTAAAGGGATTAGGGAAAAAGGTCAGTATATATTAAGAAAAGAAGGAAAGAAAAAATAATGAAATTAAAATCTATTGATAGAAAAAAATTCAGAGTAACCAACAAGGTTAAAAAAGTTTCTTCGCCTGATAGATTCAGACTTAGCATTTCTAGATCTTCAAGAAATATATCTGCGCAGATAATTGATGATGTTAAAAAAATTACATTAGTTTCATGCTCTTCAATTGAAAAAGATATTAAAGCAATGGACAAAGTTAACAAAACAGAGGTTTCTAAAATTGTTGCTGAAAAATTAGCAAAAAAAGCTGTAGAAAAAAAGATAACAAAAATTTATTTTGATAGAGGTGTATATAAATATCATGGTAGAGTTAAGGCATTTGCTGAAACGTTACGTAAAAATGGAATGGAATTTTAATTATGGACTTTAAAAAAAAAATTGACGATGGAATTTTAGAAAAATTAGTTCACATTAATAGAATTACTAAAGTTGTAAAAGGTGGACGTAGATTTGGTTTTTCAGCATTAGTTGTTGTTGGAAATCAAGCAGGTAAAATTGGTATAGCACATGCTAAAGCTAAACAAGTTCCAGATGCAATTAAAAAAGCAAATGAAACTGCTAGAAGAAAATTAATCCATATACCTTTAAGAGAAGGTAGAACTATACACCATGATGTTTACGGTAAAGATGGAGCAGGTAAGATTATTTTAAGATCAGCTCCAAAAGGAACTGGTATTATTGCTGGGGGTCCAGTGAGAGCAGTTTGTGAAGTCTTAGGAATTAAGGATATAGTTGCTAAATCAATGGGAACATCAAACCCTCACAACATGATAAGAGCTACAATGAAGGCTCTTTCAAAACAAAATTCACCAAAACATATAGCAACAATTAGAAATAAAAAAATTTCTGACGTAATTGAAAAAAGAGGATAATGAGCACATTAAATACTACAGGAAAAGTTTTATATAAAAAAAAAATGAGAGTTGGTAGAGGTATTGGTTCTGGAAAAGGTAAAACTTCTGGAAGAGGAGTTAAGGGTCAAAAATCTAGATCTGGTGTTGCTATTAAAGCTTTTGAAGGTGGTCAAATGCCTTTATATAGAAGATTACCTAAAAGAGGCTTTAATGCAATTAAGAGATACCAAGCCGTTATAGCAATAATGAATTTGGAAAAAATTCAATCATATATTGATGAAAAAACAATCAATTCAAGCGATGTAATAAACATGGCTTTACTTATTAAATTGAAATTAATTAATAAGAATTCTCAAAAATTAAAAATACTAGGCACAGGTGACATTAAAGATAAAGTTAGCATTGAAGCTGATCTAATATCAAAAGCTGCTGTAGTTAAATTAGAAAAAGCAGGCGGCACAATACAATTGAAAAAATAATTAAGATATTATGAGTGCATCTTCTCAAACTAATGATCTTAAAAATCGAATAATCTTTACAATTTTTATCCTAGCAGTTTATAGATTTGGTACTTTTGTGCCAATTCCAGGTATTGATCCTGAGCAATTACAAACAATGATGAGCGGTAATCAAAAAGGATTACTTGGAATGTTTAATGTTTTTTCAGGTGGAGCTGTAAGTAGAATGGCTATATTTGCACTTGGAATCATGCCTTATATTTCATCTTCAATTATAGTTCAGTTGTTAACTGGCGTATCTGATTATTTTAAAAATTTAAAGGCACAAGGTGAAACTGGAAGAGCAAAAATCACTCAGATCACAAGGTATGGAACAGTTGTTCTTGCCACTATTCAGGGTTATGGATTATCTATAGGTTTACAATCTTCTGCCGACTTAGTTATTAATCCAGGGTTATTTTTTACTGTAACAGCGGTTTCAACTATTGTTGCTGGTACAATGTTTTTAATGTGGTTGGGTGAACAAATAACGCAAAGAGGTATTGGTAATGGTATTTCATTGATTATTTTTGCTGGTATTGTTGCTGAAATTCCACGTGCTTTAGTTACTACATTTGAACTTGGTAGAACTGGTGCAGTATCTACAATTATGATTATAGGAATTTTTGTATTATTGGTTGCAACCATAATGTTCATTGTTTTCATGGAAAGAGCATTAAGAAAAATTTTAATAAACTACCCTAAAAGACAAATGGGAAATAAAATGTATGGTGGTGAATCTTCTCATTTACCTTTAAAAATTAACCAAGCTGGTGTTATACCAGCTATTTTTGCATCAGCTTTATTGCTATTACCTGTAACTTTTTCTAATTTTAGTTTTTCAGACAATGATGCATTCTTGAACATAAGTTCATACTTTACACAAGGACAACCTCTTTACATGTTGCTTTATGCTTCTGGAATAATATTTTTTACTTTTTTCTATACATCGATAACATTTAATCCAACTGAGACTGCTGATAATTTAAGAAAATATGGTGGCTTTGTTCCTGGGATTAGACCGGGTGAAAACACTGCTTTGTATATTGATAAAATTGTAATAAAACTGACAACAATTGGAGCTCTGTATTTAACAATAGTTTGTTTAATGCCAGAATTTTTAATTGCTAATTATCCAATACCTTTTTACCTAGGTGGAACTTCTATTTTAATTGTTGTTGTAGTTGCAATTGATACTGTTACACAAATCCAAACTAGATTGATGAGCTCTCAATATGAGCAATTAATTAAAAAAACAAAATTCGGAAAATAACTAAGTGAATATAATTCTTTTTGGTCCTCCAGGTGCAGGCAAGGGGACTCAAGCTCAATCTATAGTCAAAAAACACAATTACTTTCAACTATCAACAGGAAACCTATTAAGAGATGAAGTTAAATCTAAAACAGATCTTGGTGCTGAAATTGAAAAATTGATATCTAATGGTAAATTTGTTTCAGATGAAATTGTTAATACCTTGTTGAGACAATCTTTAATTAATTTAAAATATAGAGATAGAATTATTTTTGACGGATATCCAAGAAATGTTGAGCAAGCTAACAACTTGGAAGTTATATTAAAAGAGTTCAAACAAACAATAGGGCACACTATATTCTTAAACGTCTCAAGAGACATCATTGAAAAGCGTATTATGGGCAGAATGACCTGTGAAAAATGTAATATGACGTTAAATGAGTATTTCAATAAAGAAGAAATAGAGCTTCATCCATGTGGTGTTGAGTATTTAAAGAAAAGAAAAGATGACAATCTTGACATTGTTATTTCTAGATATGACACTTACATGTCTTCTACAAAACCAGTATTAGATTTCTATTCAAAAAATTCAAATTTCACTGAAATCGATGGTGCAGGTGAAATTGATCAAATAACCAATAAAATCAATGAAATTCTTAAGGTTTAAGACGTTGACTTTGGAACATCTTCTTATATAAAAGGCTAAATTTATTCTCAAAAATATGGCTCGTATAGCAGGTGTAAACATTCCACAAAATAAACTCGTCTTCATAGGACTAACGTACATCTATGGTATTGGTAATAAATTTTCTAACCAAATTTGTACTTCTTTAGAAATACCAAAAGCAAAAAGAATCAACGAACTTACAGATGACGATATTTTAAAAATTAGAGAATATATTGATGCAAACTTTAAAGTAGAAGGTGATCTTAGAAGAGATTATTCTTTAACTATTAAAAGATTAATTGATCTTGCATGCTATAGAGGATCTAGACATAGAAAAAAACTTCCTGTCAGAGGACAAAGAACAAGATGTAATGCAAGAACAAGAAAAGGTAAAGCAATCGCAATTGCTGGTAAAAAATTAACTCCACTTAAAAAATAATTAATTTATGGCTAAAGTAGATAAAGTTGAGAATAAAGAAGCTGTTGTAGAAAAAAAAGTTGATAAAAAATCTAAGAAAAGCTCTTATTCAAAAAAAAAGAAAATAAAAAAACATATTCTTAATGGTATTGCTTACGTACAGTCTACTTTTAACAATACAATAATTTCAATTGCAGATACTAATGGGAATGTAATTTCTTGGGCATCTGCTGGACAAAAAGGTTTTAAGGGTTCAAGAAAATCAACACCCTATGCTGCACAAATTGCTGCAGATTCTGCAGCCTCTAAGGCCCTAGAGTTTGGAATGAAAACATTAACTGTGCAAGTTAAAGGACCTGGTTCAGGAAGAGAAACTGCCTTGAGAGCTTTACAAGCGAAAGGATTTAAGATTCTTTCAATAAAAGATACTACACCAATGCCACATAACGGCGTAAGACCACCAAAAAAAAGGAGAGTTTAATAAATGGAAAGTTTAAATGTAAATGCTAAAAATTGGAAAGCATTAATTAAACCAGCTCAATTAGATGTTAAAATTAGTGATGACAAATCACATGCAAAAATTATTGCTGAACCTTTAGAAAAAGGATATGGTTTAACTTTAGGTAATTCTTTAAGAAGAATTTTACTTTCATCAATAAGAGGTGCTGCTGTTACTTCAATTCAAATTGATGGTGTTTTACACGAATTTACATCTATCAAAGGTGTTAGAGAAGATGTTACTGATATAGTTTTAAACGTTAAATCATTGGCTCTAAAAAGCTCTTCAGATGGTACTAAAAAACTTATTTTAGATGCTAAAGGTCCTGGAGAAATTAAAGCTTCTGACATAGTACCAGTGACTGATATTGAAATTTTAAATCCTGATTTAGTTATTTGTAATTTGGATGAAAATACTCATTTTCATATGGAGATGAATGTTGGAACAGGTAAGGGATACGTACCTGCAGTGATGAATAAGCCAGAAGAGCCACCTTTAGGGTTAATTGCTATAGATTCTTTATATAGTCCAGTTAAGAAGGTTTCATACTCTATAAGTACTGCAAGAGAAGGGAAAGCCTTGGATTACGATAAATTAACTATGGAAGTTGAAACTAATGGATCTATTTCTGCTGAAGATGCTGTTGCTTATTCTGCTAGAATTTTCCAAGATCAACTAAATATGTTTGTTAATTTTGACGAACCTGTTGAAGCACCAGTAAAAGAAGTTTCATCTGAGCCTGAATTCAATAAGAATTTATTAAGAAAAGTTGATGAGCTTGAATTATCTGTGCGTTCTATGAATTGTCTTAAAAATGATAATATTATTTACATTGGAGATTTAGTTCAAAAATCAGAAGGTGAAATGCTAAGAACACCTAACTTTGGAAGAAAATCACTTAATGAAATAAAAGAAGTTTTAACTGGTATGTCTTTATATTTAGGTATGGAAATACCAAACTGGCCACCAGAAAATATAGCTGAAATGTCTAAAAAGTTAGAGGAGCAAATCTAATGAGACACGGAATGGCTAATAAGAAGTTAAATAGAACTTCTGAACATAGAAAAGCTTTATTAAAGAATATGCTTAATTCTTTAATAAAATATGAGCAGATAACTACAACGCTTCCAAAAGCTAAATTCTTAAAACCTCAAGCTGATAAAATTATTACCTTAGGGAAAAAAGAAACTCTTCAAACTACAAAAATGTTAATGTCTAAGTTACAAGACATAACATCTACAAATAAAGTTAAAAAAACATTATCAAAAAGATATGTAGCAAGAAATGGTGGTTATACTAGAATTATTAAAGCTGGTTTTAGATATGGTGATAATGCACCTATGGCCGTAATTGAATTTGTAGATAGAGATGTTGAAGCAAAAAGAGTGGATAGAAAGAAAAAAGATCCAGCAAAAGATAAAACTGAAGAAAAAAAATTAGCTACTGCTTAATTTTTTATATAAAATCATATCATCATGAAAAAGTCTTTTAACGTTGATTCAACGTTTAACGATATGCGTATCGACAGGTGGATACGTAACAACCTAGGTAATTATCCACAAGGCCTAATTGAAAAAAGTTTAAAGAGTGGAAAAGTTAAAATTAATAGTAAAAAAATAAAAAGTTCTCATAAAGTAAAGACAGGTGACATTATAGATTTATTTAATTTTGATTTTAAAGAAACAATTGTTCAAAAAACAATCAAATTTGTGCCTTCAGAAGAGGTTATTAAAGAGAATGAAGAATTAATAATTGATAACAATGATGATTTCATTGTTCTTAATAAAAGTTCTGGTATTTCAGTTCAAGGTGGAACTAAATCTAAAAAAAATCTTGTAGATATATTTGCCCGTAGTGAAATTTTTCAAGATACAAAACCATTTTCTGTACATAGACTTGATAAAGATACATCTGGAGTTTTTATTATGGCGAAGCATAGACAATCTGCCCAGTTATTAACCTCTTTATTTAGACTTAGAAAAGTTCATAAAACTTACTTGGCTATATGTCATGGAGAGTTGCAGAAAGACTCTGGTGAATGGAATGATGATTTAACTAGATATGACAATGATAGGGAGGTGGTTGAAAAAGCTAGAACTCTTTATAAAGTATTAGATAAAAATTCCATATGTAGTCTCGTCGAAATGAAGCCAATCACTGGAAGAAAGCATCAATTGAGAAAACAGCTTTACGCAGTAGGGTGTCCAATCTACGGGGATCAAAAATATAAATTTAGTAATACCGATAAAGCAATAAATAAAAATTTAATGCTACATTCATATCAAATTAAATTTATGATTAATGATAAAAAATATACGTATACTGCATTGTTGCCAGATTATTTTAAAAAACTTTTGAAAACAAAAAGACTTAGATTTCCAAATTCTTAGAAAACGTATCAATAATAATCTTATCTAAATTTTTATAGTCTTGGTCTTTAATTTTTTTAAGATTGATTACACCTTTATCAGAAATACCACATGGAATAATGTTTTTATATTTTGAAAGATCGTTATTAATATTTATTGCAAATCCATGATAAGCTATCCACTTACTTACCCTTACACCTATTGCCGCAACTTTGTTAATTTCACCTTTATGGTCAGTCCAAATACCAATATTTTTTGGATCACCAAATGTCTTAATATTAAATTTTGATAAGCTTTCAATAATCGTCTCTTCAATTAAAGTTATAAATTTTCTAATATCTTTTTTTCTTTTTTTTAAATCTATAACAAAATAACAAATCATTTGACCTGGACCATGATAGGTAATTTTTCCTCCACGATTTGTTTTTATTACATTTATATCTTTATTAAGAATTTCTTTTTCTTTATAACTAGTACCAGCTGAATAAACCTCTTCATGTTCTAATATCCATATTAAATCTTCTTTTTGACCACTGTTTATCTCCAACAATCTTTCCTCAAGGAATTTTATGGCATCCTCATATTTTATTGGTTTTATTGACTTTTTGATTTCTATATTCATTTATAAATTGTATTAATCTTATTATGCACTATTAGTGCAAAATTGATTTATAGGTAAATTTATGTCTTTAATAAAAAAAATAAAAGATAAAAAAGTTAATTTTGAGTTTAATAAAGAGTACATAAAAGTTGTTACTTCAAAGATAGCTAACAATGATGCTCAATTTATTACGAATTCTTTTAATGAAATGCACCCAGCTGATGCAGCTGATATAATTGAACACCTTGGTCAAAATGATAGAGAAAGTTTAATAAAACTTAATAATTTCAATATAGATCCAGAAGTTTTTATTGAGTTAAACGAGTCAGTACAGTCTGAAATCATAGCTTATCTATCACCTGATACTATTGTTAGACTATTAAAAAACCTTGAATCTGATGATGCGATAACAATTTTAGAAAATGTTGACGAAAAAGATAAGAATACAATATTAAGTTCTTTACCTCCAAAAGATAGATTTGCTTTACTAGAAAGCTTAAGTTACCCAGAAGACACAGCGGCTAGAATAATGCAACGTGAGTTTACGGCTATTCCTAGTAATTGGTCTGTTGGTCAAACGATTGATTATTTAAGAGAAAATAAAGATTTACCTGAAGAATTTTTAGAAATTTTCATTATAGATGAGGGTTTTAAGCCAATTGGAACTGTTCCATCATCGAAAGTTTTAACCACTTCAAGAGAAACTAAAATGCTTTCTATTATGTCAGAATCTCAGCTACTTATTCCTGTAGATATGGACAAAGAAGAAGTTGGTAACGTATTTGAAAACTATAACTTAAATTCAGCAGCTGTCGTCGACAAATCAAACAAGTTAGTTGGTATGATTATGTATGATGATGTCCTAACTGTATTAAAAGAAGAAGCTGAAGAAGATGCTTTAAGATTAGCTGGTGTAGGTGATGAAGAAATTACTGATGGTGTGTTTAAGAAAACTAGAAGAAGATTTAACTGGCTTTTATTAAATCTATTTACTGCATTTCTTGCAACATGGGTGATTAGTCTGTTTGGTGCAACAATCGAACAAATGGTTGTACTTGCATTTCTAATGCCAATCGTTGCTTCTATGGGGGGTAATGCTGGTATGCAAACTTTAGCTGTTACAGTAAGAACTTTAGCAACAAATGACTTAACAAAAAATAACTTTTCACAAAATATCTTAAAGGAATTTAATATTGGTATTTTAAATGGTATTATTTTTGCATTAATAAGTGCATTAGTGGTTCAAATTTGGTTTCAAGACTCTTTGCTTTCTCTAATAATTTCTATGTCAATGATAGTTACGATGATTGTTGCAGGATTATTTGGAATCTTAGTACCTATAACTTTAAAAAAAATGGACATTGATCCTGCTATTGCATCAAGCGTGTTTGTAACAACCATTACTGATGTTATTGGTTTTGTTTCATTTCTTGGTGTTAGCGCTTATTTTCTCTAAAAATTATCAATTAATCGTACATTATTAATATAGTAAGCCACAAAAAGTTTAAAAGGTTTGTTTAAAATATTGGTACTTAGATTTTGTATGTTTCTACATTCCAAATATTCAATTTTAATATCAAAATTTTTAGTTAATTCTTTATTTAAATTAAGTATCAATTTTTTGTAATTTTTTCTATTTCTATTGATTTCATTTTTCAATCTTAGTAATTTTTTTGTAATCATTCCTGTTTTAATAAAACTTTTCTTATTTAATAAAGAATTTCTTGAAGATAAAGCTAACTTGTTTTTATCTCTAATCGTTTTACATACGTAAACTTTAGTATCATGTTTGTTTTCAATGTAGTTTTTCACTAAGAAAAATTGTTGAAAATCTTTTTCTCCCATAAAGAGTTTTTGTGGGGAAATTAACTCAACAAAACGATCCAAAACATCAAGCACACCTTCAAAATGTCCTTTTCTAAATTTTGCACACAATATATTTTGTGATTTATTTAGCTTAATTTCATCATTTTTCTTCGAATAAATTTGCTTAATGGTTGGTAAGTATATGTAATCAATATTGAGTTTTCTAAGATAACTCAAATCCTTCTTTAAATTTTTTGGATATGTTTTGTAATCTTTTTTATTATTAAATTGAGTTGGATTAATGAAAATACTTACTAATGTTTTTTTACAATTTTTTTGTGATGTTTTGATTAATGCTTTGTGACCTGCATGTAAACTTCCCATTGTTGGTACAAAACCTATCTTTTATCAAACTTAATTGCCTTAATTAAATCAGTTTTTAATTTTATTAATTTCATTTGTAATAAGAATATTAATAAGTAAAACATTTATATGATTAAACAAGCTATAATTCCTTTAGCTGGTCTTGGGACTAGACTGTTACCACTAACTAGTGTTTTTGCAAAAGAGCTTCTACCTATCAATGGAAAACCAGGCCTTGAATATATTCTCGACGAATGTATCGAAGCAGGTATTAGGGAAGTTGTATTTATTATTTCTAAAAAAAAGATGATGATAAAGAAATATTTCTATAATGATAAATTTTATAAAGACATAATTAAAAAAAAAGGTGATCAAAAAATTATCAAAGAATATAAAAAAATTCTTAAATACAAAAAAATGATTAAATTTGTTTTTCAAGATAAACCATTAGGAACTGGAGACGCTGTCTATAAGACTAAGAAATTTATTACAGATAAGTATTTTTTAATGTTACTACCTGATGATTTGATAATTAAAAAAAACTGCTCTAAGTCTATGATTCTGGTTCATAAAAAATTTAAAACATCTGTTATGGCAAGCATGAAGGTTAATAAAAGTGATGTATCTAGATGGGGTATCTACAATATTAAAAAAAAAATTGACAAAAATAATTTTATTATAAATGATGTTGTTGAAAAGCCTACTATAAAAACTTCACCTTCTAATAATGCTGTAATTGGAAGGTATATATTGCCTAAAACAATTTTTTCTAAATTAAAATCATTAAAACCAGGCAAAGGTGGAGAATTTCATATCACGGATGCTATTCAAGCTTTAATAGAGGACGATCATCAATTCATTGGTCACAATTTTTCAGGCAAATACTTAGATTGTGGAACAATGAAGGGTTATATTAAATCAACGTTGGAGATTTCTAAACAATGAAACTTTGCATGATAGGAACTGGATATGTTGGTTTAGTAAGTGGTGTTTGTTTTTCTGATTTAGGAAATGACGTTATTTGTGTTGATAAAGATTTAAGTAAAATTGAAAACTTAAAAAATGGTATTATCCCTATATACGAACCTGGTTTAGATGAATTGGTTATTAAAAATTATAAAAATAAACGTTTAAAGTTCTCTACAAATTTAAAAGATTCAATTTTAAAATCAGACATTATTTTTATTTGCGTTGGCACACCCACTAAAAAAAATGGAAACGATGCTGACTTAAGTCAGGTATACAACGTTGCAAAAGAAATTAGCAAATCAATTAAAAAATTTAAAATTATTATAACTAAATCTACCGTTCCAGTAACAACAGGTGATGAAATAGAAAAAATTATTTCAAAAAAAGTAACAAAAAAACTTTTTTCAGTAGTCTCAAATCCTGAATTTTTGAGAGAAGGTGAGGCAATAAGAGATTTTTATAAACCTGATAGAATTATGATTGGTACAAGTCATAAAAAATC
>OOGF01000006.1_pt1 | contig 20981 bp, 18 predicted proteins | sample 1670581 | NCBI WGS metagenome assembly OOGF01 (sample SAMEA98168668, study PRJEB22522) | marine metagenome | biome: marine biome; feature: marine water body; material: seawater | place: Arctic Ocean | collected 05-Oct-2015 | depth 12 m
AGGTAAAACAATTAACCCCTTAGCATCAAAAACTTCTTTAGCCTCATTATCAATTTTACCAATTTTTGTGATTTTACCATCTTTGATTGCTATATCTTGATCTTTAAGATCTTTGTCTATGTAGCATGAACCATTTTTAATTATTAGATCTAACATTTATGAAAAAAGTAATTATATTATATTTGTGCATCAATCAATTATGAATAATCAAAATGTATATATTTTAGAAGATAGAGGGATTCTCTATATAAATGGAGCTGATGCTAAAGAATTTCTACAAAATCTAATTAGTAACGACATTAACAAGGTTAATGATGCTAATAGCTGCTTTGCATCATTACTAACTCCACAAGGAAAATTTCTATTTGCTTTTATTATTGTAAAACATAAAGCTGGTTACTTCATAGATTGTGAAAAATCTCAAACAGAAGCTCTTTTTAAACAACTTAGTGTTTATAAGCTTAGATCAAATGTTGAAATTATGAACTTAAGCAATGAATTTGTAATTGCAGCGTTTAATTATGAAAAGTTTTTGAAATTTGAAGGTGCCAAGGATCAACCTGGTTGCACTATAAAATATAGGGAAGACCCTATTTTACTAGACCCAAGAAATAAAGATCTAGGTGCAAGACTTATCATTAATTTAGAAAAACTTTATCTATCTTTAAAAAAATTAGAGCTAAAAGATTCCCCAATTGATGAATATTATAAATTGAGTCATAATTTAGGAATTGCACAAAAAGAAATGAATAAATTACAAAATAAATTATTTGGAATTGAGTGTAATTTTGAGGAGCTAAATGGAATAGATTTTAAAAAGGGGTGTTATGTTGGGCAAGAAAATACAGCAAGAATAAAACTAAAAAATAAACTTTCTAAAAGATTATTAGCTATACAATTAATCAGTGGAAAATTAACTGAGGGTGCTTCAATTTATGCTAATGATATTGAAATAGGCAAAGTATTGATTAATGATGAGTATCCCTTTGCATTAATCAAATATCTAGATGAAAACTTTAAAAAAGATAGTGAATTAAAAAGTGAAAATGCAGTTTTAAGAATAAAAATACCAAACTGGATATAGTAGTGTGGCATAATAAGGAATGACAAGTATTAACCTAATTGATAAGTTTTGACATGGAATTTACACCAGAAGTAAGAATAGCAACTGATCCTATTTATCAAAAAATCTCAAAGGTTATGCCTGAGATTGAGTGGTCAGTTCATGCTCCTTATATTCATAGAATTAATCAATTAAAAAAAGAAAAAAATGCAATTATACTTGCTCACAATTATCAAACTCCAGAAATTTATCACGGTATTGCAGATGTTGCAGCAGACTCGTTAGCTCTTGCAATAGAGGCTTCAAAAACTGAGGCTAATATAATTGTAATGGCAGGAGTTCACTTCATGGCCGAAACATCTAAGTTAATGAGTCCTGAAAAAAAAGTTTTACTTCCTGATATGACTGCTGGTTGCTCTTTATCATCGTCAATCACAGGTAAAGATGTAAGATTATTAAAGAAAAAATATCCAGGGGTACCTGTTGTCTCATATGTAAATACTTCTGCAGATGTAAAAGCTGAAACAGATATTTGTTGCACATCTGCAAATGCAGTTAAAATTGTAGAATCTCTTGGTGTTAAAAAGGTTATTTTTTTACCTGATGATTACTTAGCAAAATATGTTGCTTCTCAAACTAAAGTTGAAATTATTGCTTGGAAAGGTATTTGTATGGTTCATGACCAGTTCACTGAAAAAGAAATACATGATATTAGAGCAAAAAATCCTGGTATTAAAATAATAGCTCATCCAGAATGTCCACCTGATGTAATTAAAGCAAGTGACTTTGCTGGATCAACTGGTGGGATGATTAAATATGTTAAGGACAATCAACCTAAAAAAGTTATGATGGTTACTGAATGTTCAATGAGTGATAATATTCAAGTAGAAAACCCAAATGTAGAATTTATTAGACCGTGTAACCTTTGTCCTCATATGAAAAAAATTACATTACCAAAAATTTTAGATTGCCTAGAAAATGAAACTGGTGAAATCATAATGGATAAAGAGACAATAGAAAAAGCAAGAATTCCTGTTGAAAGAATGGTTGCGATCGGCAGATAATAAAAGTGTCTCAAATTAAATTAAGTAATTATTATATCAAGAATGTTGTAAAGCTTGCCTTAAATGAAGATCTGTACCCTTCTGGTGATATCACTTCAAATCTAGTTAAGAATAATAAGATAATAAAAGTTAAATTAATTTCTAACCAACAAGCTGTGATAGCTGGATTAGAATTTGCAAAACAAACATTTAAATTAATAGATAGTAAGATTAGATTTATTATTAAAAAAAAAGAAGGCTCCTTAATTAATAAGAATGATATAATAGCTACAATTGAGGGTAAGGCTGAAAATATTCTAATTGGTGAAAGAGTTGCTTTAAATTTTATGAGTCATGTCTCTGGAATTGCCACTAAAACTAATCAATTTGTTAAATTAGTTAATAAAAAATGTAAAATTTGCTGTACTAGAAAAACGATTCCAACCTTAAGGGTAATACAAAAATATGCCGTTAAGTTAGGTGGTGGTACAAACCATAGATTTAACTTAAGTGATGAATTTCTTATTAAAGACAATCACATTGCAAGCTCTGATATTAAAACTTTAGTGTCTCTTGCAATCAAAAATAAAAAAGGAAGAAAAATCACAGTAGAAGTTGATAATTTAAATCAACTCAAACAAATAATGGGTTTAAAATTTAATACTGTTTTGTTTGATAATATGAACAATAAAACACTTAAGGCAGGTGTTAAAATAGCCAAAAAGTATTACGAAACTGAAGCTTCTGGAAATGTAACTCTAAAATCAGTTAAAAAAATTGCAGCAACTGGTGTTGATAGAATTTCTATTGGTAGCATCACTCATAGTGTGCCTGCTATAGATTTTAAATTAGAAATTTAATTTTTTTTAGACAGCTCTGCTTGTGCAGCAGCTAATCTTGCTATTGGAACTCTATATGGTGAGCAAGAAACGTAATCTAAACCTGCATTTGCACAAAAGTGAATACTTTTAGGGTCTCCACCATGTTCTCCACAAATTCCAAGTTTAATTTTTTTATTTGTTTTTCTTCCTTTTTCAACTGCAATTTCTATTAAATCACCTACTCCATCATCTATAGAGATAAATGGGTCTATAGAAAAAATCTTATTATCAAGATAATCATTTAAAAATTTACCACTATCGTCTCTACTTAAACCAAATGTTGTTTGAGTTAAGTCATTAGTTCCAAAACTAAAGAACTCCGCATGTTTAGCTATATCATCAGCTTTAATTGCTGCTCTTGGCAATTCGATCATTGTACCAACTAAATAATCTACTTTAATTTTTTTATCTTTTTGAACTTCTTTTGCAACTCTCACTACTAAATCTTTCATTATTCTAATCTCAGCTTCGGTTGATACTAGAGGGATCATAATCTCTGGAAATGCCGACTTAATTTTTTTTATCTTAAGTTCAGATAAAGCTTCAAAAATTGCTCTACATTGCATTTCATAAATTTCTGGAAATGAAATTCCTAATCTACAACCTCTGTGACCTAACATTGGGTTTTGTTCATGCAACTCATTAATTCGAGACTCAATTTCTTTTAATGGTAAACCCACAACTTTTGCTACATCATTAATTTCTTTTTCTGTTTTTGGAAGAAACTCATGTAATGGTGGATCTAACAATCTCACTGTGACAGGAAGGCCATTCATAATTTTAAATATTTGAACAAAATCTTTTTTTTGGTGTGGTAAAAGTTTTTCTAGTGCTTTATTTCTGTCTTCTACTGTTTTTGATAAAATCATTTCTCTGACAGATAAAATTCTTTCTTCATCAAAAAACATATGTTCAGTTCTACAAAGCCCTATACCTTCAGCACCAAAGTCTCTTGCAGTTTTTGTGTCTAATGGTGTTTCCGCATTAGTTCTTATTTTTAATTTTCTAAAATTGTCTGCCCAGCTCATCAATTTAGAAAAATATCCTGAGATTTCTGGTTTAACTGTTGGCACCTCTCCTAGAATAATTCTTCCCGTTGATCCATCAATTGTAATGATATCTCCTTCTTTAATTTCAACAGAAGATGTTTTAAAAGTTTTCGCATCATAGTTTATATCAATCTCACTAGAGCCAGAAACACATGGTCTTCCCATGCCTCTTGCAACCACTGCAGCATGACTAGTCATCCCACCTCTTGCTGTTAAAATTCCTTTTGCAGCGTGCATTCCATGAATATCTTCAGGCGACGTTTCAACACGTACTAAAATAGTATCCTGCATAACATTATTTAATCTTTCTGCTTCCTCTGATGTGAAAACAACCTTGCCACTTGCAGCACCTGGAGAAGCTGGCAAGCCTTTTGCAATAACGTTTGGTGTACTTTTTTCATCCAGTGTAGGGTGTAACAATGTATCTAAAGAAGCAGGATCTATTCTCATTACTGCTTCTTTTTGTGAAATCAATTTTTCCTTAACCATATCAACTGCAATTCTAACAGCTGATTTTGAGGTTCTTTTTCCTGATCTTGTTTGCAACATCCACAATTTATTATTTTCAACTGTAAATTCTACGTCTTGCATATCTTTGTAGTGTTTTTCTAAAATTTTTAAAATCTTATCCAATTGTTTAAATACTTTTGGCATAGCTTCTTCCATCGAAGCTTCTTTTGCTTTTGCATCTTTTCTTGCTTTTTTTGTAATATACTGAGGAGTTCTTGTTCCTGCCACCACATCTTCTCCTTGAGCATTAATTAAGTATTCACCATACACTTCATTAACACCGTCTGATGGATTTCTTGTAAAGACAACTCCAGTTGCACAATCATTACCCATATTGCCAAATACCATTGATTGAACGTTAACTGCAGTTCCCCATTCAGCAGGAATTTGATTTAATTTCCTATAAACTTTTGCTCTATTACTTTCCCAGGATAAAAATACAGCGCTAATAGCACCTAATAATTGATCATATACGTTCTGAGGAAATTCTTTTTTAGTTTGATCTTTAATAACTTTTTTGAAATCATTAATTAATCCCTCCCAATCATCTGCATCAAGATCTGTGTCTAAAAGAACACCTTTAGTTAGTTTGTAATTTTCAATTAATTCTTCAAAGTGATAACCTTCAACACCCATTACAACATTACCATACATCTGAATAAATCTTCTGTAACTATCATTTGCAAATCTGCTATTAGAAGTTTTTTTTGAAAGTGCAATAACAGTCTTATCGTTTAAACCTAAATTTAAAATTGTATCCATCATTCCTGGCATTGAAACTCTTGCACCAGATCTCACAGATAACAATAAAGGATTTTTTAAATCACCAAATTTTTTTCCAACTTCTTTTTCAATAATTTTTAGTTCTTTTTTTATAGTACTAACTATTTTTGAATTTAGCTTTTTCTTATCTTTGTAAAATAATTCACAAACTTTTGTTGAAATTGTAAAACCAGGAGGAACTGGCAGTCCCATTCTACCCATTTCAGAAAGGTTTGCACCTTTTCCACCTAAAAAAAATTTTGGATTTTTAATTTTTTTTGAATCTTTTGATTTAAAATTTAAAATTAGCTTATTCACTATTTGATTTCTATATTTGAAAAATTTATGTAATTGTCAAATGTTCTACATAACATTTGTAAAAGTTCCAATCTGTTTTTTTTAATATTTTTATCATCATCGTTGACCTTAACATTATCAAAGAACTCTGAGGTTACTTTTTTAGCACCAGCTAGAATTTCAAGTGTTTCCCTGTAGTTTTCATCTTTACCAATATTTGTAAAATATTTTCTTATTTCATTAATCTTTTTAAATAGATTTTTTTCATAGACATTTTTAAAAATACCAGGGTCAGTTGTATTTGATAGTTCAAGATCTTTATTTTTCAACTCACTATCAAGTATACTAGAGGCTCTCTTATAACTTGTAATAATATCCTCTCCTATTTCTTTATTAATTAGTCCATTAAGTGTTGAAGCTTTTTTATATATTTTATTCATGTGATCTATTCCATGCGCTTTTATACTTGCATCTATTACCTCTGCTCTAATTTTTTTCTCCTTCATATAATATTTTAGTCTATCCATTAAAAAATCAGATAATTCTTTTTGGGATGACTCATTTGAGAAACTAAACCCTTGGTCTTTATGAAGTGAAGTGGAATAGCTAATAAGATCTTTAATTTTAAACTCTTTATTGTTATCAATTAATAGTCTTATTACACCAAGTGCAGACCTTCTAAGTGCGTAAGGATCTTTTGAACTCGTTGGTTTTTGGTTGATTCCAAAAAACCCAACTAAGGTATCAATTTTGTCAGTTAAAGCTAAAGCAATACTAAATGGTTTTTTTGGTGTCTTGCTATCAAGTCCAGTTGGTAGATAATGTTCACTTACAGCTAAGGCTATTTCTTTATCAAATCCTTGTACTTCAGCAAAGTGTCCACCCATAATTCCTTGAAGCTCGGGAAATTCACCCACAATGTCAGAAACTAAATCAACTTTACAGATTGATGCTGATAGCTCAACTTGGTCTTTACTGATCAATAGTTCATCAGAGATCATTCCTCCAAGCTTTCTCATTCTTTGAATCTTATCAAAATAAGATCCAAGACCTTTAAAATAATTCATACTTTTTAATTTTGAAACTTGTTTAACTAAATTTTGAGATTTATTTTTTTCCCAAAAGAATTGTGCATCACTTAATCTTGCCTCTACAACTCTTTCGTTACCCTGTTTAATATAACCTTTTTCATCATGATTATTTGCCACAACTAAAAATTCATTGGTAATTTTTCCTTTTTTATCAAATGTTGGAAAATATTTTTGATGATACTGCATTGTAATTATCAAAATTTCTTTTGGAATATTCAAAAATTTCTGATCAAATTTGCATACTAAAACATTTGGTTGCTCAACTATATCTGTAACTTCATCTAAAAGTTTATTGTTAGGTTCAACAATAAAGTTATTTTTACTAGATATTTTTTCAATTTCTTTAACAATAAACTCTTTTCTTAATACATGATCTATGATTATGCCTGATTGATTGAAGAAATCTTTATAGCTTTTAAAAGTTTTAAATATTTTCTTTTTTTCTTCAAACTCTTTATCAGTAAATGTTGTATTGGAAGATATTAAATGATGAAATTTAAAATCTAAACTTTTATCATCAAAAACTGCTAAGATAGATTTTAGTGGTCTTGCCCAACTAAGATTATAGTTTCCCCAAATCATAGATTTTTTCCATTGTAATTTATCAAGGATCAGAGGCACATATTCTTGAAGTAAACCTATGGTATTAATTCTATTTGATGGTTTCTTAAAAAAATAGAATTCTCCTTTTTCTATTGATTTTTTAAGTAGATCTTTTTTATCTATTTGATTTGATCTTAAAAAACCCTCAATAGCTTTTTCTGGAGCATTAACATTTGGTCCTTTTATTTCTTCAGCTTTTTGTGTTATTTCTTTAGATAGACCCTCAAATAAAATTATAAGACGATTTGGTGTTGAAAATGATGAACTTTTCTTAAATAAAATTTTTTTTTCTTCAAATAAATTTTGGAAATTTTCTAATAAAACATTACGTGAGTTACGCTGTAAACCAGCTGGTATTTCCTCACTAAACAACTCTATAAAAAATTCTGACATTAATCTGTTTGACTGCTTAACCAACTTTCGGCAACTGCTTTTGTAATGTCTCTAATACGCCCTATATAACCTGCTCTTTGAGCAACACTTATAACTCCTCTTGCATCCAAAATATTAAATACATGGCTTGCTTTTAAACATTGATCATATGCAGGTAGTGAAATTTTTTTTTCTACTAATGCTTTTGCTTCAAGCTCAAACATATCAAACATTTTGAATAAGTTATCTGTATTAGCATGTTCAAAATTATACGCTGAAAACTCTTTTTCTGCTTGAAGAAATACATCCCCATATTTTACACCTTCGTCGTTCCACAATAAATCATAAACATTTTTCATTTGCTGAGTGAACATACAAATTCTTTCAAGGCCATAAGTAATTTCAACTGAAACAGGTTTGCATTCAAATCCTGCCATCTGCTGGAAGTATGTAAATTGAGTAATTTCCATTCCATCACACCAAACTTCCCATCCTAAACCTGCCGCACCTAAAGTTGGACTTTCCCAATCATCTTCAACAAATCTAATGTCATGTTCTTTATGATTAATACCAATTACAGCCAAACTATTTAAATAAAGCTTTTTGATATTGTCTGGTGATGGTTTTATTAAAACTTGAAATTGATAATAATGTTGTAATCTATTTGGGTTGTCTCCATATCTTCCATCTGTAGGTCTTCTTGATGGTTGAACATAAGCTGCTTTCCATGGCTTAGGCCCTAAAGATCTTAAGGTTGTAGCAGGATGAAAGGTTCCAGCCCCTACCTCTATATCGTATGGTTGAAGAATAACACAACCATGTTTACCCCAATATTTTTGAAGATTCAAAATAGTATCTTGAAATGATTGAAATTTAGGTTTTATAATTTTTTCTTTAGAAGCCATATCTTTGCCAGATAGATCTTTCCTCTAAAATATTTGCTAGTTGATCCATTTGATTTATAGAAGAAGAAAATTTTTTACTAAACCAACCTTTAGGTTTTTCAAATTTTTTAATAACAACATCTTCACCAAATTTTTCTTTTAAAATTTCATTAGCATTACCAAGTCCATCAATTAGACCTAGCTCTTTTGATTTACTACCTGCCCAAAACTCTCCTGAAAACAATTCAATCCCATCTTTTTTAAGTTTAGATCCTCTGCTTTCTTCTACAACTTTAATAAAATCTTTATGTAGATCTAGTTGAATATTCTTAAGTCTCTCAATATCTTCTGACTTCTCTTCTTGAAATGGATCTAGTGAACTTTTATTTTTTCCTGCCGTATGAACTCTTCTTTCTACACCAATTTTTTTAATCAATTCTGTAAATCCAAAAGATGAATAAATTACTCCTATAGATCCAATAATTGAGCTTGAATTTGCATATATCTCATCACCTGCACAAGCTATTAAGTATCCACCAGAAGCTGCAACATCTTCTGCAAATACTATTACTTTTATTTTGTTTTTCTTGGCTTGAGCTCGAATAAATTTATAGATTAAATGTGATTGTACGGGTGATCCACCTGGTGAATTGATTGTAATTGCCACTGCTTTAGCTTTTTTTAGTGAAAAAGCTTTTTCTATAATCTCTTCTTGTCCTGCAAAATCTATGCCCTGTTTAAACTTTCCAGCATTACCAATCACACCATTTAGCTTGATATGAGCTATTATTTTTTTCTTTTTAAAAAAAGAGAACATTGTTAATCCTTATAGAATTTTTGATTTAATATAAAGCCTACTTATAGTTGAAGATTAAGGTGCGTCAATTGATAAGTAATAAATATAACTTAATTATACTAACTTATTTTTTATGGGAACTGTAGTTCAGCTAAGAAACCAAATAAATAATTCATATTATCAACTAAAAGATTCTGTTGATGAGAAATTAGTTTTAGTTGAAGAAAAGATTAAATCAAAACTCTTAAGTGAAGTAGACCTCGTTCAAAAAATGACCGAATATCATATCGATACTGGTGGAAAAAGATTAAGAGCCCTACTAACACTTGGGTCAGCTAAGTTATGTGGCTACACTAAAGGAGGTCGAGATATTAATTTAGCAGCATGTGTAGAAATGATACATGGGGCTACTTTAATGCATGATGATGTCATTGATCTTGGAGTTATTAGAAGAGGTAAAGAAACATTAAATTCAATTTGGGGAAATCACTCCTCTGTATTAATTGGAGACTATCTTTTAAGTAGATGTTTTGAGATGATGGTTGATGATGGGAATATAGAAGTTTTAAAACTTTTATCCTCAACTTCTTCAAAGATTGCTCAGGGAGAAGTATTACAACTACAACACAAAGGTGAAGTAGACATGTTAGAAGAAACATATTTTAAGATTATTACAGCAAAAACAGCTGAACTTTTCTCTGCAGCAACTAAGGTTGGTGCAATTTTATCTAACAAAGAAACAAAAGAAAAAGAAGCACTAGAGTTTTATGGAAAAAACTTAGGCTTAACATTTCAAATTGCTGATGACACATTGGATTACAATTCTGATCTAAAATTTTTTGGTAAAAAAATTGGTAAAGATTTTCTTGAGGGTAAAATTACCCTACCTGTGATTTTATTATTTCAGAATGTATCATCAATAGAAAAAGATAAGTTAAAAAATATTTTTAAACAAGAAACAAGATCAAATGAAGATTTAAATTTTACCTTAGAACTTATTAAGAAATACAACATAATCAATGAATGCTACAAAAAAGCTGAACATTTTATTAATCTTGCATCAAATTCTTTAACTGTATTTAAGGATAGTGATGAAAAAAAGATTTTAGAAAGTCTCACTTCGTTTAGTCTACAAAGAACCTTTTAGGGGCTTAATAAAGATTTAATCCAGTTTCCCTCATTATCTTTAATATATTTAAGCCTTTCGTGAATTCTGCTCTCCCCATCTAACCAAAATTCTATACTTGTGGGTATTAAATTCCAACCTGACCAATGATCTGGTCTTGGGACTTCATTTTTATTATTATATTTTTTTTTATATTCTTCTATTGAGTTTAAAAGCTCATCTCTATTATTTAATATAGTGCTTTGTTTTGAAGCCCATGCTCCAATTCTGCTCTCATAACCTCTACTGTTATAATATTCATCCGCCACTTCATTAGAAACTTTTTGTACCATTCCATTAATTCTTACTTGTCTTAGAAGGCTTTTCCAATGAAAGCACATTGATGCTTTTGGGTTATTTTTTAATTCATTTCCTTTTTGACTATTTAGATTTGTATAAAAAACAAATCCATCTTTGTTAAAGTCTTTTAATAAGACCATTCTAATTGATGGAGAATTATTTTCATCTGATGTGGCTAAAGCTAGTGCATTTGGATCATTTAATTCTGTTTTTTTTGCTTCATTCATCCAAACTTCAAATAAATCTATTGGATCAATTTTATCTAAAAAGCATTTATTAAGGCCTAATGAGTTTTTTTGATTCATAATTTTAACAAAATAATCTATATACTATAGATAATGTCATTTAATACTTTTGGAAAGCAATTTCGTTTCACAACATGGGGAGAATCTCATGGCCCAGCATTAGGCTGCGTCGTTGATGGTTGCCCACCTAATATAAACTTAAAAGAGCAAGATATTCAAGTTGAGCTAGATAAAAGAAAACCAGGACAATCAAAATTTACAACACAAAGAAAAGAAGATGATAAAGTACAAATTTTATCAGGTGTATTTGAAGGCAAAACGACTGGGACACCTATTTCTTTAATTATTTACAATCAAGATATGAGATCAAAAGATTATGGAAATATCAAAGATAAATTTAGACCTGGGCATGCTGATTTTACGTACTTTAAGAAATATGGAATAAGAGATTACCGTGGTGGTGGAAGATCCTCTGCAAGAGAAACGGCTGCAAGAGTTGCTGCAGGTGCAATTGCTAAAAAAGTTTTAGAGAATAAATTAGGTAAAAAATTTAAAGTTGTAGGTGCTGTTACTCAACTGGGAATATTGGGATGTGATACTAGCAAATGGAACGATCTAACAATTAATAAAAATCCCTTTTTTTGTCCTGATAAAAATATGCTAAAGCTTTGGGAAAAATATTTGTTAGATATAAGAAAGTCTGGATCATCTTGTGGTGCAATTATTGAGGTAAGAGCTAGAGGAATTCCTGTTGGCTTAGGTGCTCCAATTTATTCTAAATTAGATATGGATATTGCTTCTGCAATGATGAGTATTAATGCTGTTAAAGGTGTTAACATTGGTTCGGGAATGAACTCTGCGCAATTAAGTGGAGAACAAAACTCAGATGAAATTTCACAAAAAGGTAAAAAATTAAAATTTGATTCTAATAATGCAGGTGGAATTCTTGGTGGTATTTCAACGGGACAAGAAATTGTTGTTTCATTTGCTGTTAAGCCAACATCATCGATTTTAACAACTAGAAAAACTATAGATAAGTTTGGAAAAAATACTACAATTTCTGTTAAAGGTCGGCATGACCCTTGTGTTGGCATTCGTGCAGTACCAGTGGGAGAAGCAATGATGAATTGCGTTTTATTAGACCATTATCTAATGAACAAAGCTCAGTGTAGCTAATTTCTTTAAATTTAATTTTTAACTACTTTTATCGACTCTTTTGTAAATAAAATATCTAGTATTTTTTTTGATATTTGAGATGCATTAAGACCAGCAACATCATACATTTTTTTTGGACTATCTTGTTCAATAAAAATATCAGGCAGTATCATAGTTCTAAATTTTAAACCTTTATCAAATATACCTTTTTCTGATAATAGATTTTCTACATGAGAGCCAAAACCTCCAATAGACCCCTCTTCTATAGTAATCATTACCTCATGTTCTCTCGCACACTTTAAAATAAGCTCTTGATCCAAAGGTTTAGCAAAACGTGCGTCAACTATCGTTGATTCAATTCCTTTATTTTTTAATTCTGCAGCTGCGATTTTGCATTCTTCCAATCTAGTTCCTATACTTAAAATACAAACCTGTTTTCCTTCTTGAATAATCCTTCCTTTTCCTATTTCTATTTTTTCATCTATAGATGGTAATTCTGTTCCAATTCCATTTCCTCTTGGGTATCTAATAGCGCAAGGTTTGTCGTTAATAATCATAGATGTATTTATCATTTTAACTAATTCTGACTCATCGCTTGGTGCCATTACTATAAAATTAGGAAGAGTAGAGAGATAAGTAATATCAAATGAACCAGCGTGAGTTGATCCATCAGCACCTACCAAGCCTGCTCTATCTATTATAAATCTCACAGGTAAACTTTGGATAGCAACATCATGAACTACTTGATCATAAGCTCTTTGTAAAAAAGTCGAATAGATTGCAACATATGGTTTATAACCTTCGGTTGCTAGTCCCGCTGCAAAAGTAACACCATGCTGTTCAGCAATTCCAACATCAAACATTCTTTTTGGAAAATCTTTAGCAAAAATATCCATGCCTGTTCCACCAGGCATAGCAGCAGTAACTCCTACAACCTTACTGTCTCTTTCTGCATGTTTAACTAAAGTATTTGCAAAAACTTTTGTATAAGCTGGAAGGTTTGTTCCACTTTTCACCTGTTCACCAGTTACAACATTAAATTTTGAAACACCATGATAATGATCGCTAGCTTTTTCAGCATAAGAATAGCCTTTACCTTTTTGAGTTTTTACATGAATCATTATTGGGCCTTGATGTTTTGAGTCTCTTGCATTTTTTAGAATTGGTATGAGTGTGGACAAATCATGTCCATCTATTGGACCAACATAATAAAAACCTAAAGAATTAAAAAGAGTACCACCAGTTACGGCTGATCTTAAAAAATCCTCAGCTTTTCCAGCTTTTGCACTAAATCTTTTAGAAAAAGCAGAAGCTATTAATTTAAAAGTTTCTCTTAAACTAAAATAAATTTTTCCTGTTAAAAGTTTAGCTAAATAGGTTCTCATAGCACCTACTGGTTTTGCAATCGACATATCGTTATCATTTAAGATAACAATCATTTTAGTTTTTGAAGCACCTGCGTTATTCATTGCCTCATATGCCATACCTGCACTAATTGCACCATCTCCTATGACTGCAATTATATTGTTTAATTTATTAGATAATTTGCTTGCTTCTGCCATACCTAGAGCAGATGATATTGATGTTGAGCTATGTGCTGCACCAAATGGATCATACTCACTTTCAGATCTTTTTGTAAAACCAGACAATCCATTACCTTGTCTCAAAGTTTTAATTTTTGACTTTCTTCCAGTCAAAATTTTATGTGGATAAGTTTGATGACCCACATCCCAAATCAGCCTGTCATTTGGAGTGTCAAATACGTAATGCAAGGCAACAGTTAGCTCAACAACCCCAAGACCTGCACCTAAATGTCCTCCCGTTTCAGATACTGCATCAATCATCTCTTTTCTAACCTCGTTAGAAACCTCTTGAAGATCACTCTCTGATAATTTTCTTAAATCAGAAGGAAAATTAATATCTTTTAAAAATTTGTAGTCTTGCATCATTTATTTCTTTTTAGAATGTAGTCTAAGGTTTCATTTAAACTATTAGTGTTTGAGCTATATTTATTTAAATCTTTAATTATTTTAGACTTAATTTTGTCAGCATATTTAATAGCATTTTGATATCCTAGTAAACTGATTAAAGTAGCTTTACCTTTTTTCTTGTCTTTGCCTGTTATTTTACCAGCAATGGCTGTAGAGCCTTTAAAGTCTATTAAATCGTCAGCAATTTGAAATAAAAGTCCAATATTGGACCCTATATTTTCAAAAAACTTTATTTGTTTATCATTTTTTCTCTTAATAATAATTGGAACAGCACAACAAAAGCTAAAAAGCTTACCAGTTTTTTTTATTTCCATCTCTATAATTTTACTTTTAGAAACTTTTTTTTTTTCAAAACTAAGATCTAAATACTGTCCACCAGCTATTCCTAAATGTCCAGAAGACTCAGATAGTTTTTTTACTAGATCTACTTTTATTTTTTCATTAATCTTTAAGTTCGAACTAACCAAGATTTCAAAAGCCATTGTTAAAAGTGAGTTTCCCGCAAGTACCGCTGTTGATTCTCCAAATTTAATGTGTGTAGAAATTTTTCCTCTTCGTATTTTATCATCATCCATACAAGGTAAATCATCATGTATTAATGAATAAGCGTGAATGCACTCAACTGCAGCACCAATAGAAATTAATGTTTTATAATTAATTTTAAATATAGCTCCTATATCAATTAAAATTTTTGATCTAATTTTTTTTCCACCTGGAAATAAGCCATACTCCATAGCTGCAACTAATTCTGTTCTTTTTTGTCCTTTAATAAATCGCTTTAAAAATAAGTTTGTATCTTTTGCTATTCTAGCAAGTTTATTTTGCATTTTTTTTTGAACTTATATTGTTAATTTTTTTTTTTGTTTCTTCATTGATCATTTTTGAAGTTTTATGGAATTTTTTTTCAATAGTATTATTTAATTTTAATAACTGCTGGTATGAATCAATTGAATTCTGTAAGTCTTTTTCTGACTCTAAAGATTCAATAATATTATTTGCTTCTTTTGTTAGCTCCTCAAGAGACTGTGTGTTATTATCAGGTGGTAAATTTTTATCTTTCATATAATAATAATTATTAATACATGAAATCCAATCAATCAAATATCAAAAAAGCAAAAAAATACCTTAATAAAAATTACTGTATTGGCGTACCTACTGAAACTGTTTATGGTCTAGCAGCTAATGCATACAAGAATTCAGCAGTAAAAAAGATTTTTAATTTAAAAAAAAGACCAAAAAACAACCCTTTAATCGTACATTATCACGATATCGATTCTCTTAAAAAAGATTGCCTAATAAATGATAATTTTACTAAACTTTATAAAAAATTCTCTCCTGGCCCAATAACATACGTATTACAATTAAGGAAAGATTCTAAGATTTCTAAATATGTTACCAATAATAAGAAAAGTTTAGCAGTAAGATTTCCAAAACACACAATATTTAAAAATTTACTAAAACAGTTAGATTATCCATTAGCTGCGCCCAGTGCTAATATCACAACAAAAGTAAGTGCTGTTAAAGCAAAAGATGTTAAAGAAGAATTTGGTAATAAAATTAAATATATTTTAGACGGAGGTGCATGCGCTATTGGAATAGAATCTACAATAGTTAACCTTATAGGCAGACCATCTATACTAAGATTGGGTGGTCTAGATATCTTAAAAATTCAAAAAACTTTAGGTTTTAAGATAAGTATATCTATTAATCCTAAAAAAAAAATAGCACCTGGTCAATCTCGCTTGCATTATTCTCCTGGTATTCCTTTACGAATGAATGTCACAAAACCAAAAAATGACGAAGCTTTTATAATGATTAAGAGAAAAAAAAATAAACTCAAAAATTATTTTTATTTAACTACTAAAAATAACCTAGATGAAGCAGCAAAGAACCTCTACTCATGTCTAAGAAATATAAAAAATGAAGGCTATAAATCAATTGCTGTGGAAAAAATTCCCAATATAGGTCTTGGTAAAGCTATAAATGATAGATTGCGGAGGGCATCAAAGTATTAGATATCTAGTTTGGTTGTGGTGCGCCACATAGGAGTCGAACCTATAACCCCCAGATTCGAAATCTGGTGCTCTATCCAGTTGAGCTAGCAGCGCATATAGTATTAATATTACATTTTATGGAAAAAAACATTAATTTAATAGTTGAAACAGATGAGAATAACCTTCGACTTGATGTATTCGTCAACAAAAGAGAGGAGTTGATTAGTAGAACTAGAATCAAAAATTTAATTCTTAAAGAAAAATTAAAATTAAATAATGTAATCGTTAACAGTCCTTCAAAAAAAATATCTACTGGTGATAAAATTGATCTTCAAATTCCAGAACCAAAAGAAGCCTCTTTAAAACCTTATGATTTTAAATTAGAAATTGTTTATGAGGATGATGATTTATTAGTAATTGATAAGCCAGCTGGAATAATTATGCATCCAGGTGCTGGTAATTATGATGAAACAATTGTTAATGCCTTAATGCACTATAATAAAGATTCACTGTCTACAATTGGAGATGAGTTAAGACCTGGTATTGTGCACAGAATAGACAAAGATACTTCTGGATTAATAGTTATAGCTAAAAATAACGTAACACATGAAAATTTATCTCATCAATTTAGCGAGCACACGATTACAAGAGTTTATCAGCTCTTAATTTGGGGAAAACTTAGACCTTCTTCTGGGAAAATTGATACCTTCATAACTAGAAGTTCAAAAAATAGACAAATGATGGAGGTTAGTAGTTCTAAAGGTAAAAGAGCAATCACTAATTACAAAACTATAGAGATTTTTGAAAATGATAAAACACCCACACTAAGTTTGGTCGAATGTAGATTGGAAACGGGAAGAACACATCAGATAAGAGTTCACATGACACATATGGGCAACAGCATTATGGGTGATGGTAAATATAAAAAAAAATATAAGAAACTTAAAAATATCGATACTAGTTTAGAAAACCTAATTTATAAATTGGATAGACAATTTCTGCACGCACAAACACTGGGCTTCATTCACCCTAAAACTAATGATGAAATGACTTTTACCTCAATTTTGCCACAAGAACTTGAAAATATTTTATTATTGCTTAGAAATACTGACAAATAAAACCTTGAAATAACACTATAGTTAACTAAATAAATAAAACTTATGAGCGCTACAATAAATAGTAATCTTCCAGCACTATCTAATGAAGGTGGTTTATCTGCTTATCTTGAGCAGATTAAAAAATTTCCTATGTTGGCAGCTGAAGAAGAATATATGCTAGCAAAAAATTGGAAGGCAACAGGCAATGTTAAAGCTGCAGAAAAACTTGTTACTAGCCACCTTAGACTCGTTGCAAAAATTGCGATGGGTTATAGAGGATATGGTCTTCCAGTAAATGAAATGATTTCAGAGGGAAATGTAGGGTTAATGCAAGCTGTTAAAAAATTTGAACCTGAGAAAGGATTTAGATTAGCAACCTATGCAATGTGGTGGATTAGAGCTTCTATCCAAGAATACATTCTAAGATCTTGGAGTTTGGTAAAAATAGGAACAACAACTGCACAAAAAAAATTATTTTTTAATTTAAAGAAAATTAAAAATCAAATCGCTCCTCAGTCTGAAGGTGACTTAAGACCTGAACATGTAGATGAAATTGCTAACAAATTAGATGTTAGAAAAGATGAGGTGATTTCAATGAACAGAAGACTTTCAGGTAAAGAGTTTTCTTTAAATGCTCAAGTTGGAGAAGATGGTGACGAATGGCAAGACTGGTTGGTAGATAAAGAGCTAGACCATGATCTTAAATTTGCACATCAAGAAGAAATGGGTCAAAGACAAAGCTTACTTAAAGATTCTATAAAAATTCTCAATGAAAGAGAAAGAGAGATTTTATACTCTAGAAGATTAAATGATGAGCCTACAACGCTTGAAGATTTAAGCAAAAAATACGAAATTAGCAGAGAGAGAGTTAGACAAATTGAAAACAAAGCATTTGAAAAGCTTCAAAAACACATGTTGCTATCTGCTAAATCTAAAAACTTACTTCCAGTAAACTAAACTTCAAAAGGATTCTCTAAAAGAATTGTATCTTCTCGTTCAGGGCTTGTTGAAATACTTGAAACTTTTGTCCCAATAAAATCTTCTAATGCATAGATATAATTTTTGGCATTTTCTGGTAAAGCTTCAATATTTTTTATTCCTTGGGTAGAACTTTTCCATCCAGGGAAAGTTTTATAAATTGGTTTAACCTTTATCTGATCCTCAACAGCAGCTGGTAGATAATCCATTTTCTTTCCATCAAGTTCATATTCAACACACATTTTAATTTCATCTAATTCATCTAAAACATCTAATTTAGTTAACGCTATTCCATCTATGCCTGAAATTTTAATTGTTTGTCTAACCAAAACACCATCAAACCAACCACATCTTCTTTTTCTACTAGTGACAGTACCAAATTCTTTTCCTCTAGAACCAAGCAATTCTCCAATATCATCTGTTAACTCAGTTGGAAAAGGTCCTTCACCAACTCTGGTAGTGTAGGCTTTTGTTATTCCAAGAACATAATGAATGGAATTAGGACCGCAACCAGTTCCTGTAGCAGCAGCAGATGCAACAGTATTGGATGATGTTACAAAAGGGTACGTTCCATGATCTACATCAAGTAGTATTCCTTGCGCACCTTCAAATAATATTCTTTTTTTTTGTTTTTTAAATTCATCAATTCTAAGCCAAACAGGTTGAGAAAACTTTAATATTTCTGGAGCAATCTTTAAAAGTTCTTCTTTAAGTTTATCTTTTTCAAAAATTTTTTTACCCAACCCTTTTCTAATTGCATTATGATGAAGAAGTACTGTTTCTAACCTGTGGTCTAGATTAGTCTCAGATCTTAAATCCATAACACGGATTGATCTTCTTCCCACTTTATCTTCGTAGGCTGGTCCAATTCCTCTTCTTGTTGTTCCAATTTTTCCTTTTCCAGCAGCATCTTCTCTTATTTCATCCATCTCTCTATGAAATGGCAAAATAAGATTTGCAGATTCTGAAATTATAAAATTATCCACATTAACCTCAACGCCCTTAGATTTAATTTCCTCTATTTCTTCTAATAGTGCCCAAGGATCAACAACGACTCCATTTCCTATAATAGAAATTTTATTTTTTCTTACAATTCCAGAAGGAAGTAGTCTTAGTTTATAAGTTATTCCATCTATTACTAATGTGTGTCCAGCATTGTGCCCTCCTTGAAATCGAATAACAACATCTGCTTGGTCTGATAGCCAGTCAACTATTTTACCTTTTCCTTCATCACCCCATTGAGATCCAACAACTACAACATTTTTCATTATCTAAATTTTTTTTCTACTGTTACTGAACTTAAATGGTTGATAGGTCCATGACCTTTACCAAATTTAAGGTTTGAATTTATCGAATTGTGTACATACATAGTTGCAAGCTCACAAGATCTCTTTAAGGTTTTTCCACATGAAAAGAATGTAGAAATAGCAGAAGAAAGGGTACAACCTGTGCCATGTGTATTCCTGGTTGTAATTCTTTTATTTTTTATAATGAAAATTTCATTTTTATTAACAAAAATATCTTGGACAATTTTAGATTCTAAATGACCACCTTTTATAAAAACATTTTTTGCTCCTAATTTAATTAATATACTGGCAGCAAAAATCATATCTTCTTTTGTTCTTATTTTAGTTTTAGTTAATATTTCAGCCTCCGGAATATTAGGTGTTATTAAACTAACTTTTTTAATTAGTTCATTTTTTAATAATTGAACTGCTTTATCATCAATAAGTTTTGCACCACCTTTAGCAACCATAACAGGATCTAAAATTATCTTTTTAACTTTAATAAGATTTAATGAATGAATTACTGATTTTATTACTTTTGTAGAGTGCAACATTCCAATTTTTACAGCATCAGGTTTAATATCTTTTGAGGTAAATTCTATTTGATTTGAAATTTCTTTTGGATCAATTGGTACTATTGATTTCACACCTGTTGTATTTTGGATTGTGACAGCTGTTATTGCTGTCATTGCATACGAACCTAAAGCAGTGATAGTTTTAATATCAGCTTGAATACCAGCACCACCAGATGAATCTGATCCAGCAATAACTAATATTTTAGATTTTGGTTTCAATTTATTTAATCTTTTTTAATACAATTTTCAAACATTTTTGAAGCAATCTACTATTATCGCTCTCTCCCATTACTCTGATTTTAGATTCAGTTCCTGAACTTCTAACTAATATTCTACCTTGTCCTTTAATTAATTTTTCTGCTAATTTTATAGAATTCTTAATATTGATATTTTTAATTATACTTCTGTCTTTAACATTAATATTTTCCAATATTTGTGGAGTTTTCTTAAAGGTATTAAAAAAACTACTAGCTTTTTTTCCTTTTCTTAATGAAAATAAAACTTCTAAAGCAACTAGCAAGCCATCTCCCGTAGTTGCAAATTTACCTAGAATAATATGTCCAGATTGCTCACCACCTAAATTAAAATTATTTTTTTGCATTTTTTCTTTTACAAAACGATCTCCCACATCTGATCTTAAAAATTTTATATTATTTAATTTAAAAAATTTTTCTAATCCATAGTTAGACATTAAGGTGCCAACTACTCCTCCTCTTAACATTTTTTTTCTTTTCCATCTAATTGCTATTGCAGCAATTATTTGATCTCCATCAATTATAATGCCTTTTTCATCACACATAATAATTCTATCAGCATCTCCATCAAGAGAAATTCCTAAGTGTGC
>OOGF01000008.1_pt1 | contig 19911 bp, 17 predicted proteins | sample 1670581 | NCBI WGS metagenome assembly OOGF01 (sample SAMEA98168668, study PRJEB22522) | marine metagenome | biome: marine biome; feature: marine water body; material: seawater | place: Arctic Ocean | collected 05-Oct-2015 | depth 12 m
GACTTAATAGTTGCAGCTGCAGATGAATTTACTCTTGCCATTCTAAGGCTTTCTTGCTCGTTTTGAACTCTTGTAAAGTGATCTGCATGTTGAAAATAATTTTCAGATAAAATTTTATCTTCATTAGCTAAGGCTTCTCTCGCTAAATCATTATATTTTTCAATAAGTTTAACAGCATTATGATTATTTCTACCTGGAACTTTTCTTTGAAAATTATCATTGTTAGAAAATTTTGACCCTTCATTATTACTTCTAAATGGAGGTCTTCTATTATTATTGCTCCTAAACGGAGGTCTTCTATTATTATTACTATTATTACTTCTAAATGTTACCATAATATTTTTTTCAATTTAAATTTTAGTGCTGATTATACAGCGATCATTATTGCCATAATCTTTTATGGCTTTGTTAACGTAAAAACCTTCTTCTTTTAATATTTTCTTAACTTTATTTTTTTGATTAAAACCTATCTCTAAAATAAATTTACCATTTTTCTTAATCAGAACACTTGCCTTATTGATTACTTTTCTGATTTTTGAAAAACCATCAAACCCACCACTTAAAGCTAACTTTGGCTCAAAATTAACTACATCTTTTTCCAAATATTTTAAACTTAACTGTTCAATATATGGAGGGTTTGAAACAATCATATCATATTTGCCATTATTAAAATTGTCAACACTTGAGTGAAAAAACTTTACTCGATTAGTTAAGTTTAGTTGTTTTGCGTTAAATTTGCTTACATTTATACTTTTTTTAGAAATATCTATTCCTGTTCCATAAAAATTAGATCTCTCTTTTAGTATGGATAAAAGAATGCATCCAGATCCAGTTCCAATATCGAGAACTTGTAATTGAACATCTTTTGAATAAATTTTTAAAACTTGTTCTATTATTAATTCACTATCAGGTCTTGGAATTAGCACATCTTTATTAACAAAAAATTCATCTTTCCAAAACTCTTTTTTGTTTATTAAGTAGGCAATTGGTTCACCTTTTTTTCTTCTTTCAATTAAACTATTAAATTTTTCTAATTGCTCTGAGTTCAAAATTTCTTTAGGATTTAAAATAATATGCTTTTTATCTCTTTTAATCGAGTTGGATAATAATATCTCACTATCAAGTTGAGGATTGGCTATCTTATTTTTTTGTAGGATATTTATTCCTTCATTCAGAATATTTTCTATATTCATTTTAATTAAGATTGCTCAATTTTTCTTCTTGTGCTTGCAGCGTTAAGCTTTCTACCATTTCATCAAAGGCTTCACCTTCTAAAAAAGCTTCAAGCTTGTGTAGGGTTAGATTAATACGATGGTCTGTTACTCTTCCTTGTGGAAAATTATATGTTCTAATTCTTTCAGAACGGTCTCCAGTTCCTATTTTGCTTTTTCTATCCTCTGATCTTTCACCTTCTATTCTTGATCTTTCTAATTCATAAAGTCTTGATCTTAAAATTAACATCCCTTTTGCTTTATTTTTGTGTTGTGATTTTTGATCTTGTTGAGATACAGATAGTCCTGTTGGAATATGAGTAATTCTCACAGCACTATCAGTTGTATTAACAGATTGTCCACCTGGGCCACCAGCTCTAAACACATCAATTCTTAAGTCTGAATCATTTATTTTTATATCAACCTCTTCTGCTTCTGGTAGTACGGCCACTGTTGCAGCAGAAGTGTGAACTCTCCCTTGAGTTTCTGTATCTGGAACTCTTTGAACACGATGAACTCCACTTTCATACTTTAATGTTGAATAAATATTTTTTCCTCTAATTGATGCGATAACTTCTTTCAGTCCACCTGCCTCACTCTGGGACATACTTATTAATTCTAATTCCCATTTTTTTTGATGACTAACTTTTTCATACATCTTAAAAAGATCTGCAGCAAATAAACTTGCCTCTAACCCTCCCGTACCTGCTCTAATTTCTATAATTGCATTTTTTTTATCTGCTTCATCTTTTGGTAATAAAAATAGTTTTAATTTTTTTTCTATGGATTCGTTTTCTAATTTTAAATCTTTTAATTCTACCTCAGCCATTTCTTTAAACTCATTATCACTACTAGAATCGCTTAATATTTTCTCTAGATCTTTTTTTTCCCCTTCATAAGAAAAATATTTTCTAGCATCATCAATTACATCATTTAAATCTGAGTATTCTTTTGATTTTTCAGCAAAAAGTTTTTTATCCACTTCACCTGATGATAATTCTTTCTCCAAAATAGAGTGCTTAGATATTAAATCTTCAATAGTTTTTAGAGGTATCATTGTATTTATAATTTTTTATCAAGTTCAGCAGCTTTTTTTTCAACTTCACTTACAACTCTTGATATTATGTCTTCTGATAAAACTTTTTCACTTTGAATGCCAGATAAATAAAGCATATTGTTACCCTTTACTCCTTCAGTTATTCCTATATCCGTCATTGCTGCTTCTCCAGGTCCATTAACCACACAGCCAATAATTGATAATGTTAAAGGTGTTTTGATGTGAGCTAGTTTATCTTCTAATGTTTTTACTGTATCAATTACTTGGAATGCTTGTCTTGCACATGATGGACAAGATATAATTTTTACACCTCTATTTCTTAAGTTAAGTGACTTTAATATTTCATTACCAATTTTAATTTCTTTAACGGGATCATCAGACAAAGAAATTCTTATAGTGTCTCCTATTCCATCCATTAAAAGTGACCCAAGACCTATTGATGACTTAACACTGCCCGATACAAAACCTCCAGCTTCTGTGATCCCTAGGTGTAGTGGATAATCTGTAACTTTTGATAGTTGACGATACGCTGCAATAGATAAAAAAATATCTGAAGATTTTACACTTATCTTAAAATTAAAAAAATCTTGATCTTCTAAAATCTTAATATTTCTCTGTGCACTTTCAACTAAAGCTTCTGGACATGGTTCCTTATATTTTTCTAAAATATCTTTTTCAAGAGAGCCAGCGTTAACACCTATTCTAATAGAGCAATCATTATTTTTAGCAGCACTAAGTACATCATGTATTTTTAATTTATCTCCTATGTTGCCTGGATTAATTCTTAAACATTTTGCTCCATTTTCAGCTGCTTCTATTGCTCTTTTATAATGAAAATGAATATCAGCAATTATTGGGACAGATACATGTTTTGTAATCTCCTTAAGAGCTAATGAAGACTCTTCATCTGGGCACGAAACCCTAACCAGATCAGCACCCTCTTCATGAATATCATTAATTTGTTTTATTGTGGCCTGAATATCAGTTGTTAAGGTGTTGGTCATAGATTGAACAGAAATAGGATTGTCTCCACCTATTTTTACATCACCAACATTTATAACTTTTGTTTTTTTTCTATGAATGTCTCTAAATGGTCTTAAGCTCATAAGTTAATCTAACTTAAATTCTTTGTGAAGCACTGCTACTGCTTTTTTTATCTGTTTATTTGAAATTAAAACTGAAATTTTAATTTCAGAAGTTGAAATAACCATTATGTTAATCTTTTTTGAAGCCAATGCTTGGAACATTCTATAGGTAATTCCTGGTGTTGTAATCATACCAACACCAATAATAGATACTTTCGAAACATTATTATCATATGTAAATTTTCTAAATGAAATTTTTTTATTTTGTTTAATTATTTTTTCTGTTTTTTTTACATCCTCAGATTTAATTGTAAAAGTTAAGTCTGTTTCTTTTCCATTTAAAGAAATATTTTGAACTACCATATCAACATTAATTTGATTAAGTGATAATGGTTTAAAAACAGCAGCTGCTACTCCTGGTCTGTCCTTAACACCCACAATCGTAACTTTAGAATCATTTTTTGTAGAAGTTATTCCAGTTATTATTTGATTACTAAAGGTTTTTTTTGCACCAGTTATTAATGTGCCCTTCTTTTTTTGAAATGAAGATTTAACTGAAAAATTAATGTTATTTAGTTTTGCATCTTGTACAGAAGTAGGCTGCATAACCTTTGCACCTAATGATGCCATCTCTAACATTTCGTCGTAGGAAATTTTATGAATTTTTTTAGCTTTTGAATGATTTCTTGGATCTGTAGTATAAACGCCATCTACATCAGTGTAGATATCACACACATCAGTATTAAAAAATTTTGCCAGCATTATTGCTGATGCATCAGTTCCACCTCTTCCTAGTGTTGTAATCCTATTTTCTAAGTTAATGCCTTGAAAACCAGTTATGATAGGTATTCCACCTGATTTCATGAAACTAAGTATTTTTCCTTTATTGATTTTGCTAATTCTTGAAGAGCTATAAGGTCCTTCTGTAATAATTGGTAGCTGCCACGACATCCATGATCTAGCTTTAAAACCAAGATGTTTTAATCTACCAGCAATTAATGCACAAGTTGCTTGCTCTCCTGTTGCTAATAAAACATCATATTCTGCTGCATCAAAGCTATTACTCAATTCTTTTGTTTTTTTTATTAATTCATTAGTTGTGCCACTCATCGCAGAAGAAACCACAATAACACCCATTTTCTTCTTTTTATAAGAAGAAATAATTTTTGCTACGTTCTTTATTCTATCTATGCTTCCAACGGAGGTTCCACCGAACTTTAATACAACAGTTTTCATTGATAATTATGTAATTTATATTTGATAAAATACATCTTAATTGTTATGTCCACAAGTCATCTATTATGAATTCAATAAATAAAAAAGAAATTGAAAAATTTTCCAAAATCGCTGAAGAATGGTGGGATCCTAATGGTAAATTCAAACCATTACATTATTTTAATCCAATAAGAATTAGATATATAAAAGAAAATATTATCAAAGATTTTAAGATTAAGTCATCTTATAAGCCCTTAAAAAATATTAAATTACTAGATATTGGTTGTGGTGGAGGATTGCTATCTGAGCCAATGTGTAGACTTGGAGCAAATGTTGTTGGGATTGATGCATCAAAGAAAAATATTGAAGTTGCAAAATTTCATGCAAAAAAAAATAAACTTAAGATTGATTATAAAGTTGCATCTCCAGAGATGTTAAAAAATAAAACAAGATTTGATGTAATTTTAAATATGGAAATAGTTGAACATGTTAATGATATAGACTTTTTCATTAAGGAAAGTTCAAAATTATTAAAAAAAAACGGAATAATGTTTATTGCAACACTTAACAAAACATTAAAATCTTATATTTTCGCTATAGTAGGTGCTGAATATATTTTAAAATGGCTTCCAATTGGAACACATGATTGGGAAAAATTTGTTAAACCTAGTGAGCTAATAGATATAAGTAAAAAAAACAATCTATCTCTTAAAAAATTAGATGGAATAAATTTTAATATATTAGATAATAGCTGGAAAGTAACAAATGATACTTCTGTTAATTATATTACAAAATTTATAAAAAATTAATTCGTAGTATTTTTTATCCAGGGCAGTATTTCTGTTTTTATACCTTCTTCCTTTAACTCGTCAAGATCTTCTTTTGTTGCAGTGCCATAAATACCTTTTACTTTTTTTTTATCTTTATAGTGCAGAGATCTTGCCTCGTAAGCAAAATTTTCTCCAACATATTCAAAATTTTTTTTTATAAATTCTTGATATTTGTAAATTGTTTTTTTTATTTCTCTATATTTTTCAATAGATGAATCAATGTCTCTCAAATTATTTTTTGACGTGCTCACACTAGGAGACATCAAGCCTTTCCCAACATTTAAGGAATTGCAAAAATGACAATTTAAGAATTTTTTCTTTTTAAGTTTTTCATATTCCTTAGATGATGAAAACCAACTATCAAAAGTAGTTTCACAATCTTTACATATGAGCTTGTATTTGATCATGAGTTATAGTTAATAATTAATAAAGTTAATTCAATATCAAATTAGCTTCTATAATCAGCATTAATCTCAATATATTTTTTTGTTAAATCCATTGTGTAGGCAGTAAAACTTTTTGAGCCCATATTTAAATTTACTGAAATATCTATTGATTGCTCCTTCATATAATTAGCAACTTCATTTTCTTTGTAATTTTTAAAAATTTGTCCTTTTTCTATAATCTTAATACCACCAAAACTTATTGATAATTTTTTTAAATCTATTTTCACTCCAGATTTTCCTATGGCCATTATTATTCTACCCCAATTTGGATCTTCTCCTGCAATAGCTGTTTTAACAAGATTTGAATTGGCGATAGAAAAAGCTATTACTCTTGCTTCTTTCTCACTTTTTGATTTAACTATATTGATTGTGATAAATTTGGTAGCTCCCTCACCATCCTTAACTACTCTTTTTGACAAATTTAATAATACTGAATGTAAAGCTTTATCAAAACTAAAGATCTTTTTATCATTAATATTTTTAATGATCGAGTTTTTTACTTTTCCTGTTGAAAAAATAGAAACCATATCATTAGTGCTTGTGTCACCATCGCAACTAATTGCATTGAAGGTTGTATCAATATTTTTCTTTAATAATTGATTTAAAATATCATTTGAAATATCTGCATCTGTAAAAATATAACCTAATGTGGTTGCCATGTTTGGAAAAATCATTCCTGACCCTTTAGCAATTCCATAAATCTTAACACTTTTATTTCCTATTTGGCATTCTTCCATGGCAATTTTTGGCTGCAAGTCTGTTGTCATTACACCTAATGCAGCTTTCATCCAGATAAATTTATTTTGCGTATATTTAATTTTTTTAATTAGTTCTAGAATATTTTTTTTAATTTTTTCAGTTGGATATTTTTCTCCTATTGTCCCGGTACATCCAAAAAGAACTTGATTTGATAATATCTTTTTTGGAGAGTCCTCGTCTTCAGTTTGTTTTTTTGTTAACTGTAGTGCTGCTTCTTCTGCTATTTCTTTTAAACCTTTGTACCCATCTGATCCTGTAAATGCATTGGCATTTCTAGTGTTAACAATTAGAGAGATTATTTTTTTACTTTTTATATTTAAATTCCATTTAATATTCTCTGAAACTATTTTTGATTGTGTGTAAACAGACGCATAGTTTGCCCCGTCTCTAAAATAAAACATAACCAGGTCATCCCTGGGTTTGCTGTATAAATTTGCACAAACTGTGGATATTGAAACTCCATCTAAATGTTCTAAATCTTGAAAGTCACTATTTTTTGACTTTAAATTTAGTGAGTTTATAAAGTTTTTAACGTTTATTGGCATGTGTTTAAAATATTTATTTAATACTTATATTAAAAGTTATAATTAATTATATACCATGAAATTAGATGCTTAATCCCTTAAATTTTATCACAAAGTTCATTAAATCTAGCAATCAAAAAGAGCTCGATAGAATTAAAAAAATAGTTATAAAAATTAACTCCTTGGAGGCTACTGTTAAAAACCTTGGAGATGAAGACTTCCCTAAAAAAACTATAGAATTGAAAGATAGACTCAATAAAGGTGAAAATATAGATGCTCTATTGCCTGAGGCTTTTGCACTTGTGAGAGAGGCTTCTAAGAGAACAAGAAATGAGAGGCATCATGACGTTCAAATACTTGGAGGTGTTGTGCTTCACGAGGGTAAAATTGCTGAAATGAGAACTGGTGAAGGTAAAACTTTAACAATAAGTCTTGCAGCTTACTTGAATGCCTTGTCAGAAAAAGGTGTGCATATAGTTACTGTAAATGACTATCTTGCAAAAAGAGACTCGCAAGAAATGGGGGAGATATATAAATTTTTAGGATTAACTTTTGGTTTTATAAATAATGAGCAGGATGATCTTGAAAGAAAAAAAAATTATAATTTTGATATTACATATGCAACTAATAGTGAACTAGGGTTTGATTATCTTAGAGATAATATGAAATTTTCAAAAGAACAAATGGTTCAAAGAGGTCATGTTTATACTATTGTTGATGAAATAGATTCTTGTTTAATTGATGAGGCCAGAACTCCACTTGTAATATCAGGAGCTGCTGAAGATAAAACAGAACAATATCTTGCGATTGACAAACTTATAAAAAGATTATTACCAGAACATTATGAGATCGATGAAAAAGATAAAAATATATTACTTACAAATGAAGGAATAAATAACGTAGAAAAAATGTTCTCTGATGCAGGAATCCTAAAAAATAATAACTTTTATGACCCTGAAAACTTAAGTTTAGTTCATCATGTAAATCAATCTTTAAGAGCTCATCATCTATTTGAAAAAGGAAGAGATTATATTGTTAAAGATGGAACATTAAAAATTATTGATGAACTTACTGGTAGAATATTAGAAGGAAGAAGATTTGGAGATGGCTTACACCAAGCACTTGAAGCTAAAGAAAGAATAGATGTTCAAGCTGAAAATCAAACTCTAGCATCAATAACTTATCAAAATTATTTCAAACTCTATAATAAAATTTCAGGATGTACTGGGACTGCAGCAACAGAGTCTCAGGAATTTTATGAAATATATAGCTTAATTGTAGTCATCATTCCTACAAATAAAGAAATGATTAGAAAAGATTGGAATGATCAAATTTTTAGAACTGAAGAAGAAAAAAATAAAGCCATCATCGAAAAAGTTCTTGAGTGTCACAAACAAAGTCAGCCGATATTAGTTTTTACTTCTAGCATCAATAAATCAGAAATTTATTCAAAATTACTAAATGATGAAAAAATTAAACATGTAGTTTTAAATGCAAAAAATCATGAAAATGAGGCTGAAATCATTGCAAATGCTGGAAAAATGAATTCAGTTATAATCACAACAAGTATCTCGGGTAGAGGTGTTGATATTCAATTGGGTGGAAAAAAAGGAAGTCAACCTGATGATGAACTTTTAGAAAATAAAAATAAAATAAAATCACTTGGTGGACTATTTGTTATTGGCACAGAAAGAATGGAATCCAGAAGAGTTGATAACCAAGCCAGAGGAAGAGCTGGTAGACAGGGAGATGAAGGAAGTTCAATTTTTTATGTTAGTTTAGAAGATGACTTAATGAGAATTTTTGGTTCCGAGTCTATGAATAATATTCTTCAAAAATTAGGCTTAAAAGATGGAGAAAGTATTGATCACCCCTGGATTAATAAAGCACTTGAGAGAGCACAACAAAAAGTTGAGGCTAGAAATTTTGATATAAGAAAAAATTTATTAAAATTTGATGACGTTTTAAATGACCAAAGACATGTAATATTCTCTCAAAGAAATGGCGTAATGAATAGTGAAAAAGTTTTTGATTATTCAGATGAATTCTTATCTGAAATTATTAGTCATCTAATCACCTTAAAAACACAGAAACTATCAACAACTAAAAATAATGAATTTAACAATCAGTTAAAAACTTTACTAGGAAAAAGTGTTGATGATAATGAATTCAAAAATGTGACTGAATTAAAAGATGAAGAATTCAAAAATAAAATTAATTCTAAATTTTTAGAAGCAAGAAATGAAAGAATTAAAATGTTGGATGAAGAAAAAGCAAAAGAAGTTGAAAAAAGAATTTTTCTTCAGTGTATAGATTTAAACTGGAAGTCACATATTCAATATCTTGAACAACTGAGACAAGTTATTGGCCTAAGATCTTATGGTCAAAGAGATCCATTAGTTGAGTATAAAAAAGAAGCTTTTTTTCTTTTCGAAAACTTATTGAATAAATTAAAAATGGATTTTGTTACAATTTTAATCAATTTAAAAATAGTTCAAGAACCTAGTGAAAACATTTCAAGACCATTAAAAAAAGAAACGTCTAACGATCCAAAATGTTTACTAATACAAAGAAAAAATGAAAAGATTTCAAGAAATGAGAAATGTGAAGCTACAGGTAAAAAGTTTAAAAACTGTTGTGGGGCTTTATAAAGAAAATATTAAATAGCCCAATAAAACTATTACTCCAAATAAAACTGCTAAATTTAACTTAGATTTAAAGAGGTTTTTAACAAATACATTAACCTTATTTTCTTTCATACTAAGTGTACTTAAATCATCTAATTGGTTTACGAATCCTTTAGATCTTCCAATAGTCAAAAATTTATTTTTTCTATGATTAAAAATTTCTTCTCCACTCATGTTAAAAAATTCACTCAAATTTTTTTCAATCGATTTTCTTACGTTATCTAATATTAGGTCTCTATCTCTGTGGGCACCACCAATTGGTTCTGGAATAATTTCATCAATTACTTTTAGTTCTAAGAGGTCTTTTGAGGACAATTTCATAGCTTTTGCTGCTTCTAAAGTTCTTTTAGGGTCTCTCCATAAAATAGTGGCACAGCCCTCTGGAGATATTACTGAGTAAATTGCATTTTCTAACATGATTACCTTGTTAGATGAAGCAAGTGCTATTGCACCTCCTGATCCACCTTCTCCAATAACAATTGCAAGAGTTGGGACGTTTAACGACATGCAGCACTCAATTGATTTTGCAATTGCCTCTGCTTGACCTCTCTCTTCTGCACCTACACCAGGGTAAGCTCCAGGTGTGTCTATAAAAGAAATTATCGGAATGTTAAATTTGTTTGCTAATTTCATTAATCTAATTGTTTTTCTGTAACCCTCAGGCCTCATCATTCCAAAATTTCTTTCAATTCTACTTTCAAGGCTATCCCCTTTTTCTTGACCAATAACTAAAACTGATTTTTCATTAAATTTTGCAAATCCTGCTAATACTGATTTATCTTCTCCATAAAATCTGTCACCTGACAATGGGATAAAATCCTCAAATAAATTATCGATAAAAAATTTTGCTTTAGGTCTGTCTTCATGTCTTGCAACTAGAGTAGTTTGCCAAGGGTCTAAATTAGAGTAAATCTCTTGTAGCTTATTATCTATCTCTTTTTGAGACTCAGAAATTTTTTTTGTATCTACTTCCGAAAGACCATCTTGATTATAAGGGTCTTTAAGTTTGTCTATTTCTATCTCTAAATTTTTAATATCTGTTTCAAAATTTAAATAATTTTTCATATGATTGTTTAATTATTAATTAATTAAGAAAAAAGGCAATAAAATGTTTTAAATAATTTATATTTGACATAATTCTATTAAGAGGTACTCTTAATTGATATCGGGAGAGACTATTAAATAATAGCGCCGAAGGAGCAACCACCCCGGAAACTCTCAGGCAAATGGACCGATAATAAACATAACACTCTGGAAAGAGATTTATCTCGCCGATGGAGCAAAACTCTCAGGCAAAAATACAGATGGGGTAAAATGGGTGCTATGAAAGAACAATATACAAAAATACACAATCTATCAGTTTCTAATAAATTACTTAACTTCATTAATGAAGAATTGCTTAAAGATACAAATATTTCTTCAGAAAAATTCTGGGAAGGCTTCGACAAAGTAGTTCATGAGCTAGCCCCAAAAAATAAAGAACTATTAAAAATAAGAGAAGATTTACAAAAAAAAATAGACAATTGGCACATTGCTAATAAAGGAAATGAAATAAACTTAGAAGAATATAAAAAATTTTTAAAGGAAATTGGTTATCTAAAAGAAGTAGGTCCAGATTTTAAAATTCAAACAAATAACGTTGATGAAGAAATAACTAGTATTGCTGGACCACAATTAGTAGTTCCAATCATGAATGAAAGGTATGCACTGAATGCTGCTAATGCTAGATGCATGAGTTTATATGATAGTTTGTATGGCACGGATATAATCGAGCAATCTGAGGATAGTACTTCTCAGAGATATGACCCTTTAAGAGGTGAAATGGTCATAAGATATGGAAGAGATTTTTTAGAAAAATATTTTCCTCTAGATAATTTAGAATGGCACAATATTACAGGGTTTAAAATTGATAATGGATCTCTAATTGTATTAAAGGAATACACCGAAACATCATTAAAAAATAAAGATAAATTTATTGGTCATAGAGGAGAAGCTAATGATCCTTCTGCAATAATTTTAAAAAATAACAATCTTCATATAGAAATAATTATAGATCCAAATGCTTTTAGTGCTCAACAAGATCCTGCTAAAATTAGTGATATTATTGTTGAAGCTGCAGTTTCAACTATTTGTGATAATGAAGATAGTGTTGCTGCAGTAGATGCTGATGACAAAGTTATTTGTTATCGTAATTGGCTTGGACTTATGAAAGGTGATTTGAAATCAACTTTTGAAAAAAATGGAAAGACTTATGAGCGTAAATTAAATCCTGACAGAAGTTATATTTCTAAAGATGGAAAAGGATTAAAACTACATGGAAGAAGTTTGTTATTGGTAAGAAATGTTGGACACCTTATGACTAACTCAGCAATCACTTTAAAAGATGGTTCTGAAATACCAGAAGGTATTATGGATGCCTTTATAACTTCAGCAGCTTGCCTTCATGACATTAAAAAAAAGGGTAATTCTAGAAGTGGTTCCATTTATATTGTTAAACCAAAAATGCATGGTCCTGATGAAACTTCATTTACAGATTTAATTTTTACTAAAGTTGAAGAAGTTTTAGGATTGGAAAAATATACATGTAAAATTGGAATTATGGATGAAGAGAGAAGAACCTCTTCTAATTTAAAAGAGTGTATTAGAACACTTCAAAATAGAGTATTTTTTATTAATACTGGTTTTTTAGATCGTACTGGTGATGAAATGCATACTTCAATGGAAGCTGGTCCTATGATTAAAAAAGGAGATATGAAATCTTCTAAATGGATTGGGGCATATGAAAATAATAACGTAGACATAGGTCTTCAATGTGGTCTTTCTGGTAGGGCTCAAATTGGAAAAGGCATGTGGGCTATGCCTGACAAAATGAAAGAAATGATGGAACAAAAAACTGGTCATCTAAATGCTGGTGCAAATTGTGCTTGGGTTCCCTCACCTACAGCGGCAGCTCTTCATGCCCTTCATTATCATGAAATAAATATTTTTGATAAACAAAAAGAAATTCAAAAAAGAGAGTCTGCAAAACTGGATGACTTATTAACAATTCCTGTGGCAGATAGGCCAAACTGGTCAATGGAAGAAATTAACTCTGAAATTTCTAATTCTGCACAAACTCTTTTAGGGTATGTCGTCAGATGGATAGATCATGGAGTTGGCTGTTCAAAAGTACCTGATATTAATAATGTTGGTTTGATGGAGGATAGAGCCACTTTAAGAATTTCTTCTCAACATATAGCTAATTGGATACATCACGATATTTGTACTAAATCACAAGTTATGGAAGTGATGAAAAAAATGGCAAAAATTGTTGATGATCAAAATAAAAATGATGGTGCATATACTCGCTCTGGAAGAGGAAGCTACGAGATGATGTCTGAAAATTTTGAACAATCAATTGCTTTTAAGACGGCTTGTGATTTAATCTTTAAAGGTAAAGAGCAACCTTCTGGTTACACAGAACCGTTATTACATCTAAATCGATTATTAAAGAAATCTAGTCAGAATTAGTTTTAATTCCAGTTCTGTTTTTAAAAGCTGAATATAAAGTTCCATCATCAAGATTTTCTATTTCACCACCAACAGGAAGTCCTTGAGCGAGTTTTGTAACCTTAGTAGAGGTTTTTTTTAAACTATCCTCTATGTAATAAGCTGTAGTTTGACCTTCTACTGTTGCACTTGTTGCTAGTATAACTTCTTCAATATTTTCTCTTGAAACTCTTTCTACTAATGAATTAATCAAAAGATCTTCTTTTCTCTGGCCAGCAGAAGAAATAGTACCACCAAGAATATGAAAGTAGCCTTTATAAATATTTGAATTTTCAATTGACCATTGATCCGCAATGTCTTCAACTACGCATATTTTATTATATTTTTCTTTTGAATTTTCACAATTGTTACAGCCTAATGAATTAGATTTTAAAGTACCACAAGATTGACACCTAATAACATTTTTATAAACTTGCGCCAGAGTGTTTGCCATTGGTTTTACAAGTTCATCCCTATTATTAATAAGTTTTAATACAATTCTTTTTGCAGATTTAGGACCTAAGCCAGGGAGTTTAGAAATTAATTTAATTAACTCTTCTATCTCATTAATATTTTGCATATTCTTAAAGTGGCCATTTAAAACCAGGAATACCAAATCCACTTGTAGACTTAGAAATTTCTTCAGATGTCTTGGATTTCAATTCTGATTTTGCATTATTATGGGCAGCCACTATCAAATCTTCGATTATAATCTTATTTTCCTTTAATATTTCGTCTGAAAGGTCAATTTTGATCATTTCATTTTCACCATTTAAAGTAACTTTTACAGAATTTGAACCAGACGTTCCTTCTGCCTGAATATTTTTTATTTTTTCTTGGCTCTCTTTCATTTTAGCCTCTAATTCTTTTGCCTTATCTAAAATTTTTGTAAAATCAGTCATTCATTAATCTTCTTTTCTAGGTTTAACGTCAATAAGTTCTGCATCAGGGAAATTTTTTAAAATATCTTTATAAATTGAAGAATTTTTTACACTTTCTATCAGTGCTTTTTTTTGATTAATTTCTTCTTCTTTTTTAGATGGCTGTCCTTTAGTTTTACTTAAACTTATAATCCATCTTTCATTTGTCCATTCAAAAAGTTTTGTCGAAAGATCTTTAATAAAATCTTTATCTAAATCTTCATTAAATGAAATTTCAATTCTTTTGTTTTCAAAACTTACAAGGTTAACATTTTTTTCTAATTCATATTTTAATTTAATCTCTTTTTTAGAAGAGCATGCTTTTAATAGATCATCAAATGAATTTATAAGATTAGGGTTTGTTTCAATACTGCTAATTTCTTTTTCTTTGATGTCTTTCTCTTGAACAATATTTTTTATTTGACCTATTGTTTCTGCTTTATCTTTTATTCCAAATATATCTTCGTTTGTTTTCTTTTGTGAAAAAGATGTTTGATTTTCACTTTCAGCTAACAGTCTACTGTCTCTGTTGTATTCGTCACTACCTTGTTTAATGCCTTTTAAATGAATTAATCTAATTAAGAACATTTCCATTGATAAATGTTGATTAGAAACAATATCAAGCTCCTCAAGTGTTTTAATAGTAAATTGCCAAAATAATATTAAGGTTTCATTGTTAACTTTTTCTGAAAGATCTTTAATTTTATTAAACTCTTCATCATTTAATAAAAAATTATTACCATCTAAATTTAGTGACTCGATATTTTTAAAATAATACAAGAGTTCTAAAAAATCATTAATAAAAATTTTTGGTTCAACACCCTGGTTATATATTTCTCTATAAGTGTTGAGAACTTCAGTTTCTTTACCCTCAAATATCAATTCAAATAAATCAATTAATTGAGACTTATCAAAATAACCAAATATTTTTTGTGCTGCTGCAAGATCTAATTCTTTGTCTTTATCCAAAGTAAGTAGAGCCCTATCAAGTAAAGATAGTGCATCTCTAACTGAACCCTCAGAAATTTTAACAATTAATTTAAGAGCATCATCTGATGCGTTGCCATTTTCTTTTTCTTTAATTTTCTTAATAAAATCAAACAACTCTAAAGATTTAATTCTAGATAAATCAAATCTTTGACAACGTGAGACCACTGTAATTGGAATTTTTTTTATTTCTGTTGTTGCAAAGATAAATTTTAAATATTCTGGTGGCTCCTCTAAAGTTTTTAACAATGCATTGAATGCTTGTTTGCTAAGCATGTGCACTTCATCAATTATAAATATCTTATATTTAGCAGTAGTTGGGCCATATCTAGAAAATTCAATAAGGTCTCTTACATCGTCTACTCCTGTTTTACTTGCTGCATCCATTTCCAATACATCAATATGATTTGAGTTAGAAATGGCATTACAATTTTCACAAAGTTCCTCTTTACACAAATTATCTATTCCATTTGAACAATTTAGAGATTTTGCAACAATCCTTGCTGTAGTAGTTTTTCCTATTCCTCTAATTCCAGTAAAAAGATAGGCATTAGGCACTTTATTAGCCTTAATAGAATTAGAAATTGTTTCCGCAACAACATCTTGTCCTATAAGATCATTAAATGTCTGAGGTCTGTACTTTAAAGCTAAAACTTTTGTATTTTTATTCATTTTATATAAAGGAGACTAGAACCTGAATAACTGTCTCTACGACTGCTTCCGTTAAGATCTGGTCGGGTTCAAGCAGCATTCACCTCTAGCCTCCAAAACTATTATAACAGTAATGTTTTCTAATCTACAAGAAAAGTTTCTGGATTATTTTTCTCTAAATTTATCAGCCTCAAAAACACCTAGTACGTGAAAATCTTGACAATGAAGTCCTAATTCTTCCAAAGATTTTTGAACTTTTGGATCATCTATGTGACCATCTAAATCACATAAGAAAAAGTATGACTCGAATGAATTTTGTTCTGGATAACTTTGAAGCTTTGTAAGATTAACTCCATTAATAGCAAAACCACCTAATGATTGATACAGAGCTGCAGGCTTACTTTTCAGTTTAAATAGAAAAGAAGTTATGTATTTTTTGTCACCAAAATCAGGCTGTAAAACTTCATTGCCCATTACCAAAAACCTTGTGGCATTACCTTCTTCATTCTCAATATTTTTTGAAAGTATTTTTAGATCATAAATTTCTGCACTCAAAGAAGATGCAATTGCTGCTTCGGTTTTAATTTTAGTTTTTGAAATTGTCTCAGCTGAACCAGCAGTATCAGCACGAATATGCTCAACTAAGTTATTTTTTTTAATAAATTTAGAGCACTGAGATAAGCCTTGAGAGTGAGAATAAACATCTTTTATATCACTTAAATTACTATCTAGTTGTCCTAATAAATTATGTTCAATTTTATGAAAATGTTCAACATAAATATTCAGCCTATACTTAAAAATAAGATATTCGATTCCAATATTTCCTGTAATTCGATTTGATTCAGGAATTACCATTCTCGAGTTTTTATCTTGAGATGTTTTTAAAAAACATTCATCAAATGTTTTACATGGAATTACCTCTGCCTTAGGATCTATTTCTAACGCTGCTAGATGTGAATATGCACCAAATGTACCCTGAAAATAAATTTTGCTCATTTTTATGATTTATATTCCATAATTTTTTTTATAGCCAGATAATCTTCTTTTGTATCTACGCCTATAGGAGAAAAATTTGCCAAAGCAACACTGATTTTCAAATTATTATCTAATGCTCTTAGCTGCTCTAATCTATTTTGCTTTTCACTTAATGTTTGATCCAGACTAACAAATTTTTTCAATATACTTGTTTTGTATGAATAGATTCCAATATGATGATAAATATTTTGATTATTTTTTGAAAAACTATCTCTAGTAAAATTTAATGCTTTTGGAAAATTATTTTTTTCTAGTTTTGACTCCGTAATAACCTTAACTACATTTTGATCACTTAACATTTTATCAGTTTTAATCTCAGCTGCTAGCGTTCCAATTTCAGAACTACTATTAATCATAAAGTTATTTAAATTTATAATATCATTTTTGTCGATATTTGGCTCATCTCCTTGTAGGTTTAATATAAAATCAATGTCCTTGATGTTGAGTTTTTCATAAGCCTCAAAAATTCTATCTGTACCAGTCTTGTGAGTGCTACCAGTTAAAATGGCTCTGCCTCCATTTTTTTCAACATCATCAAGTATTTCTTTATCTTCTGTTGCTACTACGACTTCACCAATTTTTGCTTCCTCTGCTTTTTTAAAAACATGAGAAATCATTGATAAATTATTAATTTTTAAAAGTGGTTTACCCGGCAATCTATTTGCCGACATTCTTGATGGAATTAATATTAATGTTTTAGCCATTATAAATTTACCATTTTGTGCGTCTAACAGACGCAAAATTAAAAATTAAAAATTAAGTATTTTTTAATTATCATGTTATATCTGCAAAATAATAATAATTATATGGATTCGTTCGAGCTTAATAAAATTATTGCAGCAATTTTAATGGTTGCACTACTTGTAATCGGTTTAGGAAAGATTGCAGATGGTGTCTTTCATGTAAATAAACCAGAAAATCCTGGGTATAAAGTTGAAGTAGAAGGACAACTAGCCTCTACAACATCTCAAGTTGCTGAAGTTGAACAAAAAGTAGATATTGCAGCTATAATGGCGCTAGGCGATGTTGCTTCTGGTGAAAAAATTTTTAAAAAATGTGCAGCATGCCACTCAATAAATAAAGGTGGAAAAAATAAGATTGGCCCTGCATTATACAATGTTGTTGGTAGAGCAGTTGGCGGAGTAGATGATTATAAATACTCTAAAGCTTTAGCTTCATATGGTAAAGAATGGTCATTTGAAGAATTAAATGGATTTTTAAAAAAACCTGCTTCTTATTTAAAGGGAACTAAAATGTCATATGCTGGTTTAAGAAAAGAGAAAGACAGAGCTTCTGTAATTAAATATTTAAATCAAAGCAGTGATAGCCCTAAACAGCTACCTTAATTTCCCAAAACAATACAATAAAATACTTTTTTGAACATGCACTCTATTCAGAGCCTGTAACCATACTTCAGAATTTTTTCCCAAAAAAACATCTCCTGTAACCTCTTCTCCCCTTGGAAGGCAGTGTAAAAAAGTTGTGTCTTTTTTAGCAAAACTCATCAATTTTGAATTAATTTGGAAGTTTCTAAAATCTTTAATTTTTTTATTTTTATTAACTTTATCATTCAATGAAATTACTTTATCTGAAAAAATTACATCAGCATTTTTAACTGCTTTTTTAGCATCATTAAAAATATGAATTTTTCTTTTATTTTTTTTAACCCAATCTAATACAAATTTTTTAGGCTCATAATTCTTAGGACAACCAATGTTTAAGTTAAAAGAAAATTTAACTGAAGCAGCAATCAAGCTATTCAGAACATTATTTGAATCTCCAATCCAACAAATATTTAATTTAGAAATAGATTTTTTTTTAATTTCTTCCACGGTGAAAATATCTGATAGCACTTGCGTTGGATGAGATGATGGGCTTAAACCATTTATTACGGGTATCTTTAAATATTTACTAAATTCTGCTATTTTTTCATCACTATCAGTTCTCAGCATAAAACCATCTCCATAAGTTGATAAGATTTTGGCCGTATCTGCTAGACTTTCTCCACCTTTTCCTAGGTGCAATTCGTTAGCTCTAAGAGTTATGGTTCCTCCACCCAATTGTTTTATTGCAAGATAAAAACTTAATCGTGTTCTTAAACTTGCTTTTTCAAACATTTGAATAAGCAATTTACCTTTTAAAGGTTTGTCTTTATCAATTTCTAGAGTGTTATAATTTTTTCTTTTTTGTTTTCTTTTTTTTGCATCAGCAATGATCTTTTTAAGATCTGCTGAGGGTATGTCTTTAAGGTTGATGAAATGTTTCATTTTTATTTATAAGTAGAACACACTTTTTTAATAATATTTATTGCTATATTTATTTCTTCTTTTTTGACATTTAGAGGAGGTAGTATTCTAATAACATTTTCAGCTGCTCTAATCGTTAATAATTTATTATCCATTAGTTTCTGTATAAATTTTGTTTGATCATTATGAAGTTGTAGTCCTATTAGCAAACCAACGCCTCTTACTTCTTTAATTATTTTAGGAAATTCCTTTCTTAATTTATTTAATTCTGAATGAAAGTATTTTGATAATATTTTAACATTTGAAAGAAATCCTTTTTTTAATATTTGATCTAAAACAGCATTTCCAACAGACATAGCCAGTGGGTTGCCACCAAATGTTGACCCATGAGTTCCAGCTGTCATTCCTGATGCTACTTTTTTATTCATTAAGACCGCACCCAATGGAAACCCACCTCCAATACCTTTTGCTATTGGTACAATATCAGGCTTAATCTTTGAATTTTCAAATGCAAAAAAATTTCCACTTCTTCCAATTCCACACTGAACTTCATCTAAAATTAATAAAATTTTTTTCTTATCACAAATTTTTCTTAATTCTTTTAAACACCAATTGGGAATAGTTTTAATTCCCCCTTCTCCCATCACATATTCAACCATAATATCAGCCGTTTTTTTTGTTTTTTTTTTTTTCAAATCTTTATGATTTCCAATTTCAAAATTTTCAAATC
>OOGF01000009.1_pt1 | contig 17271 bp, 17 predicted proteins | sample 1670581 | NCBI WGS metagenome assembly OOGF01 (sample SAMEA98168668, study PRJEB22522) | marine metagenome | biome: marine biome; feature: marine water body; material: seawater | place: Arctic Ocean | collected 05-Oct-2015 | depth 12 m
TTACACATGTTTTGATCTAGAAATAAAAGATCATGTAGCTCATATATCTATGAACAGGCCTGATGCTTTTAATTCCATGATAAGAATTTTTTGGAAAGAACTTCCGGACTTGATCAAAGATATTGATAAAAATTCTAAAGCAAGGGTCATAGTTCTTTCAGGACAAGGTAAGCATTTTTGTGCTGGTATGGACTTAGCAACTTTTGCTCCTTCAGAAAAAACTGCTGAAAAGAAAGATCCAGCTAGAGTTAGAGAGGCTTTCTATCATGAGGTATTAGAGCTTCAAGATGCCTTTACGGCCTTAGAAGAATGCCGAATGCCTACAATTGCTGCTATTCAAGGAGCTTGTGTTGGCGGGGCTATTGATATGGTTGCTGCATGTGATATGAGATATTGCAGTAATGATGCTTTTTTTAAAATAGCGGAAGTTGATATTGGCATTGCTGCAGATGTGGGTACGCTTCAGAGATTACCAACATTAATGCCTATTGGCGTTGTTAAAGAGCTTGCCTATACAGGAAGAAAGTTTGATTCAGCTGAAGCCAAATCTCTTGGTCTTGTTAATGAAGTTTTTGATTCTCAGGAAAATTTAGTTTCTGAAGTTAATAAAATAGCTAAAACTATTGCTAGCAAGTCTCCCTTGGTAACAAGGGTCATTAAGAAACAGATTAATTATGCAAGAGATCATTCTGTAAAGGACTCTCTGGATTATCACGCAGCATGGAATTCTAGTCTTCTTAGCGGAAATGACTTAGAAGAGGCAATGACTGCTTACATGAATAAATCTGTTGGCAATTTTGACGATCTTGAACCCAAGCATTCATTCTGGGAAAAAGATAAAGGCTTAGTTTAGTCTCTCAAGAAGACCGGTTCAGAGGCTGAAGATTCAGATTTTGAAAAATAATAACCATCTGAATTAAACTTAGAGAGTTTTTCGAAGTCTTTGATATTATTTTCAATAATCCATCTTGCCATTAGGCCTCGAGCTCTTTTTGCGTAAAAACTAATAATTTTATGCTTACCGTTTTTAAAATCTTTAAACTGAGGCGCTATGATTGGGGTTTTTAAAACTTTTTGATCTACCGAAGAAAAATATTCAGTACTTGCCAGATTGACAAAAAGCTCTTCTTCTTCTAATTCTGAATTTAAAAAGCTGGTTATTTTCTGTCTCCAAAATTCATAAAGATTTTTTCCCCTAGAAGTTTGGAGTTTTGTTCCCATTTCCAATCTATAAGGCCTCATTACATCCATTGGTCTTAAGATTCCGTATAAACCTGAAAGGATTCTTAGGTGCTTTTGAGCAAATTTTATTTGTTTGGCATTAAAATTTTCTGCCTCTAAACCTTGATATACATCTCCTTTAAAAACAAGCATAGATGGCTTTGCATCTGAGGAAACTGTCTTAGAAGCTTTCCATGATTGATAGCGATCAAAATTTAATGAAGCTAATTTATCGCTCAACCCCATTAAGCTTGCAATTTCCTTAGGTTCCTTTTCTTTTAGATTTTTTATAAGCTTGGATGATTGGCTTAGAAACTGGGGTGCAGTATGATTGCTTTTAGCATCAACAGAGTAATCTAAGGTTTTGGCTGGGGAGAGAACTATTAACATGATAAATATTCTAACTAAATCTACGAAATACTTCTAATGAATATTGTAGAAAAGTTCATAAATATTATAGGCAAGTATATTTCCTATCTCATCCCTTTAATGACGCTGCTCATGATTATTGTCATTGTAAGTAGGTATTTTCTTGGAATTGGCCAAACGGGCTTACAAGAATTAGTTATGTATTTTCATGCTCTTGTCTTTCTTGGTTGTGCTGGGTATGCCTTTAATAAAGATGAGCATGTAAGAGTTGATATCTTTTACAGGGATGCGTCTGATAAATATAAAAATGTAATAAATCTTATTTTTGGAGTTATTTTTTTACTACCTGTAACCTTTATTATAGTGTTTTATTCTATAGAGCTAATTAGTATGTCTTGGAAGATTCGAGAAACATCAACTGAGGCCGGAGGTCTTGGTTATGTCTTTATTCAGAAAACATTTATATTCTTATTTCCAATAACTCTTTTTGCAGCTTTTATAAACCAACTAATCAAAATTATATGGAAATAATACCTCTTATATTATTGATGCTCGTTTGTTGTGCTTTGCTCTTTGGCTATCCAGTAGCATTTACCTTGTCAGGTATATCCATCTTGTTTGCCTTAATATGTATTCCATTTGGTATCTTTGATCCAGCAATTTTTAAAAGTATTCCTTTAAGAATATTTGGCATCATGAATAACGTGACGCTTCTTGCAGTTCCCTTGTTTATTTTTATGGGTACTGTTTTAGAGAGATCAGGCATAGCATCTAAGATGCTTGAGAATATGGCTTTGGCTTTTAAGAACATTAGAGGGGGATTGAGTATTTCTATAATTCTTGTTGGGGCTCTTTTAGCAGCAAGCACTGGAATTGTTGGTGCTACCGTTGTAACTATGGGGTTAATGTCTTTGCCTGTTCTCATTCAACAAGGTTATAAAAAAGACTTTTCAGCCGGCCTTGTTGCATCAACTGGAACGCTTGGACAAATAATACCTCCTTCTATAGCTTTGGTACTTCTTGGAGATGTTATGTCAAACGCCTACCAAAGAGCACAAAATAATATGGGGATATTTTCTCAAAAAACAGTAACGGTAGGAGATCTTTTTGTAGGGGCTATTGTGCCTGGTATTTTAATTTGCCTTGGTTATCTTTTTTATACTCTTTATCAAAATAGTAAAAATGCTGATATTCAGTTTGATCCCAATGCTCAATCAGCATCTAGCACCGATATTATAAAAACACTTGCCATGCCTTTGCTTTTAATTGTTCTTGTTCTCGGCTCTATTATTGCGGGCATTGCCACCCCAACAGAAGCATCTGCTATAGGTGCCATGGGAGCTCTGTTTATTGCTCTAATAAATGGAAAATTTAATTTAGCTTTTATTAAAGAAGCTAGCCAAAAAACAGCAATAGTCTCGACAATGATTTTCACTATATTAATAGGGGCCTCAATCTTCTCTTTAATATTTAGAGGAGTTGGTGGTGATGAGCTGATTAATTTTATTTTTGGATCCCTCCCTGGAGGCCCATATACCGCTTTAGTTTTTGTCTTACTATTTATTTTCTTGCTTGGCTTTATTTTAGATTTTATAGAAATCTGCTATGTCATAGTTCCTTTAGTAGCTCCACCGCTATTAATGATGGGTTTTGACCCCGTATGGCTAGCAATTCTTTTGGCTATTAACCTGCAAACATCATTTCTAACACCTCCTTTTGGATTCTCTCTTTTTTACTTAAGGGGAGTTGCAGATGAAAGTATTAAAACTTCAGATATCTATAAAGGGGTTATTCCTTTTATTTTTATTCAGTTATTAATACTTGCTCTTGTATTAATTTTTCCTTTTATTGTTCTATAAATTAAGTATTAAAAATAGGTATATTTTAATTGTCTTAATTTTATTACTTCAATTATTATTATTAATAATATGAGTAACTTTAATATTCCTAAAGATGGGAATGACATGATGCCATTTAATTTTGGCCCTCGAGCAACCAACCCCAAGGTGAGTGGTTGGTATAGAGACGTCACGATGATTGTGGTGCCATATCTCACAGATGCTAATATTCTTAGATCCATAATTCCTGAGCAATTCAGCATACCTGAAGAGCCCGTTGTTTCTATTGCATATGCTTGTAATAAAGATATTGATTGGCTTGCAGGAAGAGCATATAACCTAATATCCGTAAGTGTTGAAACAACTTTTAAAGGCACTATTGACCAAGAGACAGCAGCTTATAATTTAGTATTCTGGGAGAACTTAACAGACCCTATTTTAACAGGTCGAGAGCTCCAGGGTATCCCAAAAATATATGCAGATATCGAAGATCATAAACTAGAATTAGGAACAGTTAGCTCTCATGTATCTCATTACAATAACCCTATTTTAGATATTTCTATTACTAACTTAACGAAACTGGATGAGGATATAGTCAAAACAATTAGCGATAGTGAGAAAAATAAAAAAACCTTTGGTTATAGATATATTCCAAATGTTGATGTTACTAAAGAGCCGGTAGTTGCAGAACCTATACTTCATACTTCTCATAACTTTTTTAAAGAAATGCACTTAGGTCAGGGTCATGTTGACTGGCATTTATCTAGCTGGGAGCAAAACCCTACTCAAACTCATATTATTAATAAACTTAAAGAGCTCCCTATTCTTGAATATAAAGATGCAGTATTTATAAAAGGCGCTACAAATCTCTTTATTCCAGAACAGCCTTCAAAAGTTTTAAAATAAATGAATTCAGAACCAATAAAGAAAGTATGTTTTATTGGCGCTGGAACAATGGGTTGCTTTAATTCTTTGATGGCTTCTGTTGCTGGTTATGAATGTGTAATTTATGACCCATCAAAAGAGTCTTTAGCTAGTAGAAAAAAAAATCAAAAAGCGATGGGTGAGTTTTTAAATCATTCAAATTTTTTTAATGAAGTCGATCTAGATGCTTCTATTTCTAAAATAAAAAATGAAAGCAATTTAATAAATGCACTTGAAGGGGCTGATTTAATTAGCGAATCTATTCCTGAGAATTTTGATCTAAAAATTAAAGTTTTAAAAGAGGTTGGGTCTCTTATTGGCAACAATGCCATCTTGACAACCAATACATCCAGCTTATCTGTAACAAAAATGAGCCAGCAACTTAATTCAAGCACGCACTTTGCAGCAATGCACTTTCATCTAGGATCACGATTAATTGACCTAGTAAGAGGTGTTAACACCTCAGAAGCTACTATTAAATCTTTAGTAGCTTTTGTTGACAGCATTAATGGCCACCCTCTTGTATTAAAAAAAGAAAGTCCCGGTTATGCCTTAAATGCAATGCTTGGGGGCCTTTTTTGCCAAAGCATGCTGATGGTCATTGAAGGCTTATATTCTATTGAAGAAATTGACGGAGCATGGAAAGATCTGAATAAGAGCCAATTTGGTCCCTTTAGCATGATGGATATGTTTGGCTTAGATGTAGTTAAAGGCGCATGGGATGAAAAAGAAGAAGGCTCATCTCATATTATTTATAAAGAAAAAATCCTTGGACTATTATCTAAATATACAAGCAATGAATCTTTGGGTATGAAAACTGGAAAAGGTTTCTATGACTACTCAAAAGTACAAGATGAGCATGAAAAATCTAATTATATAGATATACAAAAAGATCTACGTATTGGAATTATTGAGTCTGCCTTAGTCCTTTTGGCTGATGATATTTTAGAAAAAGATCAAATTAATAAAGCCTGGATAGTGGGAATGTTAATTGAACAAGGTCCTTTTGATATTTTCAATGCTATTGGGGTTAAAGAATTTAAAAAGCAATATAAGGAATGGCTTTCTAATTTATATATTTCTTCTGAAAATAGTCAAAAAATATCAAAACTTATTAACTATTAAGCCCTGCGTTATTCTTTTCTAAAGCTCTTTCGGCTCTATAACTAGACCTAACCATGGGACCAGAAACCACTTCAAGGAAGCCTTTCTTAAGACCAATTTCTCTATAAGTTTCAAATTCCTCTGGGGTTACCCATCTTTCAATTGGAAGATGATTTAATGTTGGTCTGAGATATTGACCCAATGTCAGAATATCAACCTTGTTTTTAATTAAATCATCCATAGTCTCTTCAATTTCCTGATCGGTTTCACCTAAGCCTAAGATGAGACTCGTTTTAGTTAGCACCTTAGGATTAATTCTTTTTGACTCAGCTAGTACATCAAGCGTTTGTTTGTAGCCAGCTCTAATATCTCTAACAGGATGAGTTAGCCTTTCAACCGTTTCAATATTTTGAGCAAATACTTCTAATCCGCAATTAACAATTGTATCAATAGAAGATGAAAGGCCTTTAAAATCAGGAGTAAGTGCCTCAACAGCTGTTCCTGGGTTTAATTCTTTAATAAGCTTTACGGTTTGGGCAAAGTGCTCAGCACCGCCATCTTCCAAGTCATCTCTATTCACTGAAGTTAAGACCACATACTTAAGGCCCATAACTTGAACTGCTTTAGCAGTATTCATTGGCTCATCTAGATCTAGCCACCCTTTAGGATTGCCAGTATCAACAGAGCAAAACTTACAAGCTCTTGTACAAACTGAACCCATCAACATAAAGGTAGCTGTTCCTGCAGACCAGCACTCAGAAATATTGGGACAGTGAGCTTCTTCACAAACTGTATTTAATTTCTTCTCATTTACTTGGCTTTTAATTTTATGAAAGTTTGGATTGAATTCAGCCTTAACTCTAAGCCATGATGGTTTTTTTAGGTTTGGTATATGAGAGTAAGGGTTTTTCTTTTGGCCATTTTTTACAGCCTTAACCCCATCTCTATTAATAATTTTTTGTGTGGGTACAACTTCCATAACTAAAATATAAGGCCTAAATGTTTAATGGCAAGTTGTTCAACCTCTTTGATAGAGGTATTTTCTTTGAAATCTTTTATTTGGACTACCTCTAAACCCTCGTAACCGCATGGATTTATATTGGAAAAAGGCTCTAAATCCATGTCAACATTAATACTAATGCCGTGATAGCTTTTACCTTTAGAAATTCTAAGTCCTATGGAGGCAATTTTTTTATCTTCTACATAAACCCCAGGAGCACCATCAATAAAATTAGATTCTATTGAGAATTCATTTAAAAGATTTTTAGTAAAATTTTGAATGCTTTGCACTAGGCTTTTTGGTCCAAGCTCTAGACGCTTAATATCTAACATGAAATAAATAACTAACTGGCCTGGTCCATGATAAGTAACCTCACCACCCCTGTCAGTTTGAATGATGGGTATATTTTTAGCATTTAAGATATGAGATTTATCTGCAGCGGTTCCTAAAGTAAAAACTGGAGGGTGTTCTACAAACCATATCTCGTCATGAAATTGTTCTGACCCTAGATGAGATCTCATGGCATCTAAGGTCTCTTGATAATCACAAAGACCTAGGGATTTAAAGGCAAGATCATTACTCACTAATCGTTTCTAGCCTCAACAAAGGCATCTTCGGAAATCTTATGATATGCAGAAACGCCGTCTTTAAATTTTTTATATGATTGATAGACCTTATTGACAGTCTCATCATTTGCAGCATTTTCTTCTAAGATATCGTTAGCAATAACTTTAAATTCTGCAATAACATCATCCGGCAATTTTCTTAATTGAACATTGTGAACGTTTACTAGTTCTACTAAAGCTGTATTATTTCTAGCAGTGTATTCATCTAAAATATCTTGGTTAACGGCCTTTGAAGCTGTCTCAATAATTACTTGGAGATGTTTTGGAAGTGAGTTCCAAGCATCGATATTAATAAGCAGTTCGAGCATTGAGCCTGGCTCATGCCATCCAGGGTAGTAGTAGTATTTAGCAGCTTGTTGGAAACCAAAAGTTAAATCATTATATGGACCAACCCATTCAGTAGCATCTATCACTCCTGTTTGCAGAGCTGTAAATAACTCTCCGCCTGGAAGTGTTACTGGAATTCCTCCAGCTCTTTTAAAGACCTCGCCGCCTATTCCTGGAATTCTCATCTTTAATCCTTTTATATCATCCAAAGAATTAATCTCTTTGTTAAACCAACCAAACATTTGTGTTCCAGTATTTCCAGCTGGGATAGGATAAATATTAAAAGGTTCGTAAATCTCTCTCCATAATTCCAAGCCTCCGCCTCTATTAGTCCAGGCATTTATTTCATCTGCTGTTAAGCCAAATGGAACTCCAGTAAAAAATTGTGCAGCAGGAACTTTTCCTTTCCAGAAGTAACCACCGCTATGACCCATTTGATGAGAGCCACTTGATACAGCATCGAATACCCCAAAAGCAGGCACCTGCTCTCCAGCTCCAAAAACTGTAATTTGCATCTGTCCATCACTCATCTGCTCAACAAGTTGAGCGATTCTTTCAGGAGCCATTCCCAAACCGGGATAATTTTTAGGCCAAGCTGTAACTAGACGCCATTTATAAGTTTCTTGCTCTGAGACGGCTTCAGTATTTTCAATATTGTCTGAACAGCTGACTATAAATAGAAGTGCAAGTAGGTATAAGTAATTATTTTTTATCATAGTTTTTCAAGGTTTGCGTAAGCCATAACAAGCCATTTTGTTCCAGCTTTACTAAAATTAATTTGAACTCTTGCTGCCTCTCCCGAGCCCTCGTAATTGAGAACTACCCCTTCTCCAAAAGTTTTATGGGCAACTCTTTGTCCAAGTGCTATCCCTATCTCTTCTTCAAATTCAAATTTCGTTTCTGTGAAGTCTTTTCTATTATAAGGAATATTGGTTTGCGCTCTAGGTCTAATCTCATTTATAAGAGCTTTTGGAATTTCACGTAAGAATCTAGATGGAGGGTTGAAAGTATCTGAACCATGGAGTCTTCTTGATTCTGCATGAGTGATATATAACTTTTCCATTGCTCTGGTAATGCCAACATAACAAAGCCTTCTTTCTTCCTCTAACTGAGCTGGATTCTCCATAGATCTACCATGAGGAAATAAACTTTCTTCCAATCCGGTCATTATGACCAACTTAAATTCTAATCCTTTAGCGGAATGTAAAGTCATTAATTGAGCTGCATCGTCATGTTCTGAAGCTTGCCTATCGCCTGAATCTAAAGAAATCATATCTAGATATTGTTCTGCAATTTCTTTAAAAGGCTTATCTTCCTTGATGCTTTGCTCAAAGTTGGTAGTTGCTGAAACAAGTTCCTGTAAGTTTTCTACTCTGGTTTTTCCTTTCTCTCCCGGTTCTTTCGCATGGTAAGCAACAAGACCAGAGGTCTTGATGATTTCCTCCATAAGATCTGAGAGAGGATTCTCCTCTATAAATTCTTTGCATCTAGCAATGAACTCTAAATAAGACCTTAGCCCAGCGCCGCCTCTGCCTGAAATTGCCCCTTCGTCAATGAGCTTAGCGGATGCCTTGATGTAGGAAATATTAAACTGCTTTGCAGTGCCTCTAATCTTGGCAAGAGTCTTTTCACCAACGCCTCGGGTTGGGTTAGATATTGATCGTTCGAATGCTGGATTATCAGAATGATTAAATATAATTTTTAAGTAGGCAATGGCATTTTTAATTTCCATTCTTTCGTAGAATCTTTGACCGCCATATATTCTGTAGGGAATACTTGCTCTTAATAAAGCTTCTTCTAATGCTCTTGATTGAGCGTTTGATCTATATAGAACAGCAGCGTCTTCATACATCTCACCTTTGCCCATCCAATCTCTTAAAACATCAGCAACAAACCTTGCCTCATCCTGCTCGTTATAAGCTTGATATAAAACTATTTGTTCGCCTTCTAGTTTTTCTGTCCAAAGATTCTTTCCAAGCCTGTCAGTATTATTTTCTATAAGAGCATTGGCTGCTCCTAAGATAATATTGGTAGATCTATAATTCTGCTCAAGGCGAACAACCTCTGTATCGTCAAAGGTTTTTATGAAAGAATCTACATTCTCAACTTTAGCTCCTCTCCAACCATAAATAGATTGATCATCATCACCGACAGCAATAATTGTTGCCTGGTCTGATGCTATTTCAAGCAGCCAGTTATATTGAATAGTATTGGTGTCTTGAAACTCATCAACAAGAATAGATTTAAATCTTGAGTGAAAAAAAGTTCTGACAGAGAGATTATCTCTGACCACTTCATAGGATCTTAATAGAAGCTCTCCGAAATCAACCAGATTATCTCTTAGACAAACTGCCTCATATTCTTTGTAAATTTTATTAATATTTTCTTTAAAGTGATCGCCGTGATCATCAACCTGGGCACTTCTAAAGCCTTCGTCTTTCCATGAATTAATTTGCCACTGACTTTGTCTTGAAGGCCATGATGCTTCATCTAAACTCATTTCTTTTGCAATCCTCTTAATGATTCTTAATTGATCATCGGAATCTAGAATAGTAAACCCACTAGTAAGGCCGGCTTCTTTATGAAACCTCTTTAGCATTCTGTGAGCTAACCCGTGGAAGGTTCCAACCCAAGTATCCATCATAGGGGCTTCAAGTAACTCTTCAATTCTTGATCTCATTTCTGCTGCTGCTTTATTTGTGAAAGTTACTGCCATAATCGTTGCAGGGTTCTTTCTTAGCGCTTCAACTTCCCAAGCAATTTTATGAACAAGTACTCTAGTTTTGCCTGAGCCAGCTCCAGCTAAAACCATAAGATGTTGTTTTTCAGACGTAACAGCTTCACGTTGTTTATCGTTAAGATGTTCTAAAATATGCGATACGTCCATTTAGGGATTCATTTTTTTGCTTAAGAGGGATATTCTAACCTTTATGCCGACTAAATTATTAAGACACATTAAAAATACATTACCTGATTTACGAAAATCTGAAAAAATTGTTGGTGAATTTATTTTGGCAGATCCAAAATCAATTATCACCATGAAAACTGCTGAAGCCTCCTCAGCGATGGGCATCAGCGAACCAACTCTTATAAGATTCTGCAAGGCATTGGGATTCACCGGCTATCAAGAGTTAAAGATTAATCTTTCACAGCAATTAGCAGCAGATGATTATTTTGTGATGTATGAAATTGATCAAAATGACACTATTCATGAATTATGTGAAAAAGTCTTTGATACAACCATAAGTGAAATTCTAAATGTAAGATCTCAAATAGATCAAAATGTTTTATCGGATGCTATTGAGATACTTGCCAATGCAGGTCGGGTTGAGTTTTATGCATTTGGAGGTTCGGCGCCTGTTGCTATGGATGGGCAACATAAATTCTTTAGATTAAAAATACCTTCATCTTATATTTCAGATCCTCACATTCAATTCATGTCTGCAAACTCTTTAGGTAAAGATGATGTTGTAGTTGTGATTTCTCAATCAGGGACAACTTCTGCATTAATTGATAGTGTAAAAATTGTTCGGAAATCTGGTGTTAAGGTCATTGGCATAATGCCTGGCAATACACCACTGGCTAGTATTTGTGATTACCCTCTTGTTATTAATATTGGTGACAACAACCGAATATCTAAACCCCATACTTCAAGAATAGCTTATACCGCTGTAATTGATGTTTTGACAATGGGCGTTGCTCAGCTAAAACCAGAAGCTCAAGACCATTTATATAATATTGCTGACAGTCAAAGATCTTTAAGAGTTAAAGAGTAAAATTAAACCCATCTTCATTTTGTCTTTTTAGACAAAGAATAATTAAACTAGGAAAAAATGGATAAAAGAACAGAAGAGTTTCTTAACGACCCTATATTCCCACTTCTGGTTAAGATGTCAGCTCCGAATACGGTCGCTTTTTTCATTCAATCAATTGTGGTTCTTGCTGAGGTTTGGCTTATAAGCAAGCTTGGAACTATTTCCTTAGCAGCCGTTACTTTAGCTTATCCAGCCGTAATGCTTACTCAACAAATGGCTTGGGGATCTTTGGGAGGGGCCGTTACTTCTTCTATATCTAGAAGCATGGGTGCTGGTGACAAACCAAGAGCTGAAAGATTGTTGTGGCATTCAATATTTTTAGCTTGCGGTGGTGCTTTTATTTTTATAATGATATTTTTTCTTTTTGGCGAACAGCTCTTAATGCTCTTAGGTGGGAAAGGAGTATTACTAGAAAAATCACTTACTTACTCTATGATTTTTTTATCTGGAGGTATAGTTGTTTGGCTTTCAGGAACACTGACAGCTGCACTCAGAGGAATCGGAGATATGCGCTTTCCTGCAATGCTAACCCTAGCAAGCGCAGCTCTTCAAACCATTCTCTCAGCGGGTCTTATTCTTGGGTTGTTTGGCTTCCCTAGACTTGAACTAGTTGGAGCTGCTCTATCTATAGTGATAACCGGGCTTTTTACTGCTCTTGTATTAATTATAAAACTATCCTGTTTTACCAATAGTATTCAATTAAAATTTTCGCGCATAACCATTGAAAGAGAGCTATTCAAAGATATTTTTAGCGTCGCCTTACCTGCTTCCTTGTCACCGATATTTACAGTTGGAACAATCTTAATACTTACAGGCCTAATTGGGCAATTTGGAAGTTCAGCTCTTGCCGGATATGGGATAGGATCTAGAGTTGAATTTTTAATGATTCCTATAGTATTTGGAATAGGAACTGCTATGACTGCGATGGTTGGCACAAATATTGGTGCAAAAAATATAACTAGAGCTGAAAAAATTGGATTCACAGGAGCTATCTCTGCTGGATTGCTGTCAGCAGTTATTGGTGTGACCCTTGCTTTGACTCCTAATCTCTGGATTAATTTTTTTACCTCAGATCAATCAACATTTTTAGTTACCAAGCAGTATATTGAAATACTTGGCTTCTTTTATATTTTTCAAGGCTTTGGGTTGTCTCTATTTTTTGCATCTCAAGGTGCTGATGCTATGAAGTGGCCAATAATAGCTACGATTTTGAGATGTGTAATCACAGCTATAGGAGCACTCCTTGCGGTCTATTATTTTTCAAGCGGCCTTGCTGGAATTTTTTATTCATCAGCTATTGCTATGGCATTTTTTGGAATCATGATGATGGTTTCTTTAAAAATGGGGGCTTGGAGAAAAAAATAAATTCATAGTCGTACTTTAAGTTTCTTAGAATGGATGCTAGGATACCCCCCATGGGTATATATAAAATTATAATTTTATCTTTTGTTTTAGCATTAAATGTTGATGCAAGGCCTATTTCATATTCTGGAGGATCAACTGTGATGTTGAAGTCAGATAATATGAGTAAATCAATCTATTACCATTACTCACCAACATATAAATATTCAGTTGGTATAGAAAATTTGGAAGATAAGTTTTTTAATAAAAATAAAAACTATCTCCGACTTACTTATTTGATAAATAGAAAAAATACTGATATTTCTCAAAGAAATTTATATTTCCAATCGGGTGTATTAGTAGATGATGCTGATGGCTTTTTTTATGGCATACATGGCGACTGGGAAACACGAAGATGGTTTTCTGGATTTGGCTACAAAGATACAAAGAATACTTTTGGTCAGGATTATACGGATCAGTATATCCAACTAGGTGTTGCGCCATATATTGGTGACTATGGAGACCTGCACACATGGATAATGATCAAAACAAAGAAAAACTCACTTACAAATACTCAGTCTACTTATCCAGAATTGAAGTTTTTTCAGGGCCCTACTCTAGTTAAGTTTGGTTATAGCGATAAAACAGAATGGGATTTACACTTTATGTACAGATTTTAAAAAAAGGAGAACTTATGAAAAAAATATTATTAACTTTATTACTTGCCAGCCCTCTTGCTTGGGCTGAACAAGACCATGCCAATATGCATGATCATTCTCATGAAGGACATCTTCATGACACCATGGTTGATGGCAAAAATCTTGATGTTAGTGCTGAAAGGTTTGACGCATTTATGAATGAACTAACCAATGTTAATGTTGCTGTTGTTAGCGTTAAAGGAATGGTTTGTGATTTTTGTGCACGAGGCATTGCGAAAACATTTGAAAAAGATAAAACCGTACAAAAAATAGATGTTGATCTAGATAATGGCAAGGTATTAATTGCTTACTCTAAATCAAAAGACATTAATTACAGTGAAATTGAGAAAAAAATTCTATCCAATGGACAGAGTATGTCAGATTTGCAAATACTAGAAATTTAATAGTTATGGATGATAAGACTTCGAATTTCTTTTCTTTGTTTGCATCTTCTTCTACGCTGATATGTTGTGCCTTGCCAGCTATTTTTGTAGCGCTTGGAGCTGGAGCAAGTTTTGCAAGCTTAATAACAGTATTTCCATTTCTAATTACCCTGTCCCAATATAAAACCTACATAACCTTATTAGCTTTTTTAATGATACTTCTTGCTGGCTATATCAACTACAAAACCTACTATATGCCTTGCCCTGCTGATCCAGAACTGGGAAGAGCTTGTTCAGAAACTAGAAAAAAGTCGAGATACCTTTATTATGCATCCGTTAGTATTTTTATATTTGCATCTTTTTTTACTTATATAGTCCCGGGGTTTTTATAAAATATGAAACATCCATGCCATAAAGAACAATTATCAAACCTTAAAAGAATTGAGGGCCAGGTTAGAGGCGTTCAAGGAATGATTGAAGGGGGGAAATATTGTGTTGATATACTAAATCAAATTAAAGCACTTAAGAATTCCCTTATTACCGTAGAGGCTAAAATTCTTAAAACCCACCTTCGTGAATGCATCAAAGAATCCCTTGAAGGAGATGATCAGTTCGATAATAAGATTGATGAAATTATGAAGATCATGAAACGATGAACTTTGTTGTTCGTAAAGTTCATAAATACTTAAGTTTCTTTATTTCTATTCAACTACTACTTTGGACTATATCTGGAATATATTTTGCCTTCAATAAAATTGAATTAGTTAGAGGCGAGCAATACCTAAAACAAGTGGAACAGACAATTGATTTAGGTGAGTTTAATTTTGAAATCCTTGGAACTACTAATATTGATATCCAAAAAAGATTAGGCAAAAACATTGCCGTAATAAAAATTGATGGTGCTACCAAATATCTCAATACATCCGGTGAGCCTTTAACAAAACTTTCAATGTCTGATGCCATGAATGCGGTTGTCGCTAATACAAACCTATCCCCAGTCTTAGTAGAAGAAATAGTTGATGAGCAATCAGGATCTGAATACAGAGGAAGGTCTCTCCCTATCTTCAAGGTTCAAAGTAAAACAAATGATGGCCTTGATATTAATGTTTACCTTAATGTCTTCTCGGGAGAGGTAGTGGCAATACGATCTAATAAATGGAGAATTTGGGACCTTATGTGGGGACTTCATATTATGGACTGGAAAGAAAGAGATAATATCAGCAACATTTTATTGAAGATTTTTTCTATACTTGCACTGGTCAGCTCAGTTACCGGGGTAATGCTCTTCTTCAAATTAGATTTTAAAAAACAATAAAATCTAAATTACAAAATAAAACCACCGACTCCTAAAGACAATTTACATAGGGGGATAGTAATTGCCTTTAGGATTATTTAGAAAAACTAAAACATCTTGGTAGATAGAGTTACTAACCTAAAACTTATACTCTAGACCTGTTGAGATAAAAGTAATATTGTCATTGCTGTCTTGTTTTCTGAGGCTTGAATAGTGGGCAAATATTTTTGTAGAACTATTTATTTTATGAGAATATCCAATAGAGTTTTGCTTTCCAGATACTACTCTCATATCTGATTTAGCATTCTGTATATAAATACTGTCTTTATCTGATATTTTTCTTTTCATGCTTACGACGTGGCCTGAAAAAGATTTTCCTGATGATAGTTTTCTTGATGATTGGTATATCAGACCTAAGTCTATCTCCCCTAAAGGCAGCATGACACTAAATCTTTTCCCATCGTAACCTTTGATATTTTGTTCAATTGCAAATGACGCTTTTATATCATTTTTTGAGTAGTTAAAAGCAGAGGACTCTCCGTTTCCAGTAGACTGACTTATTGAGTTAATAGATACATTGAGACCGTCTATAAGATCTGGGCTTACGTATCCAACAAAACTATTCATTCTATTTTCACCACGTAGAATGTATTTAATATCTGCTCTGGTGTCATTGAATAAATCAATTTTTAATTGAGATTTTTTAAATGCTGTATCGTGAGTTCCGGTATATAGCTTTCCAAGACTTCCACTAATGGCTATAAACGTATTTCTTTCTTTAAATACCTTGTCTCCGTCTGCTCTAAGGTCAGTTGGATCTATTTCTTCTTCTATCTGGAATGATAATTTAATTCCTGGAGAAAAGTTATAAGAACCTTTTACACCTATTCTTGATGCATTATTTTGAAAATCTGTTTCATTTGCATTCTTTGAATCTACATCTTCCAAACTAACATTAATCTTTCCATAGAAATTTATGTCTGCATGCACTTGGTTTGAAAATGAAAATATTAAAACAAAAACAAAAGAGAGAGTTAAAAATTTTTTCATGAATTTACTCATAGTTATATTTGTACTTATGATAGTGAGAATTTGTTACGTTATAGTTACGGATTAATTTTTTTTTGTGAATATTAAATTACAAAAAAGTGAACCTTACATTTGTTTAGCCTGTTCTTCCAGAAATATAATTTTTTGTTAGCTGGAACTGATAAACCACTTGGTCTCCCCATTTAAAAGCACTTTCACAACTAGCTAAATAAAACTCCCACATCCTAAAAAATTTTTCATCAAACATATTGATTATTTGGATTTTGTTTTTTATGCAATTTTCTTTCCAGTGTCTTAGGGTGTGAGAATAATGCAATTTTAGAACTTCTATATCAGATACTATTAATCCAGCTTTCTCTATAGGTGTTACTACTTCACTCAGACTAGGTGTATAACCACCTGGAAAAATATACTTAGTTATCCAGGGATGTGGATCTCTAGGAGGGTTAACTGAACCAATAGTATGAACTAGTGAAACACCATCATCATTAAGCAACTTATCAATTTTCTTAAAAAAATTTTTATAAAATTTCCTGCCCACATGTTCAAACATTCCAACACTTACAATTCTATCAAACTTTTCATCTAACTGACGGTAATCTATTAGTTTAAAGTTAACTTGATTTTCCAAGTTAAGCTCTTTGGCTTTTTTAACACAGTAGTTAAACTGATTTTCAGATAGAGTAATTCCAGTAACTTCACAATTAGTACTTTTTGCAATATCAATAGCTAAAGATCCCCAGCCACAACCTATATCAAGAACTTTTTGATTTGGCTTTATATTAAGTTTTTTTATTATGTGTTGTATTTTGTTATTTTGAGCTTCTTCTAAAGTGTCACTTTCATTTTTAAAATATCCACAAGAGTATTGTTTTTTAGGATCTAAAAATAAACTATATAAATCATCTGAAAGATCATAGTGATGAGCAACATTCATTTTTGATTTTTTTATAAAATTAAAGTTTGTTAAATATCTATAAGAACCATAAAATTTATTTATTAGCATACTAAAAAGATTTAACTCACCTCTTCCGATATTCATAAGAGCTATATCTAAAAAATCAGTCAAGCTACCGTTTTCGATTTGTATATCTCCATTAGAATAAGCTTCTCCAAAATATAAGTCTGGACGAAAAAATAATTTATAATGCAGCTTTTTATCTAAAATCTTAACTGTAATTGGAGTTTTATTTTTTGGTGTTCCTATGATGTATTTTATAGAATTTGCATCAATTAATAGAAAACCATCTTTCTGGAACAATTTATCTAAATATCTTGCTA
>OOGF01000013.1_pt1 | contig 16866 bp, 19 predicted proteins | sample 1670581 | NCBI WGS metagenome assembly OOGF01 (sample SAMEA98168668, study PRJEB22522) | marine metagenome | biome: marine biome; feature: marine water body; material: seawater | place: Arctic Ocean | collected 05-Oct-2015 | depth 12 m
CCTCAGGACTAAAGCCTGAACTAGATAATTTTGAATTTACGATGGAGCAAAGTGAAGTGGGTTATAAAAACTTTACTGTTATTCAATGTAAAATTAAAAGTATGGAATGGCTTTATTTAGCAGCCAAAGGTCACCGACGTGCTAGATTTGATTTAGAGAATAACAAAGATACCTGGTTAATTCCTTAAAATACTGATTTAGAATATTTTTTCCAGTTATCTTGATAATGAACAGCATTTTCAGTAATTAACTTTACCTCTTCAGTTGATACTTGTCTTACAATTTTACCAGGTGAACCAACTACTAGAGAGTTATCTGGAATGACTTTATTTTCAGTGATCAGTGCATTAGCTCCAATGATACAATTTTTTCCAATCTTTGCTCCATTTAAAATGACAGCACCAATTCCAATTAAAGAATTGTCTTCAATAGTACATCCATGAAGCATAACTAAATGACCAATAGTTACATCTTTACCAATTTTTAATGGGTAACCAGGATCAGTGTGCAATACACTGCCATCTTGAATATTGGAGCCTTCACCGATATGAATATTTTCAACATCACCTCTTAAGGTAACATTAAACCAAATGCTGGTATTTTTTTCTAAAGTGACATCACCAATGATAGATGCATTAGATGCAGACCAATTTTCACCTAAATTTTTAACTTTTTTATCTTCCAAATCATAAAACATAACTTATATATTATTATAACATGCCGTTAAAAACTCCAATATGTGATTTCGGACAAGCTGCTAAAAGCTTTGAATTAAAGTCCACTAATAACGAAATTATTAAATTAAATGACGTTAAAGGGACAAATGGAACTTTGGTTATGTTTATTTGTAACCACTGCCCTTACGTAAAAGCTGTTATTAAAGACATTGTCGAAGATTGTAAAAATTTAAAAGAATTAGGTATTACAGCAGTGGCCATATGCTCTAATGACACAATTAATTACCCTGAAGATAGTTTTGAAAATATGATTGAATTTGCTAAAAAACATCAGTTTAATTTCCCTTATCTATTTGATGAAACTCAAAATGTTGCAAAAAGTTATGATGCAGTGTGCACTCCTGATTTTTTTGGATACAATAATAATTTAGAATTACAATACAGAGGTCGAATAAGAGAATTAGATAATTTAAAACCAGTAAGAGCTGGTGATAGTGATTTATTTACAGCAATGAAACAAATAGCTGAGACCGGTAAAGGTCCTGAAACGCAAATTCCAAGTGTTGGCTGCGGTATTAAATGGTTAGATAATTAATGTATTTAATAGTTACAAAAACATTTCCTCCAGAAGTGGGTGGTATGCAGAATTTAATGTGGGGGTTAGCAAATGAACTTTCAAAACACTACATGATAAAAGTATTTGCTGATTATCATGAAAATCATAAATTATTTGATGAGCAAGTTTCTTTTTCAATAGAACGTGTTGGTGGAATAAAGCTTCTTAGAAAATATAGAAAAGCTCAATTGATTAATGAATTTATTAAAGAAAATAAGATTGATGGCATTATCGCTGATCACTGGAAAAGTTTAGAACATCTTAAAACGAATAAAAAAAAGATATGCTTGATCCATGGTAAAGAAATTAATCATGAAAAAGGTACCTCACTTAATAAAAGAGTATTAGAAGTTTTAGATAATGTAGAGACAATAGTTGCTAATTCTGAGTACACTAAAAGTTTAGCAATTTCATTAGGGGTTCAACAAAATAAAATTATAGTTATTAATCCTGGTGTTGATCCTGTTGAAGAATTAGATAAAAAAACTTTAGACAAAGTAGAGAACCTATTAAAACATAAATCTCCAAGATTAATTACTGTATCAAGATTTGATAAAAGAAAAAATCATGAAAAAGTAATCATGGCTCTTCGAAATTTAAAACAAATCTACCCTAGTATTGTCTATATTTGTGTGGGTTATGGTGATGAAGAAGAAAATATTAAAAAATTAGTAGCAGAACTAGGTCTTCAACCTCAAGTGATGTTCTTTAAAGATATCTCTAATGAATTAAAAAATGCACTAGTTGCTAAATCTAATATTTTTGTCATGCCATCAATTGTCCATAAAAAATCTGTTGAGGGATTTGGAATAGCTTATGTTGAAGCTGCTCAATATGGATTGCCTTCTCTTGGAGGAAAAGATGGAGGTGCAGCAGATGCAATCGAACATGAGAAAACAGGTTTAATCTGTGATGGTAATGAATTAGATGAAGTTTATTCATCAATTAATTTAATGTTAGAAAATAATAAATTCCATGAGTATGGAAAAGCTGCCAAAGAAAATTCTACTAAATTTAAGTGGAGTACGATTATTGAAGAATATAAAAAAATTCTAAACTAAATCTTTTTATTTTTAATTGTTTTATAAATTTGCCACCCAACAATTAGAATTGTAAATCCTATTATTGTAGCAGTAAGAGGTCTGTCCCATAAAAAAGTCCAAGAACCATCACTTATTAATAAAGATCTTCTTAAATTTTCTTCCATTAATCCACCGAGGACAAAAGCTAATATGAGTGGTGGCATTGGAAAATCATATAAGCGCATAAAAGTTGCAACAACTGCAATTCCAATCATTAAATAAATATCAAAATTATTAAATGACATTACGTAAATTCCTGTAATTGAAAAAAATAGAATAAATGGAATTAAATAATTTTTAGGTACCGCAAGTATTCTTGCTATGTAAGGTATTAAGGGCAAGTTTAGAATAAGCAACACTACCATTCCAATATACATAGACATGATTACTGACCAAAAAATTTCAGGATTAGTTATATAAAGTCTAGGCCCTGGTTGAATTCCAAATCCTAATAAAGCACCAAGCATTACAGCAGTAGTTCCACTTCCAGGTATTCCTAAAGTTAGTAAAGGAACAAAGGCTCCAGAACACGCTGCATTGTTTGCAGTTTCTGGTGCAGTTAAACCATGAACACTTCCCTTACCAAATTTTTCTTTTTCTTCATCGCTAACAAAATTTCTTTCCATTCCATAAGCTAGAAATGATGCAATTGTTGCTCCAGCACCTGGCAAAACTCCAATTAAAAAACCAATAACTGAGTTTCGAGGAATAGCTTTTAACATTTTACCTCTCTCTTCTTTATTAATCTTAATTGAACCTAGTTCTGTCAATGAAACTTGTTTGGCGACTGCAGATGGATCATTTCGTTTTAAAATAATTGTTAAGGCTTCACTCATAGCAAAAGTTGCCATTACAACTAAAACGAAACTTATCCCATCAGATAAATTCATATTATTAAAAGTAAATCTTGTAATGTCAGATAATGAATCTTGCCCTACTGATGCTAGCATTAAGCCTAGAACAACCATCATCATTGCTTTTAAAAATTGTCCCTTTGATGAAAAGGCTGCAATTGCTGTTAAACCTAAAATCATTAAAGCAAAATAATCTGGTGATCTAAACGATAAACTTACTTTAGATAAACTTGGTGCAAGAAATAATAAATAAATTGAAGCAAGGGTTCCACCTGCAAAAGAACTCCAAGCAGCAATCGCTAATGCTTTTCCAGCTTTACCTTGTTGAGCCATTGGATATCCATCAAATGATGTTGCAACAGTTCCAGGAACACCTGGAGCATTTAATAAAATTGATGAAGTTGATCCACCAAATACTGCACCATAATAAACACCTGCCATTAAAATTAATCCAGTAGCTGGGTCAAAACCATAAGTAATAGGTATCATTAATGCTATTGCCGTCATTGGTCCAAGACCAGGTAGCATCCCAATGATGGTTCCAAAAAAACAACCAATCATAACCATAAATATGTTTTGAAATGTAAGAGCTGTTTTTAAACCAATTAAAATTCCTTCAATCATCCCATAACTCCAATTAGTTTTAAAAATGGATCTCTTAAATAAATTTCAAGCACTCCATGCAAAAGATACATGAAAGCACCAACAAAAGGGAAAGAGAGTAAAAATATTAATTTCCACCTTCTCTCACCTAACGCATAATAAGAGGACGCTAGAAATAGAGAGGTAGTTAAGAAATAACCTACCTTTAATATAGTTGCTCCATAAATAATTGCTATGAGCACAAGTATAGCAGTTTTCTTATACTCTAAATTATTATGATCAACTTTAATGGTATTACGCTCTGGTAAAATAATTTTTAAACCAGAAAAAAATAAACCTGCATAACCTAAATAAATTGGAAATGTTCTGGCATTAAAAGGTGCGTTTTCATCAAATGAAAAAACTTGAATTTGATATGCGATATATAAATAGAATGCTGAGAAAATAAAAAAGAGCAGTGATATAATTTTAGTAGTATTTATATTCACTGCTCTAATTTTTAAATAATCCTAAAGGATTATATAACTCCTAATTTCTTCATAAGAGCTGTCATTTCTACAGTTTGTGCATCTAAGAATTTAACAAAATCCTTATCTGAGTTATAAATATTAACCCAAGCATTTCTTTTTCTAACAGCTTCCCATTCAGGAGTTTTCATAACTTTACCTAACATTGTAGATAAAGCTTTTTTATCTTTATTGCTCATATTTGGAGGTCCAAAAAATCCTCTCCAGTTTACGAACTGAACATCATATCCTTGTTCTTTTAGAGTTGGTGCATCCGGTGCATCAGCTACTCTTGAAGGAGCAGTAATACCAATAATTCTTACTTGGTCTCTTGCACCCATAAGTTCACCTAAACCTGTAGAGATAATTTGAGTTTCTCCAGATAAAAGTCCAGCTAACGCTTTTCCACCAGCATCATAAGGAATGTAAGCAACATCATTTGGATTAGCACCAGCAGCTTGGAAAGCTAAAGCACCAATTAAATGGTCCATACTTCCTCTTACTGATCCACCAGCCATTTTGATAGAGCTTGGATTCTTTTTGTATGCATCAACTACATCTTTAAAGTTTTTGTAAGGTGAGTCTTTTGCAACTGCAATCGCACCGTAGTCACCAATTACACCAGCGATCGGTGTAACATCTTTATAAGATAAAACTCCAGATCCTGTAACATAACCTTCGTGTCTAGTAATAGATCTTAAAACTAGCGGCGTAGATTGTACTAAAATTGTATTTTTAGGTTGAGTGTTAATCATGAAAGCTAAAGCTTTTCCACCACCACCACCTGACATATTTTCAAATGATGCACTTTTTAACATTCCTGATTTTGTTAAAGCTTCTCCAGTACCTCTAGCAGTTCCATCCCATCCACCACCAGCACCACCACCAATTACGAAATGGATTTTTTCCATTGCGATTGAATTTGTTGCTGTTGCAGAGAATAATAGAATTGCTGAGAATAATACTGAAACTAATTTTTTAATGTTTTTCATTATATTCCTCTATTGTTAGTTTTTAATATTTGCAGTTAATTATACTATGGTCATGAAAGCAAGTTTTTGAATAGAATGCAACTTAACGTTGATTTTCTTTTTTTAGGAAATAAACAAGTGTTATCACAAATATTTTAATAATAAAAAAAATAGATATCTTTAGTTACGAGAGTTTCTTTTCTGTTATCTTTTTTAAGGTAAGTGATAAAAGAATATTTGTTAATGAAAAATTCTTCTATTCAATTTAATTCCTCTAACATTAAAGAATTATTTTCTAAAAAATTTCTATTAGTTATTTTAATTTCTATCCCAAGTGCAATTGTAGCTGACTATTTTAATATCCCATTAGCGTGGATGCTTGGTCCTATGCTTGCAGTTTCAATTGCAGCATTAAGTGGAATAAAAATTAAAATGCCAAAACTAGCTTTAAGTTCAATTTTAATAGTTCTTGGGCTTCATATTGGAAATTATATAGATCAGAATTTAATCAATCAAATGACAGAATGGGTGTGGACTTCATTAATAATGTTTGTCTATATTTTAATAAGTATTTTAATTGTTTCAAAATATTTACAAAAATTTTCAGGCTATAATGTAAAAACATCTATTTTTTCAGCAGCACCTGGCGCTTTAGGACCGTTAATGATACTAGCTGAACATGAAAAATCTGATTTATCACAAGTTGCTACATCACATTTAATTAGGTTAATTATAATAATAACTGTCATTCCCTTTTTTGTTGTTAACTATTCAACAAATGAAGCTCTAACAATTGAAAAATTTAATTATCTTGATCAAAACCATTTTCATCTTTTAATTCTCTTAATAGGTTCAATATTATTAATTTTCTTATTTGATAAAATTGGTGTGCCTGCTGCATTATTATCTGGGACATTAGTTGCAAGTGGAATTTTACAAATAACTGAAGTTGCCTCCTACAAACTACCAGATGAAAGTATAAATTTTTGTTTGCTTATTTTGGGTGCCTCTGTTGGTTGTCGTTTTGCAGATAAATCATTAAAAGAAGTTGCGGGTAATTCATTTCATAGTTTGGTTGCAACTGTAATACTTGTAGCTCTTGGATTATTAGCTGCAATTGTTGCAACATATTTTGTTGATACCAATTTCTTAACTCTACTCTTATCTTTTTCTCCTGGTGGAATTTATGAGGTAGCAGTTATTGCAATTGCTTTTGATTTAGACCCTAACTTTGTAGCATTTCATCATATTATTAGATTACTGATGATACTCTTTATTGTTCCTGTAATATTGAAAATTATTGGTAAGAAATTAAATTAATATTTTTTCTAAAACTTTACTGGCGCTTAGTTTTTCTAAGTCAGCAACCTGAATTGCTTTAAAGTTTTCTCGCTCAATACTTACTTTAAAAGCTGTAGTATGAGCACCAAATAGAGTTAAACCTTTTACTTCAAGATGAGCAGTCATGTGAGCTGGACCTGTATCATTTGCAATAACAAATGAGCTTTCTTTAATCAAACTTGCAAGTTGAGAGATATCTAGAGCTTTATCTTTATCTATAATTGAAACAGCATTAATGTTTTTTGCATCATCAATTTCAGACGGTCCTGGGGCTACTACAACTTTAATTTGGTCTCCATATTTATTTTTAATTAACTCTATTAGTTCATTGTAATGGGGCCATTTTTTATGAGTTAGATGAGCTGAACAAAAAGGAAATAAAACAATATATTTATCTAAATTAAATTTTTGTTTAAGATTATCAATGTTAGTCACGGCCCAATTAAAGTCTGGTTTCATGGTATGCTCAGTTTTAATTCCAGAAGTTTTTAATTGATGCTCAAATCTATTTAGAACTGGGTCTTTATCAAATTCTTCTTTTGAAATATTACTTGGTAAAGTAGTTTCTGAACTAGACCAAGTATTAAAATTTGCTTTTGGAAATAAAATATTTTTATAAAATTTTGTTCTAGATGAGTTTTGTAAATCATAAACTTTTTTTATATTTAGTTTCTTTAAAGTTCTCATTAATAAATATAGATAAATTAAATTAAATCTTGATAAGCGTTTGTCTAAAATAACATTATGTACAAATGGGTTTTTTTTAAATAATTCAAAATAGGGTTTTGTTGTTAATATATGTATTTGATCTTCAGGGTGGTTTTCAGAAATATCTTGAATTGCCCCACAAGCTTGGGCTATATCTCCTAAAGAACCATGTTTGATAATTAAAATATTAGACATATTTCTAACAACTTAACATAGTATAAATTTTTATGAATAAAATTCTAGTTGAAGTATCAGTTGGTGAACTTTTGGATAAAATTTCTATTTTAGAGATTAAACAAGAAAAAATTAAAGATCCTGAAAAACTAAAATTTATTAATGATGAGTACACTATCTTAAAAAATCAATTAGATAACAATGTTAAATCTGATGAAAAACTTAATACTCTTTTCCAATCCCTAAAAAATATTAATGCAAAATTATGGGTGATTGAAGATGACAAAAGATTGTGTGAAAAAAATTCTGATTTTACTGAAAACTTTATAAAACTATCAAGAGATGTTCATTTTTTAAATGATGATCGTGCTAAGATTAAACTAGAGATGAATAATCATACAGGCTCTAAGATTAAAGAAATTAAAGAATATACTTCTTATTGAAAACTATATTTTTTTTCTAAATATTTTATCAAGTTGTGAATGATAAAAGTCATAAATAAATAAATTCCACCCGCTAAAAGAAATACCTCTAAGGGTTTGTAAGTTGTTGATACAATGTGTTTTGCAACACCTGTGATATCCATTAATGTTACAGTGCTTGCAAGCGATGTACCCTTCATCATTAATATAATTTCATTACCATAAGCTGGTAAAGATTGTCTAATCGCTACTGGAATTTGAATTTTATATAAAATAATTTTACTTGATATCCCTAAACTTTTACCAGCTTCAATTATTCCAGGTTTTATAGTTTGAAAAGCAGATCTTAAAATTTCTGAAGTATAAGCTCCCGTATTTAAAGCAAATGCAATAATTGCACACCAATAAGGCTCTTTTAATATTACCCAAAGAAAAGTTGATCTTAACCATTCAATTTGTCCAAGACCATAATAAATTATAAATATTTGAACCAATAAAGGAGTTCCTCTAAATAAATAAGAATATCCATAAGCAAACTTATTAATAAATGGGTTTTTATTTAATCTTAAAACTGCAAATAGAAATCCGATACATAAACCAATGATTAGAGATGCGGATAATAATTTTAAAGTAATAACTGCAGCACTTAGAAGTTTTGGCAAACTTGTTATCATTAAATCAAAATCCATTAAAAGCCCCTACTGTATTTAACTTCAAGTCTGTTAATTAATTTCATGCTCAAAAATGTTAGCATCAAATATAAAACTGCAGCAAAACAATAAAAGAATAAAGGATCTCTAGTAGAGCCTGCTGCAATATAAGATTGTCTCATAATCTCAACTAAACCTGTAACTGATATTAAAGATGTATCTTTTAAAGTGATTTGCCAAACATTGCTTAAGTTTGGAATAGCAAGTCTTAACATTTGAGGTAAAATTATTTTATAAAATTGTACAAATTTACTAACCCCTAAAACTTTGGCAGCTTCAAATTGACCTTTATCTATTGATTGTATCGCTCCTCTAAATACTTCTGTTGAATAAGCGCCAGATATAATACCGATTGCAACTGAACCTGTAATAAATGCATTAATTTCTATGTATTCAAAGTATCCAAAAATTGAAGCAACGTACATTATGGCTCCACTTCCCCCAAAAAAGAAAAGGTATATTACTAATAATTCCGGAACACCTCTAATTAAAGTGGTGTAAGTATTTCCAATGAAATTTAAAAATTTATTATTTGATAATTTTAACGGCGTAAAGATTAATGAAAATAAAAAACCAATTAACATTGCAGTAACTGCCACTGCAATTGTCATTAGAGTTGCATAAAACAACTCGTCTCCCCAGCCTGTTTTTCCGAATGATAAAAGATCCATATCGAAAGGGCGACTAAATAAATAGTCGCCTTTTCAAAATATTATTTACATAGAAGCGTCAAAGCCAAAATGCTTGATCGCTAATTTGCTGATGATTCCTTGTTTTCTAGCAGTGTTAATTGCTTTGTTGAAATCTTTAAGAAGTTTTGCATCTCTTGTACCGATTGCATCATCTCCACCTTGTCTAATTCCAACACCAACACCATTACCAAAAGCACCACCTGAAAAAGTAGGTCCAACTAGTACTACTGGTTTTCCTGATTTATCCGCATAATCAGTGAATGCAACTGCTGCAGCTAATGCAACATCACATCTACCAGAAGTTAAGTCTAAGTTTACTTCATCTTGAGTTTTGTAAGTTCTAACATTTACTTTACCTACATCACCAGACTCTAAAAAGTTTTGGTGAATAGTTCCAGTTTGTGTACAAACAGTTTTTCCAGCAAGTGCAGCAGTTAAAGTCTTAAGAGTTTTCTTAACAGCACTTCCACCTAAAGTTAAATTAATACCTTCTGGTGTATCCATGCTCTCTAAACTTGAACCTTTCATTACTGCAAGGGCTGCAACTTCATCTGCATAACCTTGTGAAAAAGTAATTGTTTTTTGTCTTTCAGCAGTAATTGACATTCCTGCCATGATCGCATCAAACTTTCTCATTAACAAAGCTGGAATCATTCCATCCCAATCTTGTTCAACGATAGTACATTCATGTTTCATGATTACACAAAGCTCTTGAGCTAACTCAACCTCAAAACCAATAAGAGCACCTGAAGCGTCCTTAGAGTTCCATGGTGGGTAAGCACCTTCTGTTCCAATCTTTATTTTATCAGCGTAAACATTTCCGATTAATAATAAAGAAGCAAGAACACTTAATATTGTTTTTTTAAATATATTCATTTTTTCCTCCATATGATTATGGGGATTTATTTCACAAATTTGAGAATTTAAAAAGAAATTTTTAGTGATTAATTGATGATGAAAAGTTCCAAGAACAGTCAAAACTTGGGATGTAAACCCTATCCAAAGTTGTATTTCCAAAATTCTTATTGAAAACATCTAACCATTTCTCTACTTGCTCTGGTTTTTTATCTTGGCTACCCACTTGAGTAGTGATTACTCCATTTGGCTTTAATATTCTAATCAAGGAATCCATATTTTTAGCTGCAAGATCTATGCAAAACTGATCGTCGTTAAGATCTACAAAAATTTTATCATACTTATCATCTTCAACAGATTTTATGCTTTCAAAAGCATCTCCCCAAATACATTTAACTGAATTTTTCTCAGTTGATTTATTACCGATACTTCCAAGGTGTTTATTACAAACCTCAACTACTTCTGGATCAAGTTCATACCAGTCTATAAAATCAAAACCTTTAGACATACACTCTCTTGCAACTCCTCCGTCACCTCCACCAATGATTGCAGCAGTTCCCATGTCTTTATTTAATTTTAAAGCAGCATTTACAAATGTTGAGCTGTATAAAACTTCATCATTTGTTGCGACTTGAATTTCGTTATCAATAAATAATGATTTACCAAATTGTTCTAAATCTAATATTTCAATATGTTGACCCACTTTAGATTTAAAATCTTCTAAAACTTCATTTACTACATAGGATTTTTGTAATCCAGGCGAACTGTAAATGTCATGATATAAAGACTTAGTATCTCTATCAAAAGCTTTTGTGACAATTCTTTTATGTTTGAATTCTTTTTTAACAATATCGAGCGCAATAGAAGGACTTACCTTCCCACATGTGAAAAAATCAAAACTAATAATTCCTTTTTCTGGAAACGTATGAAAACTGATGTGACTTTCGGCTAATAAGGCAAGTATAGTGAAACCTTGAGGTTCAAATTTATACTTTGAAATTTCAAGAATTGTAACTTCTGCAGCTTTTGCAATTTTACGAATTACATTTTCGTAGACTGAAGGGTCATACTCTTGAGTAGTGCCTATGATGTCTAAAGTTATATGCTCACCTACTTTAGTCATAAAAATTATTCCCTCTTATAATTTTTTATTAATATTAAGTTGGGAGGTTTTATATAGGTGTATTGATAATTTTCAACATTTAATCAATTTTTTCATATTTTACTTAATTAAATTAAAACTGAGTATTAATTAAACTAGCAAATGCACTAGCCCCTTTTGCTAGATTTTTACTCCAATCATTATCAGCATTTTCATCCGCATTATCAGATATGTATTTAAAACATTTAAATTCAATATTTTCCAACTTACAAACTTTTGCAATGGCATATGCTTCCATATCAACCACATCAACTTCCATATCTATTTTTTTATTAACAAAGCTATCTCCTGTTCCACAAGAATAACCTTCTTTTGATGTAATAATTTCTTTAATTTTGTCAAAGGGTGTCTCTCCCAATTCAAAATCTAATCCTCTAACATCCATATCTCTTTGATAGAATTTGGTACATTCAACGATTCCTTTTAGCTTAGTATTAATTGCTCCTGCTGTACCATAATTGATAATTAGTTTTGGTTTGTGAATATTAATTAACTTTAATGTGTTGTAAGTTGCATTAATTTTTCCAACCCCAACATGATTAAAATAGTCTAATCCAATAGTTTCTTTTTTAATTGCTGCTAGAAATAATTTGTCCATAGATTTTTTTTATTAAAGATATAAATATATTAATATTATGAATTTAAAAGATTATATTAGGTCTATTCCAGATTATCCAAAAAAAGGAATTTTATTTAGAGATATAACAACTTTAATTAAAGATGCAGATGCATTTGGAGAATGCATTAATCAAATAATTGAAAGATCCAAAAATTATAAAATAGATAAAATTGCTGCAATAGAATCAAGGGGATTTGTATTTGCCTCTGCAGTTTCTTATTTGCTTAAAAAACCTTTTATTATGTTTAGAAAAAAGAATAAACTTCCTGCTGAAACTCATTCTGTCGATTTTGAGTTAGAATATGGAACAGCAACTATAGAAGTGCACAAAGATTCAATTGATAAAGACGATTCAGTTTTGATTATAGATGATTTAATAGCAACTGGTGGAACAGCTGAAGCTGCGGCTAAACTTGTGGAAATGTCAAATGCCAAAATTGCAGCATTTGTTTTTGCAATTAATCTTTTTGACCTAGGAGGTTCTGATAATTTAGTTAAAAAAGGTTATAAGGTTGAAAACTTAATGGATTTTCCAGGGCATTAAATGGTAGCGGGAAGTGGAATCGAACCACTGACCTCAGGCTTATGAGTCCTGCGCTCTAACCGACTGAGCTACCCCGCCACTTAATTATTGTTGATTTATAATAGATTTTTATTTTAGTGCAATCAAGTATTTGAAAGAGTTGTTTACTTTAAGAACGTGATCAAAGTTCCTAATAAAGAAAGTCCTAATACAGTAGAGCTATAAAAAATGATTTTTCGTTTTGTTTCATTTTTTTGATCTATTTTTACCCTGTTAAGTAATTTGTTGATGTCTACAATTCTCTTTTGATCAATATATTGTAGTGGAATTGTTTTTTTTTGAACTTTTTTTTCACTTAAATGTTTTTTGTCATGAAGATATGTTTTTTGCATAATATTATTTAACCATCAATTATTTAACTCGGCAACTAAAATTATAAAAATTTAACATGTTTATCTTTTAGAGGAGTGATTTCTACTACTGCTGGGAATTTTTGTTTAGCAACTTCAATATATAGGTCCATTTTTGAAAGCTCTTCATTTGTATGAGCTGAACTTACATATCCAAAAGACAGGTTTTTTTTATAGTTAAAGGAATAATTTCCAGATGTCGTTCTTCCTATAATCTTATCTTCAAGATAAATTGGCTCTTCATGTAATAATAGAGGTGTACCAGGCTTACTATTCTTTAGTGATAAGATTATAAATCTTCTATTCTGTTTTTGATCTTTTATTTTTAATAAGCTTTCTTTACCAATAAAGTCGATTTCTTTTTTATAACTTATTGCAAAATTTAATCCTGCCTCATATTGATTTTCTTCTGGAGAAATGTCATGACCCCAATGTAAAAATCCACTTTCCATTCTCATGGTATCCATTGCGTGTGACCCACAATGAGATAAATTGTGATTTTTTCCTTCTTCAATAATTAATTGATAAATTTCTTTAGCATCTTTATTTTCTATATAAAGTTCAAATCCTAATTCACCCACATAAGATAATCTTTGAGCCCAAACTTTTTTTGAACCAAGGGTTACAAATTTTCCATAACCAAATTTAAATGTTTCATTGCTAAAATCATCATTTGAGATTTTTGAAATTAAATTTCTACTTTTTGGTCCAAAAATTCCTAAACAAACAAGATCATCCGTAATATCTTTAAATTCTAAATTGGGTGATAAATGTTTTAAAATATGTGCTTTATCATGAGTTCTTGTTGCAGCTGAACTTATTATTCTAAAATGATTTTTATCAATACAAATAACAGTTAAGTCTGTTTCAATTCCTCCAGCCTCATTCAGCATTTGTGTATATGTTGATCTGCCTATTTCATTTTTAATGTTAGCTGTACATATTCTTTGTAATTCACTGTGTGCTTCTTCTCCTTTTATTTCATATTTTGAAAAGGGAGAGAGTTCATATAGTCCAACATTTGTAATTGTATTTTTTGTTTCAAATTCAACTGAAGGATACCAGTTTTGATAATCAAAACTGTATTTGTATTCTGCTTTTTCATTATTTTTTGCATACCACATAGGTCTTTCGTATTCACCCGATACACCAAAGCATGCTCCTTCTTTTTTTAATTCTTCATGATAAGGTAATAGTCTTTGATTTCTTGAAGTGTTATGCTGTTTATAAGGCCAGTGCATTCCATATAAATCACCAAGAGTTTCCGTTACCCTTTCCATAATAAATTTTTTAGATGAATGAAATTTTTGAAATCTTTTAATATCAAGTGAAAATAAATCTTCATTCATATATCCATTAATCATCCATTCAGCAGTAACTCTGCCCGCACCCCCTGAACTTGCGATCCCAATACTATTAAATCCACAACAAGTAAAAAGATTATTCACCTCAGGAGTTTCTCCTAAAAGATATTGCGTATCAGGAGTAAAAGATTCAGGCCCTGAAAAAAACTTCCTAATTCCAGCAGTTTCTAACATAGGTAACCTTTTAAATGATTTTACCAAATAAGGTTCAAAGTGATCAAAATCATCTGGAAACTCACCAAATGAAAAGTCCTGTGGGACTACCCCTTTGTCTTTAAAAGCAGGTTTTGCATTAGGTTCAAATATTCCAACTAACATTTTCCCCGCATCTTCTTTTAAATAAAGACAAGAATTATAGTCTCTTAAAACTGGTAAATTTTTAGGCAATTTATCTAATGGTTCTGTGATTATGTAAAAGTGCTCATTTGGATATAATGGAATACTTACACCAATATCCTCTCCAATTTGTCTCGACCACATCCCAGTTGCAATTACAACATATTCACAATCAATTTTGCCAAATTTCGTTTGAACACCAACAATTTTTTTGTCTTTAACTAATATTTTTTCAACAGGAGTTTTCTCAAATATCTGAGCCCCTTCCATCTTTGCAGCTTTAGCTAATACATTAGTAACCCCTATAGGATCTGCCTGACCGTCTTCCGGCATATATACTCCACCTAAAATGTCATCATCATTTATAACAGGATAGAGTTCTTTTATTCTTTGTTTGTTAACGCTCTCAACATTGACATCAAATAATTGTGCAGCTGTTGCTTGTCTTAATAATTCTTGTAATCTTTCAGGTGTACTTGCAACTGTGATTGCTCCATTTTGTTTTAATCCAGTTGATAATCCAGTTGTCTTTTCTAATTCTTTATAAAGATTTAAGGAATATTTTCTAAGACGTGTAATGGTGGATGATGCTCCTAATTGACCAACAAGTCCTGCTGCATGCCAAGTAGTTCCTGAAGTTAACTGATCTCTTTCTAATAATATCGTATCTTTCCAACCATACTTTGCAAGGTGATAGGCAACAGAACAACCAGCAACACCTCCTCCTATAACTACTACTTTAGCTGATTTTGGTAATACGGCTGACATTTATAATTTAACAATATTAAAATTTTCAAATACAAACAACTAAATCTTAATGTTCAGCTCTAAATTTTGAGTGACAAGACTTACAGCTACTCCACATATATTTTCCAAGAGCTGTCCTCACATCTTCTGCTCCATCAATAACAGACGTTAGCTCAATCATATTACTTGAAGCTTTTGTCATTAATAAATTAAATTCATCTTTATTTTCCCAAATAGAAGGTAGTGCTTCTGTTTCAAATCCAGTTTTTGAATTTTCAGGGAAGAGATCTAGTAATCTTTTGTAATTATCACTCATTTCAATCATTAATATTTTTGCTTCATCTAAACTTCCATTAGATGCAAGACTGTTAACTCTTTTTGCAGTTTTATAATTTTTACTAAAAATAGATTGTCTTTCTTTAATAATCTCTTCTACAGTTTGTTCAGAAAAAGCACTGGAACTATAAAATAATATAAATATAAAAAATAAAGTATTTTTAATTTTTGTCATAATGTGTTTAATTTAAATATGTCTATATTAAATAATAAAACAAAATATGGATTACTTAGTAAATTATTCCATTGGCTAACTGCCGCAGGATTACTAATTCAAATACCACTAGGCTTTTACTTGGTAGATTTAGACTTTGACCAAACCAGGATTGATATAGAAAATTATCATATATTATTTGGATTAATCCTATTTTATACAACTCTAATAAGACTGACTTTTAAACTATTATCACCTTCACCAAATTTCAATGACAATACTTTTCCTGGTCAAAAAATTTTAGCAAAGTTAAACCACTTTTTTTTATATTTAGCTTTATTAACAATAACTATATCAGGGATTTTTAAGAAATTATTTAACGGTGAAAGCTTAGTTATTTTTTTCTAACAAATTAACCTAACTTATAATTTTGTACTCTCAGAACAGTTTTATTCAATTCACATATTAGCAAATTACGCACTAATTGGTTTAATAAGTCTTCATATTTTAGCAGTGTTGTTTCATAAATTTTTACTAAAAGAAGATATTTTAAAGAGAATTCTTTAAACTTTTATAAATATTCTTAGCTTGTTATTGCTTTCTCTGGTGCAACAAATTCATGTCCAAAGACATCGGCAACTGCTTTATAGGTTACCATTCCTTTATGAACATTGAGTCCTGCTAATAAGTGCTTATCTTCAATTAATGCTTTTTCATATCCTTTGTTTGCAAGTTTAATTAAATAAGGAAGTGTTGCGTTGTTTAATGCAATAGTTGAAGTTCTTGGAACTCCACCTGGCATATTTGCTACACAGTAATGAATAACATCATCAATGATATAAGTTGGATCACCATGAGTTGTTGGTTTGCTCGTCTCAACACAACCCCCTTGATCAATTGCGACATCAACAATTACAGATCCTCTTTTCATTAATTTTAACATTGATTTAGTAACTAATTTTGGAGCTTCAGCACCAGGTATTAAAACACCACCAATTAAAAGA
>OOGF01000015.1_pt1 | contig 16335 bp, 15 predicted proteins | sample 1670581 | NCBI WGS metagenome assembly OOGF01 (sample SAMEA98168668, study PRJEB22522) | marine metagenome | biome: marine biome; feature: marine water body; material: seawater | place: Arctic Ocean | collected 05-Oct-2015 | depth 12 m
CACCAACATTTGTTCTTACATTTTTAGCTTCTCTTTTTGAACCTTCAAATAATGTTTCTTCTCCAATTTTGTAATATCTTGGTCTTAACCAAACACCCGCATCTACAAACACTGCATTATTTTTTTCATGCCAAGTGTGCATCGGTGATTTTCTTGTTGGTTTAGAATGTTTGCCAATTTCTCTTCCAACAATTGCACCAATGGTAACTGGTGTGTATGGAGGTCTAAAAGTTGTATGACCTACTTCTGGTACTATTTTATTTTCTATATTTGAAACTAGTTGCAAACCGTTGAGATTACTTGTTTTTCCTTGGTCAGTGGCCATTCCAAGTGTCGTGTATCTTTTTACATGTTCAATAGATCGATAACCCTCTTTTAGTGCAATTTCTATATCAGAAACTGCTACATCATTTTGAAAATCTAAAAATCTTTTATATGTTTTTCCTTTAGGCAAAGGTACACACCAAAATTTATCGTGAGTAGTTGATTTTTTTTCCATAACTATTGGTGATGATGTTTTATTGTCATTATTGGTTATTTTTTTTGACAATTCATATCCACTATCAAATGAATTTTTTAAAGTTTCTTCTAAAGTAAAAGTTCCATTTGCTGCACCTAAAGTTGTTTCATTTTGTTTTGATAGTCCTGGCACAAATGCATCTATATCTTTATTAAAGGTGGTTTTATTTCCTGATTGAGAGGCTAAATGAATTGTTGGAGTCCAAAAGCCTGAAACACAAATACAATCACAATTAATAGTTTCTAAAGTTCCTAATTCATTTTTATCATCTGAAATTTTGGCAACTTCAGCAGATTTAACTTTTTTATAACCTTTAGCTGCAACAACTACGTAAGAAAATTTAATTTGAATATCTAATTTTTTTGCTTCATCTATGATTTCTGATTTAGGATCTTTTCTTGTGTCTAAAATAATAGGATCAACACCATTTTTTTTAAATTCTATAGCCGTTTCATATCCACTATCATTATTTGTAAATATTAAAGGTTTTTTACCAACTAAAACTCCATAGACTTTTAAATATTCTTTTGCTGCAGAAGACAACATCACACCTGGTGTATCATTATTTCCAAATACTAAAGGTCTTTCAATTGATCCTGATGAGATTAAAACTTCTTTAGCTCTAATATACCAAAGTCTTTGTTTTGGATTGTATTTTTTAGTTTTAGGTAGGTGATCACTTAATTTTTCTGACATCACTAACATATTATGATCGTAGTAACCAAATACTTGAGATCTATTTTTAACAATAACGTTAGGCATTTCTTTAAGTTCAGAAATAATATTTTCTGCCCATTCTTTTCCCGTTTGGTTTCCAATATTAACTTCACTAGTTAACAAAGTTCCACCAAATCTAGGTTTGTCTTCGGCTAAAATTACTCTTGCTCCATTTTTAGCTGCAGCATATGCGCTTGCTAAACCAGAAGGTCCTGAACCTGCAATTAGTAAATCACAATACTCATATTTATGTTCGTATCTTTCTTTATCATGTTTAGTTGATGCAACACCAAGTCCAGCAGCTTTTCTTATAAATGGTTCATAAACTTTGTACCAAAAACTTTTTGGCCACATAAACGTTTTGTAATAAAATCCTGCTGGAAGAAATATCTTTAAAAAATTGTTAATTGCTCCAATATCAAAATTTACACTAGGCCAACAATTAACACTTGTTGCTTCCAAACCTTCAAAGAGTTCTTGTTCTGTAGTTTTTACATTCGGCTCAGTTTCATTATTTCTGTATAGTTGAACAATTGCGTATGGTTCATCTACTCCTGCACCAAAAAACCCTCTGGGTCTATGATATTTAAAGCTTCTTCCAATTAAATGAACTCCATTAGCAAGTAATGCTGAGGCTAAGGTGTCACCCTCATAACCAAAGTAAGTTACTCCATTAAATTTAAATGAGATTTTTTTATCTCTATTTATTAATCCAATATTATCTAGTCTATAATTTTGAGTCATTTTAAATATCTTCGTTAGCTTTAGCTGTTTTAAATATTTCGTGAGTTGCAGTGTCTCTTTCTACTTTAATCCACTGTCTGCATCCTGATATATGTTGCCATAACTCTTTGTGTTTTCCTCTTAAGCTTTTTCTATTATAGACAAAATTATCCCAATCTTTGTCTGAAACTTCTTTATTAAGTTCTGGTCTTTTAACGGTTGCATCACCACCATATGAAAATTCATTTTGAGATCTCATCCCACAGTGAGGACATTTAATATGAAGCATTTATGAAATCCATGTTTTAGTTCCAAGTCCTTTTTCATCTAGTAAGTGACCTGTATTAAATCTACTCAAACTATATCCAGCATTTAATTTATGAACTCTATCTTGTGCAATTGTATGTGCGAATGTCCATCCTGATGCAGGTGTTGCTTTAAATCCACCATAACACCATCCGCAGTTTAGATATAATCCTTCAATATGAGTTTTATCTATTATGGGTGAACCATCCATAGACATATCCATTATCCCACCCCATGTTCTAAGCATTTTTAGTTTGCTAAGAAACGGCATCATTGCAATCCCTTCAGTTAAAACATGTTGAAGTGTAGGAAGGTTTCCTCTTTGCGCATAACTATTATAGCCATCCAAATCTCCACCCATTACCATCTCACCTTTATCGGACTGACTTATGTAAAAATGACCCGCACCAAAAGTTACAACTCTATCTAAAACAGGTTTAACTGGTTCTGAAACACAAGCCTGTAAAAGATGTGTCTCAACTGGTATCGTCATATTTAATTTTTCTGCTAAAATATTTGTACTACCCGCAACACACAGTCCAATTTTCTTAACTTTAATATCTCCTCGTGAAGTTCTAACTCCTTGAATTTTTCCACCTACAACATCAAAGCCTGTTACTTCACAATTTTGAATAATATCTACACCCATTGAATCTGCTTGACGTGCATAACCCCATGCAACTGCATCATGCCTTGCTGTTCCAGCACTTGGTTGCATCAATCCACCAAATATAGGAAATCTTACATTGTCTGAAAAGTCAGCCATTGGAATAATTTCTTTCACTTCTTCTCTATTTAATAAAAGTGCATCGATACCATTTAATCGCATTGAGTTTCCTCTTCTTGCAAAAACATTCATTTGAGCGTCTGAGTGGGCAAGGTTAATAATTCCTCTTGGAGAAAACATCACGTTGTAATTTAAATCCTGGCTCATCTTCCTCCACAAATCCATTCCAAATTCACTGAACAAAGCATTATCGTCATGCATGTAGTTTGATCTAATGATTGTGGTATTTCTTCCCACATTTCCACCACCTATCCATCCTTTTTCAATAATGGCGACATTGGTAATATTGTGCTCTTTTGCTAAATAATATGCGGTTGCTAAACCATGCCCACCGCCACCAATTATGACAACATCATACTCTTTTTTAGGAGTGGGATCTTTCCAGGCTAAATCCCAATTTTGATGACCAGAGAAAGCATTTTTGATCAAATTGAATATAGAATATTTTTGCATAAAATAATTTTATACAAACGAATATAAATAGTTCTTATTTTTTTTATATATATTTTTTAGAAGTTTCCAAAAAATTAAAATAGGATATCAATTGAGCATTAAAAATTAATTTTATAGGAGTTTTAAATGAGCGAAGTTAAGTCAGACATTCAAATAGCTAGAGAAGCTAAAATGCAACCTATAAATGATATTTTAGCCAAGATAAATGTACCCGATGAAAGCACAGCTTTTAGTCCAATGGGAAGACACATTGCAAAAATTAATTTAGAATATTTAGATACTTTAAAAGATAAACCAAATGGAAAACTTATATTAGTTACAGCGATCACTCCCACTCCAGCTGGTGAGGGAAAAACCACAACTTCAGTTGGTTTAAATGATGGTCTAAATAAAATTGGAAAAAAATCTATTGTTTGTTTAAGAGAACCAAGCCTTGGTCCTTCTTTTGGAATGAAAGGTGGAGCAGCAGGTGGTGGTTATGCTCAAGTAGTTCCAATGGAGCAAATTAATTTACATTTTACTGGAGATTTTCACGCAATAACATCAGCTCATAATTTATTATCAGCATTAATTGATAACCATATCTATTGGGGAAATAAATTAGATATCGATGTAAGAAGAATTGCATGGAAAAGAGTAATGGATATGAACGATCGTTCTTTAAGATCTATAAATATAAACTTAGGTGGAGTTGCAAATGGTTTTCCAAGAGAAGATGGTTTTGATATAACTGTTGCATCTGAAATCATGGCAATCTTTTGCTTATCAAATGATTTAGAAGATTTAGAAAAAAGAATTGGAAATATTACAATTGCCTATACTAGAGATAGAAAACCTGTTTATGCTAAAGACTTAAAAGCACAAGGTCCAATGACTGTATTATTAAAAGATGCAATTAGACCTAATGTTACTCAGACTTTAGAAAATAATCCTGCAATTATTCATGGTGGACCTTTTGCTAATATTGCACATGGCTGTAATTCTGTAATTGCTACAAAGACTGGACTAAAACTTGCTGATTACGTCGTTACAGAAGCAGGGTTTGGTGCAGACCTTGGTGCGGAAAAATTTCTTGATATTAAATGCAGAAAATCAGATTTAAAACCTAGCTGCGTTGTAATTGTTGCAACTATTAGAGCATTAAAAATGCATGGTGGTGTAGCAAAAGATGACCTTAAAACAGAAAACGTAGAAGCCTTAAAAAAAGGTTTAGTTAATCTTCAAAGACATGTGGAAAATGTAAAAAAATTTGGTTTACCAGTTGCAGTAGCTGTTAATCATTTTATTAAAGATACAGATAACGAAGTAAAAGCTTTGATAGAATTTTGTGACACTATTGGTGTTAAAGCAAGTCTCTGTACTCATTGGGCAAATGGTGGTGAAGGTACAAAAGAACTTGCAAGTCATGTTGCTGAATTATGTGAGAAAAATGAAGATAAATTCAAATTCTTATATGAAAGCAAAACTCCTCTATTTAAAAAGATAGAAACAATTGCAAAAGAAATTTATAGAGCAGATGAAGTTATTGCAGATACTAAAATTAGAGATCAACTAAAAAGCTTTGAAGATGCTGGATATGGAGATTTCCCAATTTGTATTGCAAAAACTCAATATAGCTTTTCAACAGACCCAAGCTTAAAAGGTGCACCAATAGGACACTCTTTACCAATTAGGGAGATTAAACTTTCTTCTGGAGCAGAGTTTATTGTTGTTATATGTGGGGCTGTTATGACGATGCCTGGACTACCAAGAGTTCCAGCAGCAGACTCGATTAAGCTAAATAAAGATGGTGAAATTGAAGGTCTGTTTTAAAAACTAGTTACGTATATAATTAAGCCAGTTTCTAACTTCACATGTTCTATTGCTAAAATCTAATAGTTCGTTTTGAGATTTTATGTATGAGATATGGCTTTCATACTCTTCTTCATTTAAAAAATTTTTATTTACAAATAGTCGTTCTTTACGACCATCAATAAGTTTAAGCATCTGAAAGTACTCATAATCAGGGTGATACTGTAAGCCAATAATTTCAGAGTTTCCTGCATTAAAGCTAACACCCATTACATTATTAACTTTATCACTTGATAAAAGAATAGCATTTTTTGGTAATTCACTTACTTCATCAAAATTAAATGCTGGTGATGTAAAAATCTTTTTTTTATCTTTGTATATAAAATGCTTCTCACCTTCATTGTTAATAATTACATCTGATGCAATTCCAATATGAGCACCATTTTTTCCAGGGTTTACTTTGCCTCCAGCTGCTGCTGTGCAGACTTGTAACCCCCAACAAATAGCTAAAATCTTCTTTTTTTGAGTAAAACAATTAGATGCAAAATTGATATGTTTCTTAATTACATCTGTCATATCATTTATTCTCATTGCACCACCGGTAAACACAATGCCATTATATTTACTCATATTTTTTAGAGCACTCATCGTCTCATCATCATGGCCAGGATTTATAATTTCTGTATTTGTTAATGGTTCTATCTTTAAAATTAAATTTTTTAAGTTATCTGCTGCAGAACTTCCAGCTGCTTTAATAAAAAACTCACTATCTTCTCTAATATTTCCTTCAACAATTAAAATATTCAAATTACTCATTTAAACAATTCTCCACTCATACTATGCTGATACATTGTTCTCATATCATTTTCAGTTAATTTTTTTGGATTTCCTCCAGTAGATGGATCTGCTAAAGCCATTTTTGATAATCTATCAATATCAAAATCTTTTTCATCAATCACTTCTGATAATTTATGTGGCATATCTAGTTTTTTTCTTAAATCTAAAACCCAGTTAACAAAACCATCAAAAGATCTATCTTTAAGTTCTAAATAATCACAAATCTTAATTATTTTCTTTTCAATTACATCTTTATTAAAAGTTAATACGTAAGGCATAAATATTGCGTTAGATAAACCATGGTGAATATTATTTAATGCATTTACTGGATGGCTTAATGAATGAATTGCACCTAAGCCTTTTTGAAATGCAGTTGAGCCCATACTGGCTGCTGTTAACATATTCATTCTTGCTTCAATATTAGATCCATTGTTAACAGCTTCTAATAGCCACTTATTAATTAATCTCATTCCTTCTAAAGCAATTCCATCAGCCATTGGGTGATATCCTGGGGCGCAATAAGCTTCTAAATTGTGTGCTAGTGCATCCATACCTGTTGCAGCTGTAATCTTTGCAGGCAATCCAACTGTTAAAACTGGATCCAAAATAACTATTGAGGGTAAAAATTTAGGATGAAAAATAATATTTTTTACACCTGTTTCTTCATTTAATATTACTGACGCTCGTCCTGTTTCAGATCCTGTTCCAGCAGTTGTGGGTATAGCAATAATTGGTGCAATTTTATCAGAGTTTGCTTTAGTCCAATTATCTCCAACATCCTCAAAATCCCAAATAGACTGTGTTTGACCCGACATAAATGCAATAGCCTTTCCAACATCTAAGCCACTACCTCCTCCAAAAGCTATTACTCCATCACAATTATTTTTATTATAATAATCAGCACCTTCAGTTACATTTGTGCCAGTTGGATTACCGACAACATTTGAATATAATTCAACTAAAATACCATTTTCTTTTAGATTATTTAAAACATCAATTACAATTTTTGATTTAGCTAGACCACTATCAGTTACCAACAATGGTTTGTTAATATTTAAAGTTTTACAAGCAATACTTAAATCTTTAATCCTGTCTTTTCCAACCCACATAGTTGTGGGATAATTCCAGTTTGAACTCACCTGTTAATCTCTTTCTAATTTTTATTTTTTTTAATTTCTTCTTCACAAAATTTTTTAGCTTCTGCAAGATCTGCAATTTTCGATTTAGCTAGTTTTTGACTTCCAGCTAGGCAGGCATCAACGGCTCTTTTAAGGTTATAGTCACTAAAATTTAAAATAACTACCATTCCAAGAACTATAAAAACAAATATTAATATATTTTTTACCATTGAATTTCTAATTTCTTATTTTCACATATAGTGTTTAGCATACTAAACATTAATGGAAAATGTTTAGAATTAAGATCTTGTAAAATTTTAGGTCCAATTTCTAATGCAAGTTGCGCACCTTCTACTGTAATATTTTTCATAAATTTTTCTTTAGCTTCTTTATATAAATATCCTTCACCTAAATATTTTCCCATCAAACTATTTCTTCCCCCTATTGCACTCACATATAAATCGCCTAAACCAGCTAGACCATAAACTGTGTCTGCTCTACCCCCATAGAAAGAAACAAATTCAACCATTTCAGAAATTGATCTATGAATTAATGAGGCTGATGTATTTAAATAATATTTAGATTGAATTTCTTTAGGTGCTTTTGAATTGCTTAATCCTTCAGAAGCTCCAATTAACATTGAATAAATATTTTTAATTGCACCTGATAACTCAATGCCAGTTAAATCATCTGAGACTTCTGTTGAATAATAATTTGTTGATATGATTTTTTTTAATTTTTCTGTTTCTTTAATATCTGGGTTTGCAATAACTGTTCCTGTTCTCATTTTATATGCAAGACCTGCTGCTAAACAGGGTCCTTTGATTGCTGAAATATTTACCTCTCCATGGCCTTTTTCTTTGAGAAGTTTTTTAATTTTATCTGAAAGTGTTATTAATTCATCACCCTCTATGGCTAATCCTTTGGTTAATAAAATAATGGGAGTATTTTTCTTATAATTTTTTGATATTTGATTAACAAACCATTCAATTCCTATAGAGCTAACTCCAGCAACAATTATATCAACTTCACCTTCAAGTATTGATTTTAATTTTTCAAATTTTTCTACCTTCAATTTTGATGGTAATTCAATATTTAAAGCTGGATGAAGATTATTATTTGATTTAATATTATTTATTAGATCATCTTCTAAATGCGTACCAACAAGTGTTACCTCATTCTGGTTTTCAAGGCATGGTACAGCAAAAGCGGACCCCATTGCTCCTGCACCAATAATAATAATTTTTTTCATAATACTGTATTTTTTTATATTAATTTTTAGCATTTTGTTGGTAAAGTACAGTTATAAATTTATTAGGGAGAGGTGATTTTATGACAAAAGTAGCAATTATTGGTGCTGGACCTTGTGGTTTATCCGCTTTGAGATCTTTTGAGCAAGCTGAAAAAAAAGGTGAAAAGATACCTGAAATAGTTTGTTTTGATAAACAAGAAGATTGGGGAGGGTTATGGAATTACAGTTGGAGAACAGGATCTGATCAGTATGGTGACCCTGTACCTAATAGTATGTATAGATATCTTTGGTCTAATGGTCCTAAAGAATGTCTAGAATTTGCTGACTACTCATTTGATGAACACTTTGGGAAACCAATTCCATCTTTTCCACCTAGAGAAGTTTTATATGATTATATCTTAGGTAGAGCTAAAAAAGGAAATTTAAAATCTAAAATAAAATTTAACACCTCTGTTACTAATGTTTCTTATGAAGGTAATAGCTTTGAAGTTACTTATCGTGATAAAAAAAATGATAAAATTTCAAAAGATATTTTTGATTATGTAATCGTATCTACTGGTCATTTTTCAGTTCCATTCATCCCAGAATATCCTGGAATGAAAGCATTCCCTGGAAGAATAATGCACTCTCATGATTTTAGAGATGCAGAAGAATTTCGAGGTAAGAATGTTGTTGTTTTAGGAAGTAGTTATTCTGCTGAAGATGTAGCTCTTCAGTGTCATAAGTATGGGGCAAAAAGTGTAACCATAGCTTATAGACATAATCCAATGGGATTTAAATGGCCCGATGGAATGAAAGAAGTTTTTCACCTAGATAGACTTGAAGGTAATAAGGCAATATTTAAAGACGGTCATATACAAGAAACAGATGCTGTAATTTTATGCACAGGATATCTCCATCATTTTCCTTTTATATCTGAAGGTCTTAAATTAAAAACAGGGAACAGATTATATCCACCAAAGTTATATAAGGGTGTGGTTTGGCAAAATAATCACAAATTAATATACCTAGGTATGCAAGATCAATTTCATACTTTTAATATGTTTGATTGTCAGGCTTGGTTTGCAAGAGATGTTATAATGGGAAAAATTAAAGTTCCAAGTGACTCAGAGATTGAAAAAGATATTAATAAATGGGTATCTCTTGAAGAAAAATTAGAAAATGCAGATCAAATGATCGATTTCCAAACAGAGTATACAAAAGAGCTTCACGATTTATCTGATTATCCAAAAATTGATTTTGAATTAATTAGAAAAACTTTTAAAGAATGGGAACATCATAAAGTAGAAAATATAATGACTTATAGAAATAAGTCATTTGCTTCACCTGTGACTGGTTCTATTGGTCCAAAACATCACACAGAATGGGAAGTTGCGATGGATGATTCTTTAAAAACTTTTTTAGATCAGCCCAAAAAATAATCGATAAGTTGTGATTTTACATGATATTTGTAAAAAACCTTAAATCTGTCTCTGATCAAGAGTGGTCAACAACTGAGAAATACCCAGGTGTTAGGTGGAAGTTTTTAATTGATGCAGATTTTATGGGAAGTTCTGGACTTTCACTTGGTTTTGCTGAAATTGCTCCAGGGGGCGACTTGACACTCCATTATCACTCACCTGCAGAAATATATGTGGTTACTGGTGGCAAAGGAATGTTAAATAAATCTGGTGAGCTTGAAGAAGTTAAAAAAGGTGACGTAGTTTACATTGCTGCAAATGCAAAACATGCTTTAAAAAATAGCGGAACCGAAACCTTGGAATTCTATTGGATTTTTCCAACAGATACTTTTTCTGAAGTTGAATATTTTAACTAATCAATACCAAGGTGTTTTTTTCTTTTTCCAACCCACGTTCGGATTAAATGGTCAAATATTAAGCCAATAAAGGCAACACAAAGACCCAATGTTAATCCTATACCCGCACCCTTTTTGTCAGATAAAGCTTTTAAAATATACTGTCCTAAATCTTCTGTTCCAATAAAAGCTCCAATAATTACCATGAACAAAGCAAATACAATTGTTTGATTTAAACCAAGCATCATGTGAGGAAATGCTAAAGGAAATTCTATTTTTGATAATCTTTGTAATTTTGTAACACCTGACATTGTAGCCGCATCATGTAAGGCAGTTGGAACACTTCTTAATCCTTCAATGGTATATCTTGTGGCAGGTATAGTTGCATAAACTACTACCGCAATTAATACCGATGTATCTGTAACTCCAAAAAGCATCATTACTGGAATTAAGTATACAAATGAAGGAAATGTTTGAAAGATATCACAAACACCCAACATAAAATTTGTGGTATATTTATTTTGAAAACATAGTGCCCCAACAGTAAATCCAATTATAGTGGATATAAAAACTCCAAAAGTTGCCATGTATAATGTAACTAAAGCTCTATCCCACCATGGGCTTAATGCTATAAATAATGTTAATGCACCCACTACAAGAGCAGAACGTATTCCTCCAATTATATATCCAGAGCCCATGACTAAAACGAACGTTGCAACAATAGGCATCCTTAAATAAGCAGCTCGCATCGGTTGTAGTACATCTACTATCAACCATGTGTTAAAAATTTTTAAAGTATGAAAGAAGGTATCCCAAATCCAATCAACTCCTCTATTCCAAAAATCTGCAGTTGATATTCCTTTATTGTGCGGAACTTCAAATAGATAATTGAAGCCTTCTTTAAAGTAAAATGACCCAGCATAGGCAAATATAATTCCAATTAACACTGCACCAGCAAAAAATAATCCACTTTTATGACGTTCAAAGAAAGTTAAGTTACCAAAATAATCTATTTGTTTATTTGCCCAAGCTAAGGACATTTTATCTAATAATATTGCAATCAAGCTAATACACAAACCTGCTTCTAATGCCAATCCAATATTCAACTGATTTAATGCTAATAATAAATTAAATCCTAAACCTTTCGCACCTATAAAAGCTGAAATAACTGCCATAGAAAAACACACCATGATAACTTGATTTACTCCAATCAAAATATCTCTTCTTGCAGTTGGGATTAGTACTTTAAACATAAGCTGTAAATTATTACATCCGCTCATTTTTCCAGCTTCAATAACTTCAGGAGATACTCCTCTGAGACCTAACAATGTCAGTAGTATCATTGGTGGGACAGCTACAACCATAGTTATGATTACTCCAGCATGATCACCAACACCAAAAAGAACAATTGCAGGAACCAATACTGCGTATTGAGGCATAGTCTGCATAACTAAAAGTATTGGATATAAAGCTTTCTCCACACGTTTACTTTTGAATGCTGCGATCCCTAAGCTCAAACCAAAAATAAAAGATAGTGGTGCTGCAACCAATATAAAAGAAAGTGTTTGCATCGAAGGTTTCCATTGACCAAAAATAGAAATATAAATCATGACTATAGCAGCGAATAGGGCTAAACCTTTGCCACTTAATTTATATCCAAGTATTGCTGCGCCTGTTGCAACAATTGTCCAAGGTAGTCCTGGCAATTTTGCCCATGAATTTTCACTTATCCAATCCCAACTTGTGAATGCAACAATAGTTTCGACACCACCTAATAGAATCTCTCTAATTAATTCTATGAGAAATGTTATAAATGAAGTTAAATTTCTTGTTATTTGTAGGACTAGAGGTTGGGTTTTGAATTCTTGAGTGTCTTCATTCCAAAATTCTATTGGCATCCAATCATTCATTAAAAAAAATAATGAATCATTTATCCATATAGGTAACCATCCAAGTAAAGGTGGTAGTCTCCAAAAAACATCAAATGCGTAATACCTTACTTCTGCTCCAAAAAGCGTGTAAGTACTTTGATTTGGATCTTTAATAAATTCTGCTTGACCCCTAATAAATTTATAAGTTTCTGGAACTTCAATTGCAAAACATAAAGTAAAAAAAGCAACTAACAAGAATAACCATTGAAATACTTTTGGATATTTTTTTAATAATTCCATATTTTAATCATTATTTTTTTTTCCACCAAAAACTGTGTGTATTATTTTTGATGGATGAATGGTGCCAACAATTTGATTATTTTCATCATTTACAGATACTGACTTTTCTTGAGTTAAGATTTTTTCAGCAACATTTTCAATTATTTCATTTCTTAAAACTTTTAAATCACTTAAATTTTCATTATTTGGTTTTTCCATCACATCTTCTATTTTTAAAACCTTCTCTCTAGGGACTTCTTCAGTAAATTTTTTTACATATTCTGTTGCTGGATTTAACACAATGTTAGCTGGGGTATCTAGTTGTTCAATTATACCATCTTTCATTATTGCAATACGGTCAGCAAGTTTTAAAGCTTCATCAAAATCATGTGTGATAAACATAATTGTTTTTTGTAATTTTTCTTGAAGTCTCAAAAATTCATCTTGCATCTCTTTTCTAATTAATGGATCTAATGCAGAAAATGGTTCATCTAAAAACCAAATATCAGGTTCAACCGCTAATGATCGAGCAATACCTACTCTTTGCTGTTGTCCGCCAGAAAGTTCTCTTGGAAAATAATTTTCTCTACCATCAAGACCAACAAGCTTAACCATTTCCATTGCTTTATTGATACTATCTTTAGTTTTAATGCCTTTGATTTGAAGTGGGAAAGCAATATTTTCCACAACCGTTTTGTGAGGAAGTAAAGCAAAGCTTTGAAATACCATACCCATTTTATTTCTTCTAAGTTCAATCAGTTCTTTATTGCTTAATGAAAGCAAATCTTGACCTTCTATAAAAATTTTTCCAGCAGTTGCATCTGTTAATCTAGAAATACATCTTAACAATGTTGATTTCCCTGAGCCTGATAAACCCATCACAACTAACATTTCACCTTTTGAAACCTCAAAAGAGGCATTATTCACACCCACTATACATCCATTTTCTTGAAATGTTTTAGCGTCTACATTTCCATTTGCATCTTGAAGCATCTTTTTGGCATTTGTTCCAAAAATTTTATAAACAGATTCACATTTGATTACTGTATCGGTCATAATGTTTTAATAAGTTATACGAAATAAAAATAAAAAACACTTTTTATATTATTTATACTTATCGTTTTTCTCCTTAAAAATTTTTAATAAAATAAACTCTTGTATCAATTCCAGTACTTAAAAAATTTAAAACCTCTCCTTTAACAGTAATTTTTTCATCTACCCCAACATTATTTCCACTAACTGTAAAACCTGCAAAGCATTTATTATTTTCCTTATTCCATTTAACAAACGTTTCATCAATTTTATTTCCATTAATAGTATAAATATGATGTGCTCTAAAATTCAAAAAATTGGCACCCATAATTGCACGCTGAGGAATAATCTTTGTTGCGTTGCAGACTTTTTCATATTGTTCTAAAGACAACTTATAATGATCAGTTCCATCATAAAATACTAAAATTCCTGATGGCAAACTTGAAATCAGTTCATTTTGCTTTCTTGTCTCCGCAATTCTTTCTTCTTCTTTTTTCATTTTAGCAATTAGTTCTTCACCCTCACCAAAAATATTATTTAAGATATCAAAAGAAAAAATTACAATAATTATTAAGATGCTAAGACCTCCAAATTGTCTAACTGGCTCAGATATCTTCTTTAATTTATTTGAATATATATTTTGTAACATTTTTATCTATTCTTGAAATTTGCCATTTTTCCAAATTCCTTTTTTTTCTTTTCCATCGGACCATGTAAATGTTCCCTCTCCATTCATAAACCCATTGGCCCATTCCCCATTATAAGTTGCACCGTTTGGAAAGGTCAAAATACCCTTTCCACTCCACACACTATTTTTAAACTCACCTTTATAAATATATCCATTAGGCCAAGTCTCAACTCCTTGTCCTTGTTTTTGTGTGCCAATCCAATTGCCTTCGTATGTTGTCTTGTCAGTGTAAGTCCATTTACCAAAGCCATCTTTACAGTTTCCTTCACAACCTGTCTTTCGAGCTGATACTGATGTTGCAACTAAAAAACTTAAAGCTATATAAAATAAATATTTTTTCATTTTTTTAAATTTAGCTACATAGGTAAAAAGAAATATTTTTTTCAAGATTATCACTTTTTATACCTATTGTAATTTCGTGAACTAATTCACCCGATTTTCTGTTAATTATACCCGATTCTGAGTAATTTTTTCCTTCATCAAAAGCTTTGAATAAAACTATGTCTTTATTTACAACTTTTACTTCAAATTTTTCAGTTTGTGAGAGGAACATTGATAACCCGTTGATCAAAAGTTTTTCTGGTTGTTTTGCATCGATTTCAAATTTATCTAAATTTTGATTATCTAAATCTTTTGCTAAAAAAGTTTTATAATTATATTCTGAGTTCTTGAGTATTTTCTTTTCTAATTCACATACAAAACCAATTTTAATATCCTCTTGTATGTCTATATTTTTTGCAAAAGAAGAATTAAAAACTAATAGACTGATAGATATATATAAAAAAAACTTTATCATTTAATTAAAAGGTCCGTAATTTGAATTTGTGCGAAAGCACATTCTTTAAAAAAAATCCCCCCCAACATTGTTGGGAGAGATTTCAATTTATTAACTGTTACCCTTATTTAGTAAAAGCTTGCCAAACACTCTTATTATCAGCTAACCATTTTTTAGCTGCATCTTCATGAGTCAATTTGTCAAGGTCAACTAAAGCAGCCATTGCACCAATGTGACTTGTAGAGAATGACATTTTTTTAAATGCCGCTGCTGCTGCTGGATGTGTTTTTGGAAAGTCTGCAGTTACAGCTTTTTTCAAATAACCATCTGGCGAACCACATTTTCCATCACCACCGTCTTCTGGTCTACAACCTGCTGAATATGGAGGGAAATCTATAAAAGTAAAACCAGCACCATCTGTGAAGTTTGGTGTCCAGTTAAATATTATAGTTCCTCTTCCTTCTTTTTCAGCTGCTTTAAGTTCAGCCCAAAGTGCATCTGCACTTCCAGCAAATTTAACAGTCCAAAGATCTCCAAGTCCTAAAGCATCAACCCTTTGAGGTATTAAATCTCCATGCCAACTTTGTGGACCTTCTAACATTCGTCCTTTTCCACCTGAATCAGGTGTTGTAAAGTTTTTAGCACAAGCTGGATTTTTTAATGCAGTCCAGTCTGGAAGACCAGGACATAGTCCTTTTTCAGCAACCCAGTTTGGATAACCCATATCTTCAAGAGTTCTAGCTTCATGATCTCCCCAGTCAACCAAACCACCTTTGTCTAGTGCTGTAGTAAATGATTTTCCAAACGCAGATTCCCATACTTCATGAGATAAACTTACATCACCGATACGAATTGCTTCATAAACAGCTTGTGAGTCTGTGTTTACATATTTTACATTATTTCCCATACTTTCGAAAATTCCACCAATAACGTGAGCCATTACAATTTGGCTTGACCAGTTATGAGTTGGAATAACGATAGGTTTTTTACTATCTGCTGCATTAGATACTCCAGCAAAACTTACTGCTGAAATTACCAAGGCAGATATTAATGATATTACTTTTTTCATTATATTCTCTCTCCTTAATATTATGTTTAATAAGTATGTTCTCATTTATTAAATTTATAGTCAATGGTCTTTGAGTATATTAAGCTAAGACTTAATTATTAAAATTTATACTGGCAATGCTACATACTAGTAACGATATAAGAAATCCTGGTTTAAGAACTTTACCACCAGGAGTTGAAAGATATTTTGTAAAAGGTGGTGGACTTTCTGTAATAGAAGTTTTACCAGAAGATAAAATAGAAATCATTAATGATGAAGGAAGACAAATTTGTGAGATAATTGTTTTCAATTTAAAAGGTAAATCTGATTTATCTATTTTAAA
>OOGF01000019.1_pt1 | contig 15186 bp, 13 predicted proteins | sample 1670581 | NCBI WGS metagenome assembly OOGF01 (sample SAMEA98168668, study PRJEB22522) | marine metagenome | biome: marine biome; feature: marine water body; material: seawater | place: Arctic Ocean | collected 05-Oct-2015 | depth 12 m
CACCCACACCTTCTTTTGGAGGGCTACAGGCGATAACGTTTTTTACACCAGCAACTTTTGCCGTAGTTACACTCATGACAGCTGATGCAATGTGTGCATAACGTCCACCTGGTACATAACAACCAGCAGTATTAACAGGTATTAATTTTTGACCAGCAAACAATCCCTCTGAAAGTTCTACTTCAAAGTCCTGACCATAATTTTTTAATTGAGCTTCTGCAAATTTTCTAACTCTTTCGTATGAAAACTGAACATCATCTTTTGTTTTTTGATCTAATGTTTTTTTGATTTCTTCAATTCTTTCTTTAGAAACGATAATGTCACCATCATACTTGTCAAATTTCTTTGTAAGATCGATACAACCTTGTTCTTTAGTAGTTTCAATATTTTTTAATAAATCTTGAACAATTCCAGTTGTTTTAGTGTCGTCTGTTGATGATGTTTTGGGTGATTTTTTTAAATATGTTATAGCCATTATTTCCCTCTCTAATTTTGAAGCTTTATTTAAAACATTAATGTGGTTATTTCAACGAAGAATTAGTCTAAAGCAACAACAGCAGCAGCAATAGAGGCCAATCTAGCTTGTGCTTCATCAGATCTACTAGTAATTACTATTGGAACTTTACCGCCTACTACAACACCAGCTGCACAAGCACCCATAAAGTAAATCATCATTTTAACTAAACTATTTCCAGTCTCAACACTTGGAACTAACAATACATCTGCATCACCAGCTACAATATTTTTAACACCTTTTATAGCAGCAGATTTTTTTGAAATACTATTATCAAATGCCAAGGGGCCAAAAACATCAGCATTTAAATTCTCTTCTTTTGCAAGTTTTGTAATTTCATCAGCATCAATAGAGCTTGGTACACTATCTAAAATTTCTTCTGTCGCTGATAGAACTGCAATTTTTGGTCTTTCAATTCCTATACGATTTGAAAAATCAATTACATTTCTTAAAATATGCATTTTTGTTTTTACATTAGGTAAAACATTTAAAGCACCATCAGTAATTATAAGTGGCTTGTCGTCTTTAGTATTTGTCATATGCCATATATGGCTAAGTCTAGTTTTTCCAAGTAAATTGTAATCTCTTTTTAAAACTTCTTTCATTAAAATATCTGTATGAATATGACCCTTAACAATAATTTTTACTTTATCTTGACTGGCAAGTTTTGCAGCTATTGCTGCTGTTTTATTTTCTACAGGTTCATGAATAATTTCATATGATGAGATGTCCCATTTTAAATCTTCAGCACATTTCAGAATTTCTTTTTTATCTCCTATGAAGATAGGAGTTATTAAGTTTTCATTAACTGCATCCTGAACTGACAGCATAGGAAGAGGTAAACCAGCATTAACAATTGCAGCATTAACACCTTTTTTCTTATGTGCATGGTCAAGAAGGTTATTAGGACAAACAATTTCTTTATTTGAAAGCATGAGGTATATTTAGTCTGAATTTTCAAAAAGTATATACTGTAAATTGATAATGATTAAGCCTTTTAAACTAAATATTCCCGATAAAGCACTTCAAGAAATTTATACGAAGGTAAAAGATTACCCATGGCATGAAATGCCAGACGATGGTGGCTGGAAATACGGAAGTAACCTTGAGTATATGAAAGAGATCTCAAGTTATTGGATCAAAGATTTTGATTGGAGAAAACACGAAGCAGAAATAAACAAATTTTCAAATTTTACAACTGTTGTAGATGATATTGAAATGCATTTTATTCATGAAAAAGGTAGTGGCTCTAACCCAACTCCATTACTTCTTATGCATGGATGGCCTGGATCAGTTGTAGAGTTTTTACATATAATTGAAAAACTTGCACACCCAGAAAAATTTGGTGGAAACATTGAAGATGCATTTGATGTTATTGTTCCTTCTTTACCTGGCTTTGGATTTTCAGGTAGACCATCTAAGCCAATTGGTCCAAGAAAAATAGCTGAGATATTAAATAAACTAATGACAAAAAACCTTGAGTATAAAAATTATATGGCACAAGGTGGAGATTGGGGAGCAACTATTGCTAATTGGATTGGTTATGATCATTCAAAATCATGTAAGGCAATTCATATTAATTGTTTAACTATGCGTCATGCTGATGGCCCACAATCAAAGCAAGAAGAAGAATGGCAAAAAAGGTTTGATAAAGATCAAATAATGCAGGATGGCTATAGAACTCAACAAGCAACAAAACCACAAACATTGAGTTACGGTATGATGGATAGCCCCGTTGGTATTGCAGCATGGATTATTGAAAAGATGTATTCTTGGTCTGATTTAAAGGATGGTGATATTGAAAGCGCTTATTCAAAAGATACCTTGTTAGCAAATATTATGGTTTATATAGTTACAAAAACTTTTAATACAGCTTCTTGGATTTATTATGGAAGAAGAGAAGAGGGAGGACGTTTTTTTCCTAAAGATTTTAAGAAAATAAAAATACCAACAGCTGCAGCAATTTTTCCTGCTGAGATGTCTGAATGGCCACCAAGATCTTATGTAGATAGAATGTTTAATATCACTCAATGGACAGAGATGCCAAGGGGTGGACACTTTGCGGCGCTTGAAGAACCTGAACTTCTTGTTAATGACCTTGTTAAATTTTCAAGATCTGTACGGTAATTAGATATTTTGTAAATATTCTAAATCTTTTAAGACAGCTTTTGAAATATTAATTTCTTTTTTAAGGTTACTTTTAAATCTATTGAACTTATTTTGTCCTGGGTAAAGGATTTCTTTAACACCTTTTATCTTAGGTAATTTTTTTATAGTTTTAATATTGTCTTTTATTCTTTTGTTAAAAGAATTACCGACAAACAAATTAGGTTTTAAAACAAAAAATAAGTGACCAATATTTTGTGGACCACTAAAGTCAGTAAAAGGATCTTTAACTCTACCTGCATGATTGCCACCTGTTAATACGCCACTTAAAATATCAACCATCCAAGCTAACCCTGAACCTCTAAAACCAGCTATAGGTAATTGAACTCCCTCTAATGCTTTTTTAGGGTCTGTTGTTGGTTTACCAAATTTATCTAGTGCAACACCTTCAGGAATTTCAGTTCCTTCTCTTGCTGCAACTCTAATTTTTCCTCTATTAATCATTGAAATTGAAGTATCTAAAATAAAAGGAACTTTTGATCCTGTGGGTGTTCCAAAGCAGATAGGGTTTGTTCCAAATAAACTTTTTAAAGCACCATGAGGTGCAACTGCTGGAGGAGCATTAGTAAACACCATCACCATTAAACCTTTTTTAACTGCTTGCTCTGCATAATAGCCAGACAAACCATAATGACCACTATTCTTAACTGCAACCAAACCAATTCCAGTTTTTTTAGCGTTACTAATGGCGGTTTTAATAGCAGTGTCTGCTGCAACAAAACCAATACTATTATTGCCATCAACATGAGCAATTGATTGAGATATTTTTTTAACTTTTATTTTGGCTTTTGGATTAATTACTTTTTTAGAAATACGGTCACAGTACATCTTAAGTCTAGACAAACCATGTGATGGAGCACCAACTAATTCTGCATTGATTAGGGCTTCAGCACAAATAGTTGCATGATCTTTACTTAATTTATATTTAATAAAGATATTCTTAATAACTGTTTTTAACTTAGAAGAATTCATAATTTAATAAAAGGTTGATTAACCTTTACCATGCCATGGAATTGTTTTGTCAATTATTTTTCTCAACGCAATATCAAATAATAAACCTAACATTCCCATTACAAAAATAGTGATCCAAATAACTTCGTATTGGAAGTATTTCTTAGCAACGTTTTCAACAAATCCAATACCTGTAGTACCAGCTAAAAATTCAGCTGCAACCAAAGTTCCCCAACACATTCCAACAGCAACTCTAACCCCTGTTAAAATTTCAGGTAATGAGTTTGGAAATATTACGTGTCTTAATATTTGCCATTTAGATGCACCAAGTGAGTGTGAAGCATGAATTTTAGATAATTGTGTACCAGCTGCTCCAGCTCTAGCAGAGATGATCATAATTGAAAATGAAACCATGAATAATAAGAAAATTTTTCCAACGTTATCAATTCCAAATACAGTAATAACAAGAGGAGCCCAAGCAAGAGGAGGCACAGGTCTATATAATTCAATTAATGGATCAAAAAACCCTTTAGCAAACCTGTTTAAACCCATAAACAATCCTAGTGGTACACCAAAAATTATTCCAAGCACCAAACCTAAAAGAACTCTTAAAAAAGAGTCCCAGATATGACCCATTGGAACTGGTATTTTAAATAATTTAAACTCACCTGTAGCAACACTTAAGACTTTACTCTTAAAGTTTGGTGTAACAGTTCCATCAGCATTATGAATTGGATATGCTCCAGGCATAGCATCTGCAATCCAATCAGGTAAAATAAAACCAACTATTTTACTTACATCCATCATTTCATACCAAATTAGAGGTACGTTTTTAAATCCAATACTGGGCTGAAGAAGAAGGACAAATTTATTAAAAGTATCAGACGGTTTTGGTAACCATCTTCCAGAACCCTGCTCAGAACAATTTGGACCACTTGAAATTATTGTTCCAGTAGGAAATAAAAAAATATCAATTAATCTTAAGCCTCCTTGTTCTTTCTTTTGAACTTCATCAAACTCTATTATAGATTTTTGCATATCATCAAGAGTATTAGGTGGAAAAATACTTGCGTATTCGATCCTACGAGCAATTTTAAGAACATCTTTTGCCAGTATTGAAGCTACATCATGTGTTTCATCTAATTCTGATCTATATTTTTTAATTCCATCTTTGATCTCTTTCATCAGAGCTTTGTATTGAGTGTTATGATTTCTTAATTTAAAAAAATCATCACTAATAATAGTTAATTCTTTTGCAGCAGCATCAAACTTTAGTCCCTTTTTAGTTTCAGGAATAGTGGGGATTTCTATTGTATTTGTTACAGCAGTTCCAGATGATCCCCAGCCGCCTTGTGTTTTTAAAGCTTCAATTCTTTTATTTTCTTCTTCAATGCTTTTTATAGGAGGGTAGCTTATTTTTTGAAATTCTTCTGTTAACCAAGTAATTTTATTAGTTAACTCACCAATTTTAATTATTGTTTCATTTTCAAGAAGATTTTCATTCGTGAGTAATGGAATTGTTCTTTTAGTTTTTTCAATAAAATTTAAAAGTATATCTTTATCTTGATTTCTAATATTTGATGAATTTCTAATTTCATTAGCTAATTTTTCTATGTTTTTGTTTTCACTTCTAATAATTGATGTACTTTTAAATTCTCTTTCTTCAATTGGAAACAAATATTTTAATGAAAGCATTGAATCGTTAACTTTTGCGACTTGGCAAAGTTCATTAGCTGATTGAGGATAAAATGATTTAGCCATATCCCAAGAATAATAGAGCCATGTTAATAATAAAAAACTACTTCCAACAATTATCCAGTGAGTTCCGCCTTTAGCTCTTTCAGGATTTCCAAAAACAGCATCTAGTTTTTCAGTTTTAGCTAGTTTTCTTCCATAAAGAATTGACCCAACAACAGCAAATATAACTACAAATGTGATAATTCCTGTCAGCATATTAAATGTCTTTGCCCATGATTTCTTCTTCCATGTTCCAAATCATGGTTAGAATTTCTTCTCTTTTACTTCCAAAGTCTTTAGTTTTTTTGATTTCTCTTAAATCTCCATCTATCCCCATTGAAGCAAAGGGTAGTTTATATTCTTTATGTATACGACCCGGTCTTGGTGCCATTACATATAATCTTTCACCAAGTAATAATGCTTCTTCAACAGAGTGAGTGATTAAAATAATTGTTTTTCCTGTTTCTTTCCAAATTTTTAAAACTAACGACTGCATCTTTTCTCTTGTTAATGCATCTAGTGCCCCTAAAGGTTCATCCATTAAAATTAGATCAGGATCATTAATTAAACATCGTGCAAGAGCTACTCTTTGCTGCATACCACCAGATAATTGATAAGTTGGCGTATCTCCAAAACCTTGCAAGCCAACTATATTTAACCATTCTTCAACTTTTTTTGCAGTTTTTACTGGATCTTCTTTTTTCATTCTTAAACCAAAATCTACATTTTCAGCTACAGTCAACCATTCAAACAAAGCACCTTGTTGAAAAACCATTCCTCTTTCAACACCAGGGCCATTAATTTCATTACCATTAAGAGTGATTACTCCAGAAGTAGGTCTAAGAAAGCCAGCAGTAATATTTAGTAAAGTTGTTTTTCCACATCCAGAAGGACCAAGAACGGTTAGAAGCTCACCTTTTTTAAGTGTAAAATTTACATCTTTTAATGCATGAACAGTTTCTCCTTTTGGAGTTTTAAAGATCATGTTTAGATTTTGAGAAATTAAATCACTCATAGAAAAAACTTTATATTAAAATTTTATTTAAAAAAATAGGCACCAATTTAATAAATTGGCGCCTATCTAATTTTATCTTACTCTCTAAATTATAGAGGTAAAAAACTTGTATCTACTGCTCCGTTAGGAGTACCCATTCCTTTTAAGAAACCATCAAGATTACCACCTGATTCCATAGATTTTTTAGTATCTGCAGCATTCAAGAATACAAATCCACCTAAAGTTTCTTTCATATCTCCAAGTGCCATTTCAGCATCTTTAGCAATTACATTCATGTCGCTTTTACCCGCTGCATATCTAGCGTTAGCTTCATGAGTAACTTCTATGAAAGTTCTCAACATTCCTGGGTTTTCTTTCATAAATTTATCTGTAACTGAAGTAATGTCGATACCTTTGATACCTGCATCACGAGCTTCTTGAACTGTTAATAATCTTGTACCAACAGTTAAAGCTGCTTTAATAGAGTTACCACCAAATAGACATGCCATAGCAACATCACCTGCAACTATTGCAGCAGCACCTTCTTCAGGATCCATTTGAATAACAGTCATTTTGCTTTTATTTGCACCAACAACTTTCATACTTTCATCAAAAACATACTCAGCCATTGTTCCAAGAGGAACAGCAACTTTTTTACCTTCTAATGCAGAAGCGTTAGCTTTTGTGATACCAGAAGCTTTAGAAACAACACAAGTTGTTCCACCCATTCCGTATTCCATAGCAACGTCTACAAGTTTTAAAGGTGCTTTTGATTTAACAGCATTGATAAATGGTACTAAACCTTGTGAGTAAGAAATATCAATATCTCCTGCTAACATAGCGTCAGTCATTGCACCACCATTTGAAAAGTTAGTCCATTTAACTGGAACACCTAGTGCCTTATCAAACATCTTTTTAACTTTGTCTTCTTGGTTTGGAGTAGGCCATTCTAAAAAGAATGCAACTCTAACTTCTTTAGCAGCAGCGTTAGCAACTGACATAGATAAGTTAAGAGCAACTACAGTACCAAGAATAAAACCAATTATTTTTTTCATTATTATTCCTCTGTTAGTAATTTAATTAAATTATTTGCATTTAAATTGAATTTTGAAAGGATGTAAAACAAATTGTTATTGTTTTGCAATCACAAGTTGTAGAAAATTATAAGCTTTAAAGAAGAAAATAATTCTAGAAAACCTTTTGATTTAGTCTAATAGTTAGGAATAAAATTATAACACTACATACATAAAGAGAGAATATTTATGAGCTCAGAAAACAGAACTTCAGTACCTAATTCATTAAATGAACATTGGATGCCGTTTACATCTAATAAAGATTTCAAAGCAAACCCAAGACTAATTACCGAAGCTAAAGGGGTTTACTTAAAAACTCACCATGGAAAAACACAAATCGATGCGAGCTCAGGGTTATTTTGTAACCCATTAGGTCATGGAAGAAGAGAAATTACTGAAGCTGTTACAAAACAATTAGAAACTTTAGATTACGCACAACCATTTCAACAAGGTTTTGGTGGTTCATTTGAGCTTGCTACAAAAATTTCAAAACATACACCAGGTGATTTAAATAAAATGTTTTTTACAATTTGTGGATCTACAGCTGTAGAGACTGCAATTAAAATTGCTGTTGCATATCATAGAGCAAAAGGGCACGCAGAAAGATTTAGATTTGTTGGACGTGAGCGTGGTTATCATGGAATGAACATTGGTTGTATTTCAGTGGGTGGAATGGTGAATAATATCAAAACATTTGCAAGTGTTTTAATGCCAGGTGTCCAACACATTAGACACACACATTTACCAGAACATAAATTTGTAAGTGGTCAACCCGAGACTGGTGATTATTTAGCTAATGATTTAGAAACTATTTGTCAAAACTTTGGTGGCGAAAACATCGCTGCTTGTATTGTTGAACCCATTGCTGGATCAACTGGAACATTGGTTCCACCAAAAGGATATTTACAAAAACTAAGAGAGATTTGTGACAAGCATGGAATACTTTTAATTTTTGATGAAGTAATTACAGGATGGGGCAGAACAGGTTCTAAATTTGGTGCAGATGAATTTGGAGTAACTCCAGATATTATGACAATGGCTAAAGCTACAACAAACGGAGTTGTACCTATGGGTGTTGTTGCATGTAATGACTTTATTTATGATGCAGTAATGGATGCTTCACCAACAGGTGCAGTTGAATTATTTCATGGTTACACTTATTCAGGAATTCCAGTTGCAGTAGCAGCTGCTCTTGCAGTGCAAGAAATTTTTGAAAAAGATGATATTTTTAATAGAGCAAAAAATTTAGCTCCTTATTTCCAAAAAGGATTGTTCTCTCTTCAAGATCTAGAGTCTGTAGATAATATTAGAGGATATGGAATGATGGGTGGAATAGACATGAAACTAAACACTAAACCAGGTAAAGCTGGGTTTGAATGTTTTAAAGCATGTTATGAAGCTGGTGTTAACTTTAAAGCTACAGGAGATTGTTTAATTATAGCTCCTCAATTCATTTGTGAAGAAAAACATATTGATGAAATTATTGAAAAGTTAAGAACTGGTATTACTAACTATCAAAAAAATCAAAAAAACTAAAAACTTTACAAAATTAAAGTATTAAAAAGGAAGAGAGTGTTATGAAAATTGGCGTACCTAAAGAAATCAAACCACAAGAACATCGTATTGGATTAACACCTGAAAGCGTTAAGACTTTAATATCAGAAGGTCATGAAGTTTTAGTTGAAAACAATGGTGGGTTTGAAGCTGGTTTTGAAAACGAACAATACACAAGTGTTGGTGCTAAAATCGTTGATAAAGCTGAAGATATTTTCAATGATGCAGATATTATTGTTAAAGTAAAAGAGCCTCAATCAGGTGAAGTTAAGATGATTAGAGAAAATCAGATCGTCTACACTTATCTACATTTAGCAGCAGCTAAAGAATTAACTGAAGGTTTAGTTAAATCGAAAGGTGTTTGTATAGCCTATGAAACAGTTACAGATGATAATGGAAGATTGCCATTACTTGCACCAATGAGTGCAGTTGCTGGACGTATGTCTGTTCAAGCTGGAGCGCATTGTTTAGAAAAAAATCAAAATGGTAGAGGTCTTTTATTAGGTGGTGCTCCTGGAGTTGAAGGAGGAACTGTTGTTATTTTAGGGGGTGGTGTTGTTGGTGAAAATGCTGCAGTGATTGCAACTGGTATGAGAGCTAAAGTTCATATCGTTGATAAATCTGAAGCAAGACTAAAACAATTAGTTGAAATGTTTGGTGATAAGATTATTCCAGAACAAAGTGATAAAATTGATTTAAATAAATTAGTTGCAGAAGCTGATCTTTTAATTGGAGGTGTTTTAATTCCAGGTGCAGAAGCTCCAAAATTAATTACTAAACCAATGTTAAAATTAATGAAAAGAGGATCTGTAATAGTTGATGTTGCAATTGACCAAGGGGGTTGTGTTGAAACGAGTAAACCAACAACTCATGGTGATCCAACTTATATTATTGATGATGTTATTCATTACTGTGTAGCAAATATGCCAGGTGGAGTTCCAAGAACTTCAACGATAGCATTGAATAACGCAACACTTCCACATCTAGTTAAAATTGCAAACAATGGTTACGCTAAAGCACTAAGCGATGACAAACATTTGCTTGCAGGATTAAACGTTTGCAAAGGTCAAGTAACGTATAAAGCAGTTGCTGATGTTTTTGGATATGATTACGTTGATCCTTTAAAAACTCTGTAATTTTTAAACTAATGTTATCGGATAAAATTAAAGACTATTTAAACGAATACATTAGTCAGGAAGTTTACGTTCAAGTAGCTGTTGCTAAGGGTAAAAATAAAATCTCAACTAATGCTGCAATCAGTAAGTATTTTGAAAGCAATCACTTCACTGGATTAGCTGAAGGTAAACCTTACAATACTTTTTTAGATGATCTTAAAGATAAGTGTTTAGGAAAATTAGCAAACTCTCCAATGAAAGATAGTAAAACAGAGGATGAGATTATTATTGAACTTCAAAGAAAACTAAACACTTTAAAAACTGAAGAGTTAAATGATACTTACTGGGAAGTTGAGACGGGTGAATATTTAAGTGGAACAGATATTAAAGAAATTGAACTCGAGAGAGATACTTTAATTAAATTTCTAACTTCAAAAAATGAAGCCCATGATACGGTAAATACTCTTTGCAAAAATTATGAAAAACTTTGTAAGAAAAAGTATCCTGAAGCTCCATTACCTTTAGAAATATTAGATACTAAACACTAAGTTTCTCTTTAATAATCTAAATTATAGTCTATAAAAACTGTAAGGGGTGTCGTAACTGACTGAGAATAAACCCTAATAACCTGTCCGGTAATTCAGAAAGGGAGAACAATGGATAAAACATACTTTATAAGTCAATCAACATCATTAACACTCGTCATTACTATAAGCTTAATTTTTACAGTAGTTGGCTTAATTTACTCTAAAAAATATCAAGGGATTAACAATTATCTAACAGCGAATAGAAACATTGGTTTCTTTTCACTAACAACAAGCCTAATTGCATCAGCGCTTGGGGCTTGGATTTTATTTGGCCCAGCATCTGCTGCAACATGGGGTGGAATAGGAGCTGTGATTGGTTATGCATTAGGAACAGCATTTCCTATGATCTTTTTAATTTCACTTGGAAAAAAAATAAGAACTGAGTTTCCAAAAGGCTCAACTCTAATTGAATTTTTAAGAAAAAGATTTGGTAAGAGCTTATTTAAACTTATTTTACTTATGACGGTATTTTACATGTTTGTCTTTTTATGCGCAGAAGTTACAGCAGTTGCAATATTGATAAATTATATTTCAGGTACTGAGCTTTGGGTCACTTCTTTAATTATTCTGATCGCAACACTTACCTACACGTTGTATGGTGGGTTAAGAGCTTCAATTTTTACAGATAATATTCAAATGATAGTAATTGTAGCTTTATTATTGATTTCTGTATTTTATCTAACATCATTTACAGGGGATCAGTTTTCTTTCTCATTTATTAAAGAAAAAAGTCCTCACTTACTAAGTGCAAGTTATATTCCAAACTATACTGCAGGATTAACTTTCTTTATCGCAGTTGCTGCAACCAATCTTTTTCATCAAGGGAACTGGCAAAGAGTTTATGCTGCAAAAAATAACGAAGTCTTGAAGAAAAGTTTAATAGTTGCATTCATTGTAATTATTCCAATTGTCTTCTTTATGGGCTTTAGTGGTTTAGTTGCAGTATCAGCTAATCCAAAAGTTATTCCTGATCTTGGTTTCTTCTCTTTATTATTAAGTGAGCAGACAGAATTTTTATCATTAATAATTGTGATCCTTGGTTTATCATTAACAATTAGTACGGTTGATACTTTAGTTAATGCCATATCAAGTTTAATAGTAGTTGATGGTAAAGCGACTTTAAATTTAAATAAGAAAACTAATTACTTAACTCTTTCAAAATATTTTATAGTAGCGCTATCAATTGTAGCTTTTGCAATCGCTTCAAAAGGATTTAGTGTTTTATACTTATTCCTATTAGCAGATTTATTTTGTTGTGCGTTTGTGCTCACTGTTTTTTATAGTTTCTATAATAAAAAGCTGAATGAAAAAACAGCATACATCTCAATTATTATTGGATTAATTGGAGGGTTTCTTTTATTCCCAGCTCCTGATTTTTCAAAGAGTTTGTTAGTTGGTATAATTTTACCAGCAGATACTTTCCCAGCTTTTGTCTCTCAATCATTGTTGTTTTTATCTTTTATTATCGCAACTTTTTTGCCCGTAATATTTTGGAAAATAAAAGGATCTAAAAAATAGACCTAATAATTTGTAAAAGGTGTATAAATAACTATATACACCTTAACAAATGTCTGAGATTCAAATATCCATTAACAACTTATCCAAAGTTTACGATAATGGCTTTAAAGCCCTTAATAATGTTAGCCTTAAAGTAAAACAAGGTGAGATCCTTGCAATGCTTGGACCTAATGGTGCTGGAAAAACAAGTTTAATCAGTATTATTTGTGGAATTGTTAAGCCTTCTTCAGGAACTGTTACAATTGATAATTTTGATATTATAAAAGATTATAGAGAGACGAGATCAAGAATAGGGCTTGTTCCTCAAGAGTTAAACTTAGAATCCTTTGAAACGGTTTTTGATACCGTGTCTTATTCCAGAGGATTGTATGGAAAGCCACCTAAACCAGAACACATTGAGAAAATTCTAAAAGATTTAAGTTTGTGGGATAAAAAAGATCAAAGACTAAGACAATTATCAGGTGGAATGAAGAGAAGAGTTTTAATTGCAAAAGCTTTATCTCATGAACCTAAAATACTATTCCTTGATGAACCAACAGCAGGTGTTGATGTTGAACTTAGAAGAGACATGTGGATGGTTGTTGAAGAGTTAAGAAAAACAGGGGTCACAATTATCTTAACTACCCATTATATTGAAGAGGCTGAAGCTATAGCGGATCGTGTAGCTGTAATTAATCAAGGAGAAATTATTATTGTTGAAGATAAAAAGGAATTAATTAAAAAAATGGGTCATAAAAAACTGACCATTGAATTACAAAAAAAAATTACAGAAATTCCAGAAAATTTACTTAAGTATAATCTTGAAATAGGCGATGAACACATGTCTTTAATTTATACTTATAATGTTCAAGCTGAAAAAACTGGTATTACAGATTTATTACAAGACTTAAAAGATACTGGCTTAAAGTTAAAAGATTTAAAAACAGAACAAAGTACTTTGGAGAAGATATTTGTTGATTTAGTAAAGGAGAATAATGAAATTTAATTATTATGGGTTTAGAGCTATTTATGTTCATGAGATGAATAGATTTATAAGAACTGTAGGTCAGTCTATTCTTTCACCAGTAATATCCACCTCATTATATTTTGTAGTGTTCGGTTCAGTTATTGGAGGTTATATTGAAAAAATTGATGGTGTTAGTTATGGATCATTCATTGTACCTGGTTTATTAATGTTAACACTGCTTACTCAATCAATAAGTAACACTTCGTTTGGAATATTTTTTCCAAAATTTAATGGAACTATTAACGAGATTTTAGCAGCACCTATATCAACGCTTGAAACAGTTCTAGCTTTTGTTGGGGCAGGAGCTACTAAAACATTAATTGTTGGTGCTGTAATTTATGCAACTGCTTCTTTTTTTGCAGATGTGACAGTTAAATATCCATTGTTAATGATATTTTTATTAGTTTTAGTTTCTTTTACATTCGCTTTATTTGGATTTTTAATTGGTGTGGTTAGTAAAAACTTTGAGCAGATGTCGATCATTCCATCATTAGTCATCACTCCAATGGTATTCTTAGGAGGAAGTTTATATTCTCTTGATATGTTACCACCATTTTGGCAAACAATTTCTTATTTTAATCCTGTGGTTTATTTAATTGATGGCTTAAGATTTTCTTTCTATGGCGTATCTGATTTTAATATTTGGGTAAGTATAAGTTCAATGGTATTTTTTCTAGTGATTTGTGTGATCTTGGTCACAATACTCCTGAAAAAAGGTTATAATATCAAAAGTTAAAATTAATTATGATTAGTAAACCAGCAACTTACCTCTCACTAAAAAATAAAGTTGTATTTGTACTTGGTGGAAGTTCTGGTATTGGAGCAGATTTTGTGGAAGCTTTTGCAAAACAAGGCTCTAAAGTTGCTTTTGTTGGTAGAAACGAAAAATTAGCTAATGAATTAATTGAAAAACTTAAAAACTGTAGTTTTATACCTAAATTTTATAAGTGTGATATCACAAACTTAAAGATGTTAGAGGCATCCATTGAAGATTGTATTAAATCAGTAGGAGATATTGAAATTCTTTTAAATAATGCTGCAAATGATGAGAGACATGATTTTAAAGATATGACACATGAATATTTTGATTGGGAATATCAAACAAACTTAAGACCCCATGTATTTGCCATAAAAGCAGTCATTGATGGTATGATAAGATTAGGTTCTGGCTCCATAATTAACCTTGGTTCTATTGGATGGATGAGAAAAAATGAAAAAACAGTTTTGTATGGAATTTTTAAATCATCTATGCACGGTCTAACAAATGGACTTGCAAAAAGGTTTGGCAAAAATAGAATAAGAGTTAATACTTTAGTTCCTGGCTGGACAATGACCAAAAAACAAATTGATCAACACTTAGATGAAGAAGGAGAAAAAAAAATTAAAGAAGGACAGTGTTTACCTGATAAAGTTCAACCACATGATATCTCAAATGCAGCTCTTTTTCTTGCATCTGATGAGAGCAAAATGATTACCGCACAAAGTATTATCGTTGATGGTGGATGGATATAATAATTAATAAGATAAAATAAACTATTATGTTGAGTTATATAATTCCTTTTCTTGTTTTAATTTTAGTTGTGGTATTTATCCATGAATATGGGCACTATTATTTTGCCAAACGTTATGGTGTAGGTGTTACTGATTTTTCAATAGGATTTGGTAAAGAAATATTTGGTTGGAATGATAAATCAGGCACTAGATGGAAGGTTTGTGTCGTACCACTTGGGGGATATGTTAAGTTTTTTGGTGATAGAAATGTTTATAGCCAAGCAGATAATGAAAAAATTATAAAAGAATATAGTAAAGAAGATCAGGATAAACTGTTTGTACTAAAGCCTTTGTATCAAAGAGCTTTAATTGTATTTGGTGGCCCTTTAGCTAACTTTTTATTAGCAATTCTAATATTTTTCTCAGTTTATACCTTTGCTGGAAAAGACTTTACACCAGCGGTAATTAATGAAGTTCAAA
>OOGF01000027.1_pt1 | contig 14574 bp, 17 predicted proteins | sample 1670581 | NCBI WGS metagenome assembly OOGF01 (sample SAMEA98168668, study PRJEB22522) | marine metagenome | biome: marine biome; feature: marine water body; material: seawater | place: Arctic Ocean | collected 05-Oct-2015 | depth 12 m
AGCTTATTTTCCAAAACATGATCCTGACCAAGACATATCTGAAATAATGTCCTCCTTCTTGATGCAATTTTATGAAAATAAGAATGTCCCAAAATTAATTATTATTAATACAGAAATTGAGGACAGGAAATTAATTGAAGAAACATTAAGTAAAAAAGAAAATAGTACAATTTCTATTAATATAGCAAAAAAAGGAACTAAAGCTAAAGTGATAGCTATGGCAGAAAAAAATGCCAAAGAGTCACTTAATAGAAAAATTTATGAAACAAATAATAACAAAAATTTATTTGAAGGTGTGGCTAAAAAATTTGATCTTAAAAATGGCCTAAACTTGGTTGAGGTTTATGATAATAGCCATATCTCAGGAACCAATAGTGTGGGTGCTATGATTACTTTTGGAAATGAAGGGTTTGTTAAAAAAAGATATAGAAAATTTGATATTAAGACAAAAGGTGCTGAACAAGATGATTTTGCAATGTTAAAAGAAGTTCTTACAAGAAGATTTAAAAGAGCAATGCTAGAAAAAGGAAATTATTTAACTCTTCCTGATTTAATTTTAATTGACGGTGGTAAAGGTCAATATTCATCTGCCAAAGAAGTATTGGATGAATTTGGCTTACATGATCTTCCTATGATTGCTATTGCTAAGGGTAAATTAAGAAATAGTGGTGATGAAACTTTTTTCTATAAAGGAAATTCATTTAAATTTGATAAGAATGACCCCACTCTCTTCTTTATGCAGAGACTGCGTGATGAAGCACATAGGTTTGCTATCACCTCTCATAGAGCAAAAAGAGCAAAAGGAATTACAAAATCATTATTAGATCAAATTGATGGTATTGGATCGATTAGAAAAAGAGCCTTATTGAACCACTTTGGCTCTGCTAGAGCAGTAGAATCTGCAAGTTTTGATGAGATTAAATTAGTTGAAGGTGTTGAGGAAAAAGTTGCAAAAAAGATATATAACTTTTTTCACGAATAATTATGCTTAAAAAAATTCCAAATATTTTAACAATTGGTAGAATAATAATTGTACCCTTTTTTGTTCTAGCATTTTATTTGCCTGGTTTTTACGGTGACTTAACTGCATGCGTATTGTTTGTAATTGCTTCATTTACTGATTTTTTAGATGGAATGTTGGCAAGAATGATGGGCGAAGAGTCTAAGTTAGGTGAATTACTTGACCCTATAGCAGATAAAATTATTGTTGCTACTGCACTTATATTGCTTGTTATGAGTGGAACAATTAAACATTACGAGGTTATTGCTGCAATTATAATACTTACAAGAGAAATACTAATTTCAGGCTTAAGAGAGTTTCTAGCTAGAGGGCAAATTAAATTACCAGTAACTAATTTAGCAAAATTAAAAACTTTTTTACAAATGGTTGCCATAGCTCTTTTACTGACAGGTGAAACTGGTAATAAAATTTTAAATTTTCAAGATTATAATGCTCAAACTATTGGCATAATCCTGCTTTGGCTTTCTGCATTTTTAACTCTATATACTGGTTATGAGTATTTAAGAAAAGGCATTGACCATGCAATGTCTGAAGATAATAAAAAGTAAATAATCTATTTTTTTCTAACTAAAGCTTGATAACTTTCATTTAAATCAATTATAGTTTCACAAACTTTAAATTGATTATCCGCAATACATGATACTGGTGTTACTTCTGCAGCTGACCCAGTTAAAAAACAACCAACAAAATCTTTTAGTTCTTCTGGTTTAATTTTTCTCTCATTAATTTTAATTCCTTTAGATTTTGCAATCTCAATAACTGTTCTTCTTGTTATTCCGTCTAAAAAACAATCTGGAATTGGAGTATGTATCTCTCCATTTTTATCTTTAAAAAAAACATTTGCTCCAGTTGCTTCTGCAACATTTCCTTCATGATCCAGCATTAAAGAATCTGTATAACCTTGTTGTTCTGCTTCATGTTTTGACAAGGTGTTGATCATATATAAGCCTGATGCTTTTGTGTCCCACGGTATTGTATTTGGCGCTGGCTTTCTCCAGTTTGAAATATTTAATTTAATCCCATTAACTTTTAATTTTGGATCAAAATAAGAACCCCAATCCCAGGTTGCTACAGCAACATGAATTTTTGTTTGTTGTGCAGAGATTGCCATCATTTCACTACCTCTCCAGGCCATTGGTCTTACATAACCATCTTTTATATTTTGAACTGAAATAATTTTATTACACGCATCATTTATCTCTGTTTCTGAATATGGCATTGTAATTCCCATTCTTTTAGCTGAATAAAAAAGTCTTGTAGTGTGCTCTTCTAATTTGAATATTGATCCATCATAAACTCTTTCTCCTTCAAATACACAGCTAGCATAATGTAATCCATGATTTAAAATATGAATTTTTGCATCAGCCCAATCAACAAGCTCGTTATTATACCAGATTTTACCAGATCTTTTATCGTAGGGTATCATGTATGAAATAATTTAAATTTTCTCTAAAATTATCTTTGTATCTATAATATGTCAATATAACTTACCCATAATGAAAGAACTTTTATATTTAAAGGACACTCAGTTAAAGCAGTTGATTGAAAAGTTATTTACAAGTTATCGTGAATCTTTTTCAGATGCCAAGAAAACATTAGATAAATACGCTATAGGTATAGCTCACCACAAAGTTTTACATCTATTATCAATGTACAAGGGGATTACAATTTCCGATCTATTAAAGAAGTTAAAAGTTACCAAGCAAAGCTTGAATAGAGTTTTAAAAGATTTAATTAAACTTGATGTTGTTTTTTTTGAAAAAGATCAACAAGACACAAGAGTAAAACACATTTTTTTAAATGAAAAAGGAGAAAAAATTTTTGATGAAATATTTTCAACACAAAAAAAAAGAATTTATAATGCTCTTTTAAATTCAAGCTCAGATCAAGTCCTAAACTTTGATAATGTTTTAAAGAAAATAATTAATGAATGATTTTATAGCCCATATTTTAGTTGTAGATGATGATGAGGGAATTAGATCTCTAATTAAGCAATATTTAAATAAAAATAACTTTTTAGTTACCACATCAGATAGTGCAGAAAATGCTGAAGAAAAAATATCAATAATTAAATTTGATTTAATTGTCTTAGATGTAATGATGACAGGCAAAAGTGGCCTTGTTTTTATTAAGCAAAATAAATCTAAGATTGATACGCCTATAATTTTATTAACAGCTAAAGGAGAGGCTGAAAATAGAGTTGAAGGCCTAGAGATAGGTGCTGATGATTATTTGCCAAAACCATTTGAGCAAAAAGAGCTAACTTTAAGAATTAAAAATATTTTAAATAAAACAAAAAGAAATGATGAAAAAAGAATTATTACCTTTGATAATATTAAAATTGATCTTAACAAACTTTTAATCATTAAAAATGATACTGAATATAAAATAAATAGTACTGAAAAAATTATATTAGAAAAAATGATTAACAATCCTGGCAAAACTTTTTCAAGAGAGGATATTGGCAAACTAACTGATCTTGATAAAGAAAGATCAATAGATGTAATAATTACAAGACTTAGAAAAAAAATAGAAATAGACCCAAAAAATCCAAAATACTTACAAACTTTAAGAGGTGCTGGTTATGTTTTATGGATTGAATAATTTTATAAAAAATTTACTACCAAAAAGATTATTTTATAGAGCTTTATTAATCGTAGCAGTACCAATAATTGTTCTTCAAGTAGTCATAACAATTGTTTTTTTTGATAGTCTTTGGATTAAAACAAATAAAGGTATGACAAGAGCATTAATCGGTGAGATGAAAACATTCATAGCAGCTTACGATAACGGAAAATATAATAATAACGACCTGTCAGGCTTATTCACAATTTATTTAGATCTTAATGTTGAGTTTAAAAAAGATGATTCATTTGAAAAACCTCAAAAAGAAAGATGGTTTAGCCCAATAGATAGAACGCTGAGAAGAGAACTGAAATCTAATATGGGTACTCAAAATTTCTGGTTCGATACAACGAGTTATAAAGAACTTATTCATGTAAATATTAAATATAATGACGGATACTTTGAATTTTTTATTCCAAAAGATAGAGTGACAAGCTCTTCTGCTAGAATGTTTGCTTTATGGATCACTCTACCAGCTCTACTAATGATAACTATAGCCATACTATTTCTGAAAAATCAAACAAGGCCAATTATAAACCTAGCTAAAGCTGCAGAAAGATTTGGTAAAGGAGAAAACATTGATGAGTACAGACCATCAGGAGCCTTAGAGATCAGACAAGCAGGTTTGGAATTTGATAAAATGAGAAAAAGAATAATGAGACACCTAAATCAAAGGTCTGAAATGCTATCTGGTATAAGCCACGATTTAAGAACACCCTTAACAAGACTAAAACTTCAGCTATCTTTTATGAAAGATAAAGATTTATCAAAAAAAATGTCTTTGGATATAGATGAAATGGAAAAAATGCTTAATGAATATCTACAGTTTACAAGTTCATCTTATTTGGAAAAAGATGAAACTTTTGATATTTCTGAATTAATAGAAATCACAATAGATAAATATAATAATGATAAAATAACTAAAGAAATAATTCCAAGAGTTTATATGAATGGAAGAAAAAATTTAATACAAAGATCTTTAAATAATTTAATTGATAATTCAATTAAATATGCTGAAAATATAAATTTTCATCTATCAAAAAAAGACAGTAACATAATAATCACTATTGATGATGATGGAGTTGGCATTCCTAAAGAAGAGTTAGAAAATGTTTTCAAACCATTTTATAAAGTAGATAAAAGTAGAGGGGATTCTAAATCTAGTGTTGGTCTTGGATTATCAATTACATCTGACATAATCAAATCCCATGGAGGAAATATTTTATTAGAAAAATCTCCTTTAAACGGCCTTAGAGTTAAGATTTTTTTACCTTTGTAGATTTTTTATTTGGACTTTTTTTTTCTAATTTGTTGATTTTTTTTTCTAAATTTTCAACTCTTTTAATTAATATATCTGTTTCCTCTTTGCTAGTTAATTTCATCTTAAAAATGATTTCATCTCTTTTAGATCTTAAAACATTTATGATTTCAGAACTTAAATCTTTATAAGAAATTAGCCCTTGTTCAAATAGCTTAGTTAATTTATCAATTACAAATTTTGATTTTGTCATATATTCGTTTATAAAATTAATATACTTTATACGTAGTTTTTTAAAAATGTTTATTAATAATTTTGACCCAGTTGCGTTTCAAATATTTTCATTAGAAATCAGATGGTATTCTTTGGCTTATATTATCGGTATTGCACTTGGTTGGCTGTATTGTAAAAAAAAATTAATAAAAGACTCACATATTCTTCAGCTATTTGATGACTTCATAACCTATCTTATTATAGGTATGATTTTGGGGGGTCGGCTTGGATATACTTTATTTTATAATCTAAAATATTATTTAGATAACCCTATTGAAATATTGATGGTTTGGAATGGAGGAATGTCATTTCATGGTGCTTTAATTGGAATTATAATTGCATCAATATTGTTCTCAAAAAAACACAATACAAATTCGTTTATATTTTTAGACTTAGTTGCCCTATCTGCTCCAATTGGAATTTTTTTTGGTAGAATTGCCAATTTCATAAACTCAGAGCTTTATGGAAGAGCCACAGACCTTCCTTGGTCAGTTCAATTTGTTCTAATAGATAATATCAAAAGACACCCCTCTCAATTATATGAGGCTTTTTTTGAAGGAATAATTCTTTTCTTTGTACTTGGGTATTTTTTTAAAAAAGATTATTTAAAAGTACCTGGAAAAATCTCTGCTTTATTCCTAATCTTTTATTCTCTATTTAGATTTTTTATAGAATTTTTTAGATCTCCAGATCCACAAATCGGTTACTTAGTTTTAAATCTAACATTAGGCCAATTGATAAGTATTCTTTTTTTCATGACTGGGGCTTATCTTTTATCCTTAAAAAAATGAAAATTAAGGATAATGACTCGTTTACTTTAGATAAGTTTATAGAGGAATCTCTTTATAACAAAACATCTGGATACTACATGAAAAAAGATCCCTTTGGCAAAAAGGGTGATTTCATAACTTCACCCAACATATCCGTATTATTTTCAGAAATGATTGCAATTTGGGTCGTTTCATTTTGGCAAAATCTAGGTTGTCCTGAAGAGTTTAATTTAATTGAGTTGGGTGCTGGTAATGGTGAAATGATGAAAGTTTTAGTTAATACCTTTGATAAGTTTCCAATATTTAAAAATTCTTGTCGTATTAAAATTTTAGAAAGAAGCAAATTACTCAAGAAAAAACAAAAGACTAATATCAATAAAAAAAATATTCAATGGTTAAATAATTTAAGCGAATTAGATAATTTACCATGTATCTTTTTAGCAAATGAATTTTTTGACGCCTTGCCCATTAAGCAATTCATAAAAAAAGAAAAAAAATGGTTTGAAAGACATGTTAGATTTTTTAATAAAAAATTTGAATATTTCGATGTTCCTTTTGATATGAAAAAATTTGAAAATAAAATCAAATTTAAAATTGCAAAACAACAGGACTTTATTGAATATTCACCACAATCAGCTGAATACTTAAAAAGTATTAACAATAAGATTAAGCATAATAATGGTGGAATTTTAATAATAGATTATGCATATATTGATAAAAAAATGAAAAATACTCTACAAGCTGTATCGAAACATAAATATTGTGATGTCCTAGAGGGGTTTGGTGATTCTGATATTACTTATAATTTAAGTTTCAATTTAATAAATAGCATAGTTAAAGAATTAAGCTCACTTACCACAATGAATACTACTCAAGGTGAGTTTTTAACAAAACTTGGTATTCTTGAAAGAGCAGAAATACTGTCCAAGAAAATGTTATTTAGTGAAAAAGCTGATATTTATTTTAGAATAAAAAGGCTTATAGATAAAAATCAAATGGGTGAATTGTTTAAAGTAATGCTAATAACAACAGATAAAAATAAATTTAAATTAGGGTTTTAAATTGATTAAGTCAAAGAAACTCAGCAAATTTAAAAACTTACAGCACGCTTTCTTTAATAGAAAGGGTGGAAAATCTCTAGGTATTTTTAAGAGTTTAAATTGTGGTCCTGGATCTTCAGATAATAAAAAAAATATTTTAAAAAATCTTCAAATCGTACAAAAGAAAATTAAAACTAAGCTCAAAAAAATTATCTTACTTAAGCAAATTCACAGTAATAAATTTCATTTTGTAGATAAAAATCTAAAACTTAAAAATTATAATTTTGAGGGAGATGCGCTAATCACAAATAAAAAGGAATTTCCTATAGCTATATTGACTGCCGATTGTGCTCCAATACTAATTTATGATGAGAAAGAAAAGATGATTGCAGCAATCCATGCTGGCTGGAAAGGTGCTTTCAAAGGGATAATTAAAAGAACCTTAAATTTTATGATAAAAAAAGGCTGTGCTCCTAAAAATATTACTGCTGTTATCGGGCCATGTATTTCATTAAAAAATTATGAGGTAAAAAAAGATTTTATTAAAAAACTCATTAAAAAAGATATAAAAAATAAAAAATTTTTTAAGAAAATTCAAAATAAAGATTTCTTTAATTTAAAGGAATATGTCCATTCTCAATTAAAAGCCTTAAATATAAAGAAAATTGATATAATCAATAAAGACACATTTAATCCTAAAAATAATTTTTTTAGTGCTCGAAGATCTATTAGCCGCAATGAGAATGATTATGGTAGAAATATTTCTGTAATTATGATTAATTGATAATATCTCATGAAATTATTAACTGGAAACAGCAATAAACCTCTCAGCAAAAATATTGCAAAATATTTAAAAACTAAGCTTGTGAATTCAAGTATAAAAAAGTTTTCTGATGGAGAAATTTATATAGAAATTAATGAAAATATTAGAGGTAATAGTATCTTTATAATTCAGTCTATTTCATCACCTGCAAATGACAACTTAATGGAATTACTACTTTGCATTGATGCTTTAAAAAGATCTTCGGCAAAAAATATTACTGCTGTCATTCCTTATTTTGGATATGCACGACAAGATCGAAAAGTAGTACCTCGAACTTCTATTTCTGCAAAACTTGTTTCTAATTTAATTACCAAAGCAGGTGCTGATAGAGTCGTTACTGTAGACCTCCATGCTGGACAAATTCAGGGCTTTTTTGACATTCCTGTAGACAACTTATTTGCTACACCAATTTTTGCAAGACATGCTAAAAAAAATATCAAAAGTAAAAATATTATTTGTGTTGCACCAGATGTTGGTGGAACTGAAAGAGCGAGAGCACTTGGTAAAATTTTAAATGTAGAACTTGCTATTGTGGACAAGAGAAGACCCAAACCAGGTCAATCCAAAGTTATGAATGTCATAGGAGATGTTAAGGGGAAAACTTGTATTATAGTTGATGACATAATTGATTCAGGTGGAACTATAGTAAACGCTGCGAAAGCTTTAAAGGATAGAGGTGCTAAAGAAGTTTACGCTTATATTACTCACGGGGTTTTAAGTGGAGAGGCAGTAGATAAAATTAAAAAATCTGTCATTAAAAAATTAGTAGTGACAGACACAATTGATAATCACGATAAAATTAAAAATGTTAAAAATATAGAAGTTTTGCCTATTTCAGCCCTTATGGGTGAGGCAATTAAAAGGATCTCTAACTCAACATCTGTATCTGATTTATTTAAATAATTATCTTGAGTTATTAAGAAACTTGGGCTAAAAGCCATCTTTTTATGAATTCACTTGATGCAAATACTAGAAACACTAAGTCAAAAGGAGATGTTCGTTCTCTTAGATTGGCTGGAGATATCCCTGGCATAATTTATGGGGGACCAGAAGAAAATCAAAAAGTTACTGTATTAAAAAAAACATTAAAATCTCTAATACAAAAAGGAAGCTTCTTATCAAATATAATAACTCTTAATTTAGATGGAAAGCCTCAAAATGTTTTACCAAGAGAAATTACTTATAATGTAATATCAGATGAGCCAACTCATATTGATTTTCTTAGAGTTGTTCCAGGTGTAAAAATTAGAATAGAAGTACCTGTAGAATTTATTAACCATGAAACTTCACCAGGCTTAAAAAGAGGTGGAGTACTAAACATTGTTAGAAGAGAAATAGAGTTAAAATGCCCAAGTGAAAAAATACCATCTGCAATAACTATTGATTTAGATGGAGTGGATATTGGAGAAAGTTTCAAAATATCTTCAGTTAAACTAGAAGAAGGTGTTACACCAACTATTATTGGAAGAGATTTTGTAATTGCAACATTGGCAGCGCCTACAGTTATGAAAGAGCCAGAAAAACCAGCTGAAGCTGAAGAAGCAGCAGCAACAGAAGATGGTAAAGAAGCAGCACCAGCAGCTGAAGGTGATAAAAAAGATGGCGATGAAAAAAAAGCCACTGAAGAAAAAAAATAATCAACTTATTATTGTGAAGACTCCTAGATACGATTTAAAAAAAATATGCTTTTATTTGTAGGCTTAGGAAATCCAACACCCGATAGCGAAAACAACAGACACAATATTGGTTTCAAATTAATTGATGCTCTTAATCAAAAATTTGGTCTGTCTAAACAAAAACCAAAATTTAAAGGATTGTTAACCACGGGTAATATTGAAGATAAAAAGGTTTATGCAATAAAACCTTTAACCTTTATGAATAACTCTGGAATTTGTATAAGGGAATTAATTGAATACTTCAAAATTGATGCTGAAGATGTGATTGTCTTCCATGATGACCTTGACCTTGAGTTTGGAAAAGTAAAAGCAAAATTTGCAGGATCTAGTGCAGGACATAATGGAATTGAGTCTATTGATAAATTTATTGGTAAAGATTATTCAAGAGTAAGAATAGGAATTGGAAGACCCAAAACTAAAGCTGATGTTTCAGACCATGTATTAAAAGATTTTGATGAAGATGAAATGATACAACTAGAAAAAATTACTAAAAATATTATTGATTCAATGGCTATATTAATTGATAAAAAATTAGATTTATTCTCAAGCACTGTAAATAATAAGTAATGAGTTTTAAGTGTGGAATTGTTGGCTTACCTAATGTTGGTAAATCTACATTATTTAATGCACTTACAAATTCTAGCAAGGCACAAGCTGCTAATTTCCCTTTTTGTACGATAGAGCCAAATGTTGGTGTAGTTCCTGTACCAGATGAAAGACTAGATAAATTGGTAGAAATATCAAAATCAAAAAAAAAAATTAATACCACTATTGAGTTTGTGGATATAGCTGGACTAGTAGAGGGCGCCTCTAAAGGTGAAGGCTTAGGAAATAAATTCTTATCTCATATAAGAGAAGTCGATGCAGTCATACATATGATCAGATGTTTTGACTCTGATGATATTCAAAATGTGAACCCAACTGTTGATCCAATTAGAGATTTAGAAATTATTGAAACAGAAATGATGTTGGCAGACCTTGAATCAATACAAAAAAGATTGGAAAAAAATAATAAGAAAAATGTAGATGAGGAACAATTAAAGATATTAGAAATTGCTTCTGACTGCATAAATAATTCTAAAGATATTCAAATACTTTATGAACAATTTGACAAAAAATTAATAAACCAAAGTGGTTTATTGTCTTTAAAACCTAAAATTTTTGTATGTAACGTTGATGAAGCAAGTGTTCAAAATGGAAATAAATACACACAAGCTTTTATTGATAAATTTGGTGAAAAAAATACCTTAATAGTTTCAGCTGATATTGAGAACCAAATAAATCAATTAGAAAATGAAGAAAAAGAAAATTATATGGAGATGATTGGATTAAAAAGAACTGGTTTAAATATGTTAATTCAAAAGGGTTATAATATTTTAGAGTTAGACACTTACTTTACATCTGGACCTGAAGAAACTAGAGCCTGGACTATCCAAAAAAATTGTACCGCACCAAAAGCGGCTGGTGAAATACATACTGATTTTGAAAAAGGTTTTATTAGAGCTGAAACAATTGCATACGAAGATTTCATAGCAAATCAAGGTTGGGTAAATTCCAAAACTAATGGAAAAATGAGACTTGAAGGAAAAGATTATATTGTCAAAGATGGTGATATATTAAACTTCAGATTCAATACGTGACCAAATTTTCTTCATACTAAAGTAAACTAGAATAGTTAAAATAATTAAATATAAAATAGCCTTAAAGCCCATTTTATGTCTTGCTTCTAAATGTGGTTCTGCAGCCCACATTAAAAATGTTGTGACATCTTTTGCCATTTGTTCTTCTGTAGCTTTTGTACCATCGCCATATTCTACTGCATCATCCATTAACGGTTGTGACATCTTAATTCTATTACCATACATATATTTATTATAGTAAACCCCATCATCAAGCGTTACACCACTGGGTGGATCTTCATAACCTAAAAGTACTGAATAAATATAATCAACCCCACCACTTCGAGCTTTTGCTAGTACAGACATGTCTGGTGGATAAGCCCCTCCATTTGCTGCTTGTGCTGCTTTAACATTTTCAAACGGCATGACAAATTTATCTGATAATTTTGCTGGTCTGATAAACATTTCACCATCATTATTTGGTCCATCTGTAACTTCAAAACTTGCAGCTATAGCTTTTGCTTGCTCTTCAGTAAACTCTGGTCCACCTGGCTCAAATAAGTTTCTATAACTTACGTATTTCATTGAATGGCACGACGCACAAACCTCAGTATAAACTTGATATCCTCTTTGAAGCGAACCTCTGTCAAATTTACCAAAAAGACCTTTGAAGCTCCAATCTGTTTTTAAAAGATCTACTTTTTCCGCTGTATTAGCTTGGATTGCTCCAGTTAAAATAAAGGCTATTAAATAAGTTATTTTAAAAATATTTTTCACTGAATTAATTTAAACTTTCTTTTTTTTTAACAGCTGATGCCATTGGCATCCCTCCAAGTACTGGCTCTGTAATGCTTAGAGGCAAAGGTATAGTTTTTTCTTTAAATCCTAATACCGGTAAGATTATTAAAAAATGAATGAAGTAGTAAGCTGTAGCAACCCTGGCAATCAATAAGTAAAGCCCTTCAGCTGGCATTGCACCCACGTAACCTAGAATTAAAACATCCACTAATAGTATCCAATAAAATTGTTTGTAAAGAGGTCTAAATACTGCTGATCTAATTTTTGAAGTATCTAACCAAGGAAGTGCAGCTAAAATTAAAATTGCTGACAGCATTGCAACTACTCCCATTAATTTATCTGGAACTGATCTCAGGATTGCATAAAAAGGTAATAGATACCATTCAGGAACGATATGGGCTGGTGTAACCATTGGGTTTGCTTCTATATAATTATCCGCATGCCCTAAAATATTTGGTGAATAAAAAACAAAAAATGCAAAAACAATCATAAACATTAATAATGCAAAGGCATCTTTGATCACAATATATGGATGGAATGGTACTGTATCCTTAGAAGGCTTTTTAACATCAATTCCTACTGGATTATTATTTCCAGGAACGTGCAAAGCCCAAATATGAAGGACAACTAAGCCCAAGATTAAAAATGGTATTAAGTAATGTAACGTGAAAAACCTTGTTAAAGTTGGGTTATCTACAGAATAACCTCCCCACAACCAATTAACTATTCCTTCACCCACTAAAGGTATTGCGCTAAAAAGATTTGTAATAACTGTTGCTCCCCAAAAACTCATCTGACCCCATGGTAAAACATAACCCATAAATGCTGCTGCCATCATTAAAAGGTAAATTATTATTCCAATAATCCAAATTATTTCTCTTGGAGATTTATATGATCCATAAAACAAAGATCTAAATATATGAATATAGACTGCTAAGAAAAACATTGAAGCACCGTTTGCGTGAATATATCTTATTAACCAACCATAGTTTACGTCTCTCATGATATGCTCAACACTTTCAAAAGCCATGTCAGCGTGAGCAATGTAGTGCATTGCTAAAGTTAAACCTGTAACGATTTGTGTAATTAAACAAAAAGTTAAAATCCCACCAAATGTCCACCAATAATTTAAATTCTTAGGTGTTGGGTAATCAGTTAAATGACTAGCAAGTGATAAAAGTGGAAGCCTGTCATTAAACCATTTTCCAAATTTTGAACTGGGGACGTACTCGTGATCACTCATAATTATTTATTATCCAATTTTAATTGTGTTGCTATTGACAAATTCATATTTTGGAACTTCCATGTTTGTTGGAGCAGGACCTTTTCTAATTCTTCCAGAAATATCGTAGTGTGAACCATGACAAGGGCAAAACCATCCATTATAATCACCTTTGTCATTTAAAGGTACACAGCCTAAGTGAGTACAAACCCCCACCATAACTAACCATTCTGGATCCTTTACTCTATCCTCATCTTTTTGAGGATCTTTTAAATCTTCTAATTTTACAGCTCTTGCTTCAGCTATTTCTTCAGGAGTTCTTCTTTTGATAAAAACTGGTTTTCCTCTCCAAAGTACAGTGATTGTTTTTCCAGATTGAACTGAACTTATATCAACTTCTGTGCTAGCTAATGCTTTAACAGAGGCATCTGGGTTCATTTGATCAACTAAAGGCCAAACAACCGCTCCTACCCCAACAGCTCCTACAGCATACGAAGCAGTAAATAAAAATTCTCTTCTTTCAGGTTTTTTTTCAGACATCTTTTATTTTTTGTATATTGTTATCTAATATATGATTTCATATAAGAAAAAAGTTTTTTTTCCACTGAAACAATGACACATAAAACATGAATTTGAGACCTAAAATAGCCTTATATGAACCTGATATTCCTCAAAATACAGCTGCTATTATTAGAACGTGTGCGTGTCTAGGTGCTGATTTAGAAATAATTGAACCATGTGGTTTTTTATTCAGTGATAAAAGATTTAAAAGAGTTGTGATGGATTATATGGATGAAAAAATGATAAAATTTTATCAAAGTTCAGATGAGTTTTTTAAATCAAAAAAGAATGAGAGGGTAATATTGTTAACAACTAAATCATCAGACTCTTATGCTTCATTCAAATTTGAGAGTAATGATACACTATTATTTGGAAGAGAAAGTGCTGGTGTTCCAGATCATGTTCATAATTCAATTAAGTATAGGTTAAAAATACCCATGATGGACAATAAAAGATCTTTAAATATAGCCTCTTCAGTTGCTATAATTCTTTCAGAAAATTTAAGACAAACTAACTTTAATAAATAATGGATAAAGAAATTAAAAAAAAACTTGCTTCTAATTGGTTTAAGTTGCTGCAGAACACAATTTGTAACGATATTGAAAAACTAGAAGGTAAAAAATTAAAATTTAAATCTAAAACTTGGAATAGAAATGAAATTAAAGATGAAGGTGGTGGAGAGTTTAGAATTTTAAAAGATGGTAAAATTTTTGAAAAAGTTGGTGTAAATTTTTCAGAAGTGCATGGAAAGTTTTCAAAAGAAATGAGTAAAAAAATCCCAGGTGCTTCTAAAGATCGAAATTTTTGGGCATCAGGAATTTCTATTGTAATGCATATGAAAAATCCTCATGTTCCAGCAATTCATTTTAACACAAGGTTTATCTACAC
>OOGF01000029.1_pt1 | contig 13876 bp, 14 predicted proteins | sample 1670581 | NCBI WGS metagenome assembly OOGF01 (sample SAMEA98168668, study PRJEB22522) | marine metagenome | biome: marine biome; feature: marine water body; material: seawater | place: Arctic Ocean | collected 05-Oct-2015 | depth 12 m
GAAACAAGCATACTAAAAGAATTTAAATACGTGAATAACGTTGCTTATCTACATACAGATGAAAGTCTTATGCCTAAAAGAAAGTCAGCTTGGTCAAGTTGGAACTCTATTTCCAAAAATGACCTAAGCAGTACATGCGTTACCTATTGGCTGAATAATCTTCAGAACTTAGGAACAAAAGAAGACTATTATTTAACGCTGAATCCAATTCATAAAGTTAAACCTGAGAAAATAATTAAAAAAATTAATTTTACACACCCTTATTTAAACTCTAAAACTTCTGTGCTTCAAAAAGATCTCTATAAACTCCAAGGTAAGAAAAGAACATGGTATTGTGGAAGTTATTTTGGCTATGGTTTTCATGAAGATGGTTTAAAATCATCTTTAGAAATGCTGAAAAATTTTAGAACTTAAATGGAAACCTGTATATATAAAGGATTTGTAACTCACAGAAGATTTAAACCACTAAGACATTATTTTTCTTATAAAACTTTTTCTATTTTATTTGACCTAACTGAATTAGAGGATCTTCATAAAAAAATAGGTATATTTTCATTCAATAGATTTAATATTTTTAGTTTTTATAATAAAGATCACGGTTCCCGTGATGGAAATGATTTAACTGAATGGGTGAAAATAAATTTAAAAAAATATAATTTGAATTTTAACGTATCTAAAATTAAATTACTTTGTTTTCCAAGAATATTTGGCTACGTGTTTAATCCATTAAGTATTTTTTATTGCTTTGACGGAAATATACTTAAAGCAATTTTATATGAAGTTAAGAACACATTTGGTGAGCAACATGTTTATGTTTTTAAAACTGAAAAAGATCAAAATCTGATTCAACATGTGTGTAAGAAAAAATTTCATGTATCTCCATTTATTGAAATGAATTGCATTTATTTTTTTAGACTTTTGAAACCTGGTAATAAAATCTCTGTAATAATTGACCTAAATGATCCAGTTGGTAAAGTATTATATGCTTCACAAGATGGTATTAAGAGTGAATTGAATAATGGAAACCTGCTTAAATCTTACTTAAAACATCCATTAATGACATTCAAAATCATTATAGCGATACATTATGAGGCATTTAAATTATGGACAAAAGGAATTAAATTTATAAAAAAAAAAATAAAGATTAATAATAATATTACTATTGAAAACTAATGTTAATTTACAAAATTTCAGACTTGATTGTATTTAAAGCGTTAAAAAGCATCAAGTATGGTTTTCTTGAAATTAAAAAAACAAATGGTGAAGTTTTAAAGTTTGGTAACCCTGATGAAACTTTAAAAGTCTTTTTAGAAATTAAAGATGAAAGTCTCAATTATAATTTGATTAAAAGCGGAAGTATTGGTTTAGGAGAATCTTATATGAAAGATTTTTTTATAACAAATAATCTTTCTGATTTGATTGAGTTAACAGCAAAGAATATAAAAATTATTTATAAATTTTCAGGTATTTTTGATTTACCTTTTATTAATTTTATTAAAAACAAAATTATAAAAAATACTAAAAGTAGAAGTAAAGAAAATATTGCTAAACATTATGATTTAGGAAATGATTTTTTTTCCTTATGGCTTGATAAGACATTAACTTATTCCAGTGCAATTTTTGAAGAACCAAATCAAGAACTTTTTGCTGCGCAGAATAATAAATACCAAAAATTAATAGACCTTTTAAAACCATCAAATGGTAGTAAAATCCTTGAAATTGGCTGTGGTTGGGGTGGTTTTGCTGAGTATTTAGGCACTAATTATGATGTTAAATTAGACTGTATTACCATTTCAAAAAAACAATTTGAGTTTGCTAAAGATAGAATTCATCGATGTGGTCTTAATGAAAAAATCAATATTCAGATTAAAGATTATAGAGATCTAAAAGATAAGTATGATCATATTGCATCTATTGAAATGATAGAAGCTGTTGGACAAAATTATTTAGATAGTTATTTCAACACAATTAAGAATAATTTAACACCAAATGGTACTGTTGGTATTCAAGCTATAACAATTGATGATAATTTATTTGAAAGATATAAGAATAAACAAGACTTTATACAAAAATACATTTTTCCTGGTGGTTTTTTGCCTTCTAGAAATGAATTACTAAATTATGTTGATACTAATGGTTTAAAATTTGGTGAATACAATTCATATGCTAATCACTACTCTGATACTTTAATTATATGGCGAGAGATATTTAATAAAAAATGGGACTCAATTAAAGAACAAGGTTTTGATTTAACTTTTAAAAGAATGTGGGAGTTTTACTTGTCATATTGTGAGGCTGGTTTTAAATCAAAAAATATAGATCTAATTCAATTTTCATTACAAAATAAATAACAATAGGAGAAAAAATGATAAACTTTAAGATATTTAAATTAAGCATATTATTAATTACTTTATTTTTTACAGCAAGTTGTATAAATAATAACTCTATGAAACCGACAGATTTTAAAAATACAGAACCATCTATGACTATAGAGAAATACTTTGATGGTCCTGTTAAAGCATGGGGTCTATTACAAGACCGTAGTGGTAAGGTTACTAGACAATTTAAAGCAGATATGACAGGTAGTTTTGAAGGAGATATTTTAACTCTTAAAGAAGATTTTTATTGGACAGATGGTGAAAAACAAAACCGAATATGGAAAATCAAAAAAATTGATCAAAATTATTATGAAGGATCTGCACCAGATGTTGTTGGAGTTGCTAAAGGTTTTCAATATGGATCTGCTTTTAAATTCGAATACAATTTAATGGTACCCTTTAAAGGAAAGAACATTAAAGTTAAGTTTGATGATTGGATTTTTAAACAAGACGAAGAGGTTGCTATCAATAGGGCCACATTAACAAAATTTGGATTTAAAGTGGGTGAGTTGACAGTATTCTTTAAGAAAAATTAGTAGTCAATTTTTTTCATACCTTTTTCAACAATCTTAAAATACCAGCTGCTCGGAAGTATTCTTAGAGTTTTCATTATAAAGGTAAAAGCTTTTGGAAAATGGATTTCAAATCCTTTATTCTTGATTAAGCCAATATAGATTTGTTCTGCAGCAAATTCTGGTGACTTTATCATTGGCATAGGAAAATCATTTTGGTCAGTCATTGGTGTTTTAATAAATCCAGGGCTTATCAGGGAAACACGCACATTTACTCTTTTCATTTCAAAATGTAAACTTTCTGCAAAACTTGTAAGTGCAGACTTTGATGCACAATAACCTCCAGCTGCAGGTAACCCTCTATAACCAGCAACAGAAGAAATTATAGATATTTGACCACCTTTTTTATTATTATAATATTCATAAATTGAGTTGATAGAATTCATTGTACCAAAGTAATTTACTTCCATAATTTTTCTTATTTTATCTAAGTTAAAAGTTTTTTCAGATTTTGGATCATGTATCCCAGTACCAAATACACAAATTTCAATATTTTCAAATTTTTTAACAATATCATTGAAGACAACTTTACATTGCTCTGTATTTGTAACATCTAAAGGAAATGAATGAATATTTTCATTCTCAGTATGTAACTCTTGTAATAAGTTTTCTCGTCTAGCTGAGGCAGCAACTGTCCATCCTTCTTTAGCAAATTTTAGAGCTAAAGACCTGCCAATTCCACTACTTGCGCCAGTGATCCAAATTACTTTATTATCATTCATTTAGTAATGTATAATATGATTATGTTAAAAAACAAATTTTTATCTTTTTTATTATTTGCCATAATAACTTATTCAGCATCTGTTATTGGAGGCATTGCAACTATTGGATTTAAAGAGCCTTGGTATTCATTATTGATAAAGCCATCATACAATCCACCAAGCTGGATCTTTGCACCTGTTTGGACAACACTATATTTAATGATGACTATCGCTATATGGTCTTTTTGGCATAGTAAAAAAAGAGACATAGATACGATTTATATTTATATCGTTCATTTAATTTTTAATACAACTTGGAGTATAGTATTTTTTGTTTTTCATAAAATTTTCTTAGCATTACTAGTTTTAATTATTTTAATAGCTTTAATAGTTTTATTAATGCAAAGATTTAAGAAAATAACTTTAGTAAGTTATTATTTAATGATTCCTTATTTACTTTGGTGTTTTTACGCATTAATTCTTAACTTAAGTTTATTTATTTTAAATTAATTATGGACGATGTTGTAATAATTGGCGGTGGTATCATTGGAGTTGCAACAGCTTATTTTTTATCTAAAGAAGGTCGAAAAGTTAAAGTTATAGAAAAAGATCCATCGTACAAAGAAGCCTCATTCCCTTTATCCTTGGGTGGCTTTAGGAGACAATTTTTTCAAAAAGAAAATATTTTGTTAGGTAAATTTGCAAGAGATTTTATTTTTCAAATACCAGAATTACTCAAAACTAAAAAAAATCCTAATCCTACAGCTAGTATGGTACCAAATGGTTACTTATTAATGTTTGGACCTGAGCATGCAGAGGAACAATATAGAGCGTTAGAAAATCATAAAGAGTGTGGTGCTGGAACAAAAAATATAAAAGGTTCAGAATTATCCAAGGTTTTTTCTTACATTAACGATGAAGGTATAGAAACTGCCACTTATACAGATGATAAAAGTGAGGGTTGGATTGATCCTTTTATGTTTCACGGTGCTTTAAAAAGCAAGGCCACAGAACTTGGGGCTGAATTTATTAAGGGAGAAGTAAAAGAAATATCAGAAATTAATGCTAAGATAATTATTTCTGCTGCAGGTTGTTGGACTAAAAAAATATTAAATGATATTCCTGTTATTCCACAAAAACACACTGTTTTCAGAGTTAAGTGCCCAACGTATATATCTGAAATGCCTTTATCTGCTGATTTAACAACTGGTGTTTATTGGAGGCCAGAGGGCAAAGAATATTTAGCTGGTTCTCCAAAATCTACTTTTGATGCAACAAATCTTGAACCTGCTTGGGATGACTTTGAGGAGTTGGTATGGCCAGCTTTAGCAAAAAGAATTCCAATGTTTGAAGAGCTTAAATTAACTGGTGCTTGGGCAGGATTTTATGATCATAACCAACTAGACAGTAATGCTATTGTTGGTAAGCATCCTAAATACGAAAATGTATATATGGCTTCGGGTTTCACAGGAAGAGGGTTACAACAAGCACCCGGCATTGGTAGAGCTTTGACAGAACTTATAACAACAGGTTCTTATCAAACTATAGATGTAAGCGCTTTTAATGTTGAAAGAATATTTAGTAAAGAAGCTAGACCAGAACCTTACGTATTATAACGATTTAAGTTCCGCAAAAAGTTTGATATTTCTTATCACTGTGTGGAGCAGGTGACATAAATTCTAAATCATTGCTATTAACTGTATAAGGATTTTTTAATATTTTTATTAACCTATTAAACAATGTTAAATCACCATTACTTGCTAATGTTAAAGCTTCTTCAACTTTATGATTACGAGGTATTACCATTGGATTAGAAGAATTCATTAATTCCATAGATTTATCACGTGAATTACTAGACATTATTAATCATTTCATCCATTTAATTTTCCATAAATTAAAGTCTGCATTATCATAAACTTCAGAATTTTTAATTGTCTTATTCATCAAAAAAATAAAGGTATTTGTATAATCTGCTTTATTTTTTTGCATCCAATTTAATAACTCCATAATCAAATTTTTATCTTCTTTATCTTCACCATATAATCCAAGTTTATCTCTCATCATATTTAGCCATTTTGTTTCATAATTTTGTTCAAATTTATCTAAAGCATCTGAAGCAAGTGCAACAGCTTCATCTTCATTTTTGCTAATTAGCGGAATAAGACATTCAGCAAATCTTGTTAAATTCCATTTGGTAATTTTTGGTTGATTATCATAGGCGTATCTACCTAATTGATCTATTGAACTAAAAACTGTTTTAGGGTCATAAGTATCCATAAATGCACAGGGACCATAATCTATTGTTTCACCAGATATGGTCATATTGTCAGTATTCATAACTCCATGAATAAAACCGACACGCATCCAGTCAATTACAAGTTGGGTTTGTTTTTCGATTAAAACATTTAGTAAGTCTAATGCTTTATTCTTTGATGATTTAATGTTGGGGTAGTACTTTTCAATTGTGTAGTTAACTAAGATTTCTAGATCTTCAATATTTTGTTTTGCAGCAATATATTGAAATGTTCCAACTCTTAGATGCCCTAAGGCTATTCTTGTAAGAATTGCACCTTTTGAAATTTGTTCCCTAACTACATCTTCACCAGTTTTAACTACCGCTAAACTTCTAGTGGTAGGTATTTTTAAAAAATGCATTGCTTCACTTATTATATATTCTCTTAACATTGGTCCTAAAACAGCCCTACCATCACCACTTCGTGAGTATGGGGTTCTACCAGAGCCCTTGAACTGTATATCAAATCGCTCATTATTTTTAGTCAAGTGTTCGCCAATCAAAACGGCTCTTCCATCACCAAGCATTGTAAAATGACCAAATTGATGACCGGCGTAGGCTTGTGCTATAGAGTTAGATCCTTTAGGCAACATATTTCCTGAAAAAATTTTTGATAAATCGTCATCATTAATATTCGAAAAATCTAGATCTAAATTATTTGCTAGATCCTTATTTAATATTAATATTTCTGGTGCGTTTACAGCAACAGGGCTGATGTTTTCTTTGAATGTTTTTGGTAATCTTGAATAACTATTATCAAAATGCCAACCAATTGTCATTTTATCGATTAGTTAACTTCTGCTTGATTTTCTTTTGGTTTGATTTCAGTTTTAAATTGATTTGAGATTTTTTGAACTTCAACGGCTGAAACTTTATATTCTGCACACATTGTTTCTTCATCTTTACCATGACCTGTTACCATATTGACCATGTGCTCTGGAAAATGGAATGTTGTAAATACTATACCTTCCTTAACTTTATCTGTAACCTCTACTTTTAGAGCAACTTCTCCTCTTCCAGAATAAAGTCTTCCTATGTCACCTGTATTTAACTCTCTTTTGTTAGCATCATTTGGATGGATTAATAATAAGTCTTCAGAAACAATATTGATATTACTTGTACGTCTTGTCATCGTAGCAGCATTGTAATGTTGTAGAACTCTACTAGTTGTTAAAATTAATGGGTATTCTTTTTTATTTGTTTCAATTTCTGTAGATTCTTTCCAGTCAAAGTTTTTAAGACGCCCTTTTCCAAGCTTGAAAGTTTCTTTGTGTAAAATTTGAGTATCTGTCCCATCTTCTTGAACTGGCCACTGTAATCCCATTTTACCAAGTCTTTCTCTTGTTACTCCTTTAAAGAAAGGAACAACATCAGCTATTTCTGCTAGAACTTGATCAGCGTCATATTCAGGTTGGTCAAAGCCTAATTTTTGCATCATGTCTGTTACAATTGTTCCATCAGTTTTAGTACCAGGTAATGGAGGTACAGCTCGATTAACTCTTTGAATTCTTCTTTCGGTATTAGTAAAGGTTCCATTTTTTTCTAAAAAAGTTGTTCCAGGTAATACTACTGTTGCAAGTTTTGCAGTCTCACTCATGAAAATTTCTTGAACTACTAATAGCTCTAATGAGTTCATTGCCTGAACTACATGTGCACTATTTGGATCTGTTTGAACAATATCTTCTCCAATAATCCAGACCGCTTTAACATCTTTATTAATAGCACCATCAAACATTTCTGGAATTTTTAATCCTGCTTTTGTTGGATGAACTACTCCATACTTTTCAGTGTAAAAATCTTGATTTTTTTCATCTGCCACCTCAAAATAACCTGCACCTTGATGAGGCTGACATCCCATATCAGCTGCACCTTGTACATTGTTCTGTCCTCTTAGTGGATTAACACCGACACCTTTTCTACCAATATTTCCAGTAATCATTGCAAGATCAGCGATTAACATGACCGTCTTAGATCCTTGTTCTTGCTCAGTAACTCCTAAACCATGGAATTCCATAGAGTTTTTAGCTGTTGCATAAGCAATTGCAGCTTCTTTAACTAACTGTTTATCAACACCAGCAACTTTCGCTAAATGATCCATATCTTGTCTCTCAATTTCTTTAATGAAATTTGCAAAACCTTCAGTTCTATCTCTGACAAAATCTTTATCATAAAGGTTTGCTTTCAATATAAAATGCAACATCATATTTAAAACAGCCACATTTGTTCCTGGTCTAAGTTTAATATGATAATCAGCAAGTTGTGCTAGCTCAGTAGTGATAGGATCTAAAACTATTAGTTTTTTCCCTTTCATTACCTGTTGTTTAATTTTTGCTCCAGTAACAGGGTGAGCATTTGTAGGATTTGCTCCTATAACCATAAATAAATCAGCGTGATAAATATCTTCTGTGGAATTAGTTGCAGCACCAGTTCCAAAAGTTTGCTGCATTCCCCAAGCTGTTGGCGAGTGACAAATTCTTGCACAACAATCAATATTGTTAGTTCCAATTGCAGCTCTAATCATTTTTTGAAATACATAATTCTCTTCATTAGTACATCTTGCAGAAGAAATTCCAGCTACAGCATCTGGTCCACTTTCTTTTGTAATTCTATTTAATTCTTTTTTAATAAAGTCATATGCTTCATCCCATGAAGCTTCTTCAAATTTTCCATTTCTTTTAATTAAAGGAGTTTTTAACCTATCTGGATGGTCATAAAATCCAAATGCATATCTTCCTTTAATACAAGTGTGACCTGCGTTAACTTCTGATTCTTTAGGGGTAGAAATTGCAACAACTTTATTATCTTTAATTGATGCTTCTAAATTACATCCAACACCACAGTAAGAACAAGTCGTTCTAACTTTTTCATCTACTGCAACAGATTTTGATTGGAAAACATCAGAGATAGCATCTGTTGGACATGTGTGTGCACAAGCACCACAAGATACACAAGACGAATCTCCGAACAATGCATCGTTGTCAGTTGTGATTTTAGATTCAAATCCTCTACCACTCATTGTTAAAACAAAAGATCCTTGAATTTCGTCACAAGCACGAACACATCTTCCACAGTTAATACAGTTATCTAAATTCATTCTCATATAATCATGAGAAGTATCTTTGGTAATACCTTTGTGTTGTTTTGGACTGTTATATCTATGATCTGATATACCTAAGTCATTCGCAACATCTTGAAGTTCGCAATTATTATTTACTTCACAAGTTCCACATTCCATTGGGTGGTCTGTTAAAACTAGTTCGACAATATTTTTTCTTAACTCTGTTAAGCTTTCGTTATTAGTAAAAATATATTGGTTTTCAGCAACTGGTGTATGGCATGATGCTACAACTTTAGTTGGACCATCTTTTACTAGGGCCACTTCTACAGAACAAACTCTGCAAGCACCATAAGGGGCTAAGTTTGGATCATCACAAAGTGTAGGAACTTTTTTTTCACCCAGGTAACTTTTTACAAAATTTAAAACAGAGGTATGGTTTGGACCAATTTCATATGGCTTACCATCTATATATGCAATTTTTCTTTTTTCTGAGCTCATTAATTATCTTTCACCATATCATCCTTCATTTCATCACCAAAATATTTTAATATATTCATGATAGGAGTAGGAATTGCTCCGCACAAAGCGCATAAACAGCCTTTTTGCATAGTTACAAGCAGCTCATTCAGTAATTTTAATGGAATTTTAGCAGTTTTATTCTTTGCTTGATCAAACATTTCTTTACCTCTGTAAGAACCAAGTCTACCGGGAAAGCATTTTCCACATGATTCTTCTGCAGAAAACTCAAATAAATGATGAATATATTCAACCATAGGAAAGTCTTTTGGAATACTTACTATACTTGCGTGTCCCAACATAAAACCAGCAGCAGTAAATTCTTGAAAATCTAAATTTAGTTTTTCAACCTCGGTAATAGGAATTACACCTCCTAATGGACCTCCAATTTGTAATGCTTTAATAGGCTCTTTAAAACCACCACCAATATCATTTAAAACTTTTTTCATTGATGTTCCCATTTCAACTTCATAAACACCTGGATTGTTGAAAAAACTATCCAAGCAGACCAATTTAGTTCCAGCAGATTTTTTATTTCCAATTGCAGAAAACTTATCTGCTCCATTAATTAATATTCCTGTAGCAGCAGCTAATGTTTCAACATTATTTACAACAGTTGGTTTTTTGTAAAGACCTTCAGTAACAGGGAAGGGTGGTCTTACATCAACTTCAGCTCTTCTACCTTCAATTGATGCAATCAATGCTGTTTCTTCTCCACAAATATAAGCACCTTGCCCAATACAAATATTTAAATCAAAAGAAAATTTAGTTCCTAAAATATTTTCACCAAGTAAGCCTGCTTTTTTTAAAGAATTGATGGCACCATTAATTGCTTCTATAGATTTTGGGTACTCTCCTCTTATATATAAAACACCTTCATCACTACCAATTACATATCCACAAATAATCATTCCAAATAAAACTTTTAATGGCTGATCTTCTAATAAATATCTATCAGAGAAGGCACCAGAGTCACCTTCATCTGCATTACATATAACATATTTTTTTTCAGAAGGAGCTTTTCTACAAAAATCCCATTTCATACCAGCAGGAAAACCTGCTCCTCCTCTTCCAGTTAAATTAGAATCTAGAAGGGATTTAGTTATCTCTTGTTTGTCAGTATTAATAAATTTTTTTAACAGTTCACTAAATTGATCTAAATTAGAAAGTTTGTCATCCATTAAAAAACTAGTAGAGGCATAACTTTTAGAAAAGAATTTTTCTTGAACTATATCTTCACCTTTAATTATTTGATCAATCTTATTGATATCTTTTCCTGCGTAATTCTCACCATCATAATGAAAGGCATTATTTTCATAGCAGTGGCCAAGGCAAAACATTTCACCAACTTTATCGTCACCTAGTTTTTCTTGTAATTTTTTTTTAAGCGGCTCTTGAGTACCAGCACACATACAAGCGCTACCATTGCAAACAAAAGCTTTTTTCTGTCTATGAGAGGGTCTTAAAAATTCATAAAAACTTTCTGCACCATGAATAGTTGAGACACCCATGTTATATTCTTTTGCAATTTCCTTAATACCATCAGCATTATTTGATTTTAATGATCGTTCAGATATTTTTTCGAACAGATTATTCTTTAAACCTATTCTGCCGGATAAATTACTTATATTTTTTGACACTTATCACCCTTTAATTATCACTCTGTCTTCGTTGCTATAAATATTAAAGCTATCTTCTTTTACAAAACCTATCAATGTAATGTCAAACTTATTAGCTAAATCGATAGCTAGACTTGTTGGCGCACCAACACCAACTAGAATACCAATATTGGTCATTAAAACCTTTTGAACCAACTCAAAATTTAGTCTTCCAGAGCACGTTATAAATTGTGAAGAGGGGGTTAATAATCCCTTATTTAATGAATAACCAATTAATTTATCAAGAGCATTATGTCGACCAACATCTTCTTTTATACAAATTATTCCACCATCACTTGTAAATAGGCCACTAGCATGAATGCCACCTGTCTTAGAAAACTCTGATTGATTATCCCTTAGCACAGAAGGAGATTTGATAATTATTTCTTTAGATATTTTAGGTAAAGATTTTAAGACTTTATCTTTTTTGATAATTTCTAATGAATCTAAAGAGGTTTTACCACAAACACCACAAGATGAATTTGTTAAAAAATTTCTTTTAATCTTATCAATATCTATATTTTCAGAATTGTTTAATGTAACAACAATTTTATTTTGAAGCTTATATTCACCCACATATTCTCCGACACTCTCAATTTTTTCTATATATTCATTTTTTTCAATAATCTTTTCATTGAAAAGAAAACCTCTAACTAGGTCTTCATCATTACCTGGCGTTCTCATTGTTATAGAGATTATATTTTGAGTCCAAGTTTCTTTAGTTTTAAATTTAATTGAAATTTCTAAAGGCTCTTCAATAGAGATTAAGTCTTCTACATTATTTAGACTATTAGACTTATATTTTTGTATTTTATATTTTGAGTTCATTTGATTAACTTAAGGGGTAGTTCTTTTTTAAAATAAATTTATTTAAGATTATTCCAAAAATTAAAATTATTAGACAACCAAAAATTATAGGATTTATTAAATATTCAAACGAAACACCTCCTATAATAACCATAATAGGGTTTCCACCTGCTGGTGGATGAACAACATCTAACACAATCATAAAAAAAATACCGAACCCAACTGCTAAGGCAATATTTATGAATATTGGTAAATCAACATAGTTTACAAACAAAATTCCTATTAGTGCAGTTAAGAAATGACCAAAGAATATATTTTTAGGTTGAGCGAATGGGCTTTCAGGAAATCCGTATAGTAATACCATTGAAGAACCAAAAGAGGCTGCCAAAAATAACCCCATTGTAGTTTTATATGTAAGCAACGTAAGAAACCCAATAGTAATAGTTGATAAAACTCCTGCTATAGATGCTTTTAATAGTTTTGCTTTAGTAATGTTAATCATGATTAAAACTTCAATGCTTTAGATATTGTTTTAAATGGTAATAAAAGACATTCTTTTCTTGAGATATTATCTTTATTCATAATTTCTTTAAAATCATTCCATTTTTTTTCTATTTTAACATCCGTTTCATTAAACAAATCTTCAATTGAAATAATAAGAGACTTAATATCGTTTATATTTTGATCAATAATTTTTTGAGACAACATGCTAACTGAGGCTTGACAGTAAACACATGAACGACACTGGTAACCCATATCCTTAATTTTATCATCTTTTACAATTAATCTGATTTCCATTTCATCACCACATAAAGGGTTTTTATTTTTTGAGTGATGTGTGTGATTTTTAACCACTTTATGATTAATGGTATTTGATGCAATTTCTAGAATTCTTAGGTCCATTATAATTCTTTAATTAAGAGATTAATGTTTTATATTTTGATTTATGAATGATAACAATATTTTAGCTGTTGTACTAGCAGGTGGAAAATCGAAAAGATTTGGGCAAGATAAAAATTGCGTAAAACTTGGATCAAGAACATTGCTAGAGCATGTTTTATTCAAAATTAGCAATAAATTTGAAGAAATATTGATCGTCTCAAGTAACCCGTTGAAGATAGAACAACAAAAAAACACCACAGTAATTCCAGATTGTTTTAATGATCTTGGACCTTTAGCAGGGGTGCTAAGTTCAATGAAGTGGGTGAAAGAAAATAAAAAAGCATACAAATGGATTGCAACTTTTCCATCTGATACTCCATTTTTTGATCCAATTATTATTGAAGAATACAAAGCAAGAATTGAACAAAGTAAAAGCAGTTTATATTTTGTTAAATCTAACGAAAAAAGACATAATATTTTTGGTTTATGGTCAATTGATTTAATGGAAAAATTAGAAGAAGATTTAATAATAAATAATTATCGAAAAGTTGAGGAATGGGCTAATAAAGTTGGTGTGAGCACAATTGATATTAAAATAAAAAATTACGATCCATTTTTTAATATAAATACCAAAGAAGACCTTGAAGTTGCTCAAACTATTTTAAATCTCGATACAAATGATTGATTACAAAAAAGCAAAAAATATTTTAATAAAATCAAAAATAAATATTAAAGATGAAGTTATAAACACATCAAAATCATTAAATAGAATTAATGTTTTAGATATTTATTGTCCTGTGAATTATCCAGCAGGAACTAATGCTGCATTTGACGGGTTTGCCATTAATTCTAAAGATACATCTACGATTAATAAAAAAAATCCTAAAGAATTTAAAATTTTAAAATCAATATCAGCAGGTGATAATCCTAAATTAAATAAGGTAAAAAAATTTCAAGCTGTTGAAGTGATGACGGGTGCACTAATCCCTAAATATTTTGACACCATTATTC
>OOGF01000035.1_pt1 | contig 12402 bp, 10 predicted proteins | sample 1670581 | NCBI WGS metagenome assembly OOGF01 (sample SAMEA98168668, study PRJEB22522) | marine metagenome | biome: marine biome; feature: marine water body; material: seawater | place: Arctic Ocean | collected 05-Oct-2015 | depth 12 m
CTATATGGTGTAAAGCACCCCTCTCATCAACACTAGTCGGTTCATCTATTGATACAGCTCTATTTTTTACAATTGCTTTTTCAATTTCATTCTCTTCGTTAGAGCCATTAAATGATGTATCTTGGGCTAATGAAATTTTACCCCTGCTAGGTATAGGGCCACTACTTCCACTATGGGTTTCTCTCGCATTTGCTGATTGGTCAATTAAAGTATCATTGGCATTGATTGCATTATTACCATTCCGTTTCCTTGTTACTCAATTACAAAAAGCAAAACTTTAGGTCTTAAACAGTTCAAATAACTAATATTTTATATCCTTGGTTATAATTTTATATAATCTTGAAAAAAACATTTGGATTTTTTGTTAAGACGTTGCATGATTCAAATATCGGCAAAAATAACCCGATTAAAAGAAACAAACGAAAGGAGGTGCCCATGATTATTAAGACAACAGAGCAGCTGGTGAAGGATACGAGCAAGATAATGCTCTAGGGGGCAGCCCCCCAAAGTGATTATCTGGCTTCAAAGCCTATTTTGGTTTTGCTCGCCACCTCTAAATCTTGAGAGAAGCCCACATTCCTTGGTGTGGGCTTTTTCATTAAAACACAAATTATTATGATAAAAATAAATGATACGATCACAATTGAAGACTGGGAAATAACAGAAAGCTTTATGCGCTCATCTGGCCCTGGAGGTCAGCATGTCAATAAAGTGTCCTCAGCAGTTGAATTGCGATTTGAAGCAGAACGTTCGCCTAATTTATCTTCTTTTGTAAAAACAAGATTGCGCAAAATTGCTGGGCGCAAATGGACAAAAGATGGTGCTTTAATAATTACAGCCGAAAAGCATCGATTGCAGCCCCTTAATAGAGCTCTAGCAGTAGAAAAATTGATTGCATTAATAACTGAAGCTACCAAACGGCCTAAATACCGTATAAAAACTAGACCAACAAAAGCTTCGCAGCGGCGAAGAATAGACTCAAAAACAAAACGCGGCCAGATAAAAGCTCTTCGTGGCAAAGTTAATGACAATTAACGTAGTTTATAAATAAAGATCAAAGCTTTAAAAGCTGATTAAACTAAATATCTTTCGGTCTTTAAGTTTCACTTAAAATCACCTAGAACGCGACAAAATATCCACAAGGAATATCTAATGGCTAAGTTCACAACAATTGCTGATTTTACGCGCCGCTTACGCATACCTGATAGAAGCCCAGACAATACTTTAATGACACCAATGCAAGCAAAAACAGATATTCTATCTGGCTTAACAGTTGCTCTGGCTTTAGTTCCAGAAGCCGTTGCGTTTGCATTTGTTGCAGGAGTTGAACCATTAGTTGGCCTTTATGCTGCTTTTATTGTTGGGTTAATAACGGCTGTATTTGGTGGTCGCCCAGGAATGATCTCAGGTGCAACAGGTGCTTTAGCTGTCGTTATGGTGGCTTTAGTTGCTAACCATGGTGTTCAGTATTTATTTGCAACTGTAGTTTTGATGGGCTTATTGCAAGTTGGTGCTGGTGTATTTAGATTAGGGAAGTTTATGAGGTTAGTACCTCATCCAGTAATGTTAGGCTTTGTTAATGGTTTAGCAATTGTAATCTTTCTCGCACAAATGGAACATTTCAAAACAGTAGATAGTTCAGGACACCATGTATGGATGACAGGCGTAACACTATTAATCACACTAGGATTAGTTGCATTAACAATGCTGTTGATTTGGATCACTCCAAAAATAACTCGCGCTATACCAGCACCTTTAGTAGCAATTGGTTTAGTTGCAACTTTAGTAATTATGTTTGATATACCTGTTCCACGTGTAGATGATTTAGCTTCTGTAAAAGGTGGCCTACCAAAGTTTTCAGTACCTATTGTACCCTTTAACCTTGAAACATTTCTAATAATATTTCCATATGCTTTAATTTTAGCTGCAATTGGATTAATTGAAAGTCTTCTTACTTTAAATCTTGTTGGTGATATTACAGGTAAAAAGGGTGGAGCGAGCCAAGAATGTTTAGCTCAAGGAGGTGCCAATATAGTGACTGGCTTCTTTGGAGGTATGGGCGGATGTGCTATGATCGGGCAATCAATGATTAACGTTAATTCGGGGGGGCGTACACGCCTAGCGGGAATATCTGCAGCAATATTTCTATTAATATTTATATTGTTTGCTAGTGGCATAATCGACTTGATACCGTTGGCTGCATTAGTTGGGGTAATGTTTATGGTCGTCATAGGTACATTTGCTTGGCAATCAATTCGATTAATGGGCAAAATTCCAATGTCTGATATTTTAGTCATAATTGTTGTAACTGCAGTTACTGTATATTCTGATTTAGCTACTGCAGTAATAGTTGGTGTCATAATTTCGGCATTAGTTTATGCATGGAATGCAGCAGCTCAAATTCAAGTCCATTCACGCCTTTCAGAAACTGAAAAAGGGGCCATAGTCTATGAGTTGTCTGGGCCATTATTTTTTGGCTCAACAACAAGATTTCAAGAACTTTTTGAACCAAATAATGATCCAGACACAGTTATTATAGATTTCAATGGTTCACGTGTTGTTGATCATAGTGCATTACAAGCCATTGATGCTGTAGCTGCTAAATACGAATTAGCAGGTAAAAAATTAATGCTTAGGCACCTATCACGCGACTGTCATGCTCTACTAACCAAAGCAGGTCAACTGATTGTAGATATGGACGATGATCCAAGTTATCGTATAGCAACAGACTATAGAATTTTAGCAGGTAGGATTGGTGGCCACTAATATGGCTTAAATTATAGGTATATTATGACCAAAGTTATTGTAGCAGCTCTTTATCATTTCACAAAGTTTTCAGATTATAAAACCCTGCAAGGCCCATTGAAAAAAATCTGTAATACTGAAGGTATTAAAGGTTCTTTATTATTAGCTTACGAAGGAATTAATGGTACAATATCAGGCTCTAGGTTGGGAATTGATAAAGTTTTAGACCACATACGATCTTGGCCAGGGTGTTCTGATTTAGTTCACAAAGAGAGCTATGCAACTGAAATGCCATTCAAAAGAATGAAGGTTAAATTAAAAAATGAAATAGTTACTATGGGTCAGCCGAACATCGATCCAACAGTTAATGTAGGCAATTACGTTGATGCATCTGACTGGAATAACCTCATATCACAAGAAGATGTTGTAGTAATAGACACACGAAATGATTATGAAGTTGCAATCGGAAGTTTCGAGGGTGCTATAGATCCAGAAACCAAAAGTTTTGGTGAATTTCCTGATTGGTGGCAAGATAATAAATCAAAATATCAAAATAAACGAATTGCAATGTTTTGCACGGGTGGAATTCGATGTGAAAAATCAACAAACTTTCTACTAAATGAAGGCGTTGAGAACGTGTATCATTTAAAAGGTGGTATACTAAAATACCTTGAAGAAGTTCCAAAAGATAATAGTAAATGGACTGGTGAATGCTTTGTTTTTGACTCAAGAGTATCTGTTAAGCACGGATTAGAAGAGGGCATATATAGCTTATGTTATGCATGCAGAATGCCTCTATCACCAAATGATTTAAACAGAAGCGAATTTGAAAAAGGTGTTTCTTGTCATCTCTGTATAAACAGCAATGATGATGAACGAAAAGAACGATTTCGGGAGCGCCAACGTCAAGTTGAATTAGCTGATAAACGTGGCAAACATCATATTGGGTAGCAAATTAAATGATTGATATAACTATCAATTTACTAATAATATTTTTCATAATTGGTATGTTTGCTGGTTTTTTTGATTCTATTTCAGGTGGTGGGGGGTTGTTAACTATTCCCGCAATGCTGATGGCTGGAGTTCCTCCTCTTGAAGCATTAGGAACAAATAAATTACAAGGAATATTTGGCACAGGATCAGCTACTATAACATTTGCATCAAAAGGCCATTTAGATTTTAAATCACTATGGCCTATTGCTTTGCTTTGCTTTATTTCGTCTATTGTGGGTGCACTTATTGCATCACATATACCAGAACAAAGATTAACAGTTTTTATTCCCTACATATTAATCTTAGTTGCATTATATTTTGGATTATCGAAAAGTATATCTGATATAGGAAAGGCACCACTTTTAAATTTTTTAATTTTAGCCACTTTAATATATCCTATTATTGGCTTGTATGACGGTATGTTTGGACCAGGTGCAGGTTCTTTTTATATGTTGGCTCTCTTATCTTTGGCTCGACTTGGAATAGTTCAAGCAACCGCCCAAACAAAATTACTAAACTTTTCATCAAATTTAGGTGGATTTGTATTTTTCTGCATTATTGGGGCAATTAATTGGAAAATAGGGTTAACAATGGCAATTGGACAAATAATTGGAAGTTCAATTGGTGCGCGGCTAGCAATTAAAAAAGGAATTCATTTAATAAGACCTCTCTTAGTAACGATCTGTATTATTACTGCTATCAAATTATTGATTTAGCATTTTATAAATTTTGTTAAATATCAAATAATATTGTATAAAAAAAGCCGCCCTTAGAGGCGGCTATTTTATAATTACAAACGAATTGAGAGCTTACTCTTTAATCCTTACTAGGTTTGGCGATGACTTACTCTCCCACGCCTTAAGACGCAGTACCATCAGCGCAACCGCACTTAACGGCCGAGTTCGAGATGGGATCGGGTGTTTTGCTGGTGCTATGATCACCAAACCAAGAAAAGATTAAAGAACACGAGACCCTGCCGTAGCAGGTCACTTTCCACTTCTGTCCAGATAACAGATATCTAATCTGTCTATTACTGGATCAAATCAAGCCTATCGGGCAATTAGTATCGGTCAACTGAATGCTTTACAGCACTTACATCTCCGACCTATCGACGTGGTGGTCTTCCACGGCCCTCAAGGGAGACCTTGTTTCTGGGGGGGCTTCCCGCTTAGATGCCTTCAGCGGTTATCCTGTCCGATCATAGCTACTCTGCACTGCTGCTGGCGCAACAACAGATCCACCAGTGGATCGTTCACCCCGGTCCTCTCGTACTAGGGGCAACTCCCATCAAGTCTCCTACACCCACGGCAGATAGGGACCGAACTGTCTCACGACGTTCTAAACCCAGCTCACGTACCTCTTTAAATGGCGAACAGCCATACCCTTGGGACCTGCTCCAGCCCCAGGATGAGATGAGCCGACATCGAGGTGCCAAACACTGCCGTCGATATGGACTCTTGGGCAGTATCAGCCTGTTATCCCCGGCGTACCTTTTATCCGTTGAGCGATGGCCCTTCCACTCGGGACCACCGGATCACTATGACCGACTTTCGTCTCTGCTCGTCTTGTCAGACTCACAGTCAGGCTGGCTTATGCCATTGCACTCGACGACCGATTTCCGACCGGTCTGAGCCAACCATCGCGCGCCTCCGTTACTCTTTAGGAGGCGACCGCCCCAGTCAAACTACCCGCCACACAGGGTCCCGGATCCGGATAACGGACCGCGGTTAGACATCAAGACAGACAGGGGTGGTATCTCAAGGGAGGCTCCACCCGAACTAGCGTCCGAGTTTCAAAGCCTACCACCTATCCTGCACACGTCTGACCTAATGCCAGTGTGAAGCTGTAGTAAAGGTGCACGGGGTCTTTCCGTCTAACCGCGGGAAGCCTGCATCTTAACAGGCAATTCAATTTCGCTGAGTCTACATTGGAGACAGCGGGGAAGTCGTTACGCCATTCGTGCAGGTCGGAACTTACCCGACAAGGAATTTCGCTACCTTAGGACCGTTATAGTTACGGCCGCCGTTTACTGGGGCTTCAATTCAGTGCTTGCACACCTCCTCTTAACCTTCCAGCACCGGGCAGGCGTCAGACCCTATACGTCGTCTTACGACTTCGCAGAGCCCTGTGTTTTTAGTAAACAGTCGCCACCCCCTGGTCTGTGCCCCCCACCAAAAGTTGCCTTCTGATGGGGCCTCCTTCTCGCGAACTTACGGAGGCATTTTGCCGAGTTCCTTCAATGTAGTTCTCTCAAGCGCCTTGGTATTCTCTACCAGTCCACCTGTGTTGGTTTAGGGTACGATCTAATGGAGGGCTATTTCCAGGAACCGTCCGGCAGCAACTTCAATCCGATAAGGAGTCACTACGCTTTCGATCCGTCACCATCTCCTGGCCCAGTAATATTAAACTGGTTCCCATCGACTACGCCTTTCGGCCTCGCCTTAGGGGTCGGCTTACCCTGCTCAGATTAGCTTTAAGCAGGAACCCTTGGACTTTCGGCGACAGGGTCTCTCACCCTGTTTGTCGCTACTCATGTCAACATTCTCACTTCTGATCACTCCACCGGATCGCTTACGCGCCGGCTTCACAGTCAGAACATTGCGTCCACAATATCCTAAGATACTAAAGACGCAGCGTTCTATATCACAGAACGCTCCGCTACCATGCAATAAATTGCATCCCTAGCTTCGGCTCATGGCTTGAGCCCCGGTACATCTTCGCCGCAGGATAACTTAAATTAGACCAGTGAGCTGTTACGCTATCTTTAAAAGATGGCTGCTTCTAAGCCAACTTCCTGGTTGTTTTGGTCGTCCCACCTGCTTTCCCACTTAGCCATGAATTAGGGGCCTTAGCTGAGGGTCAGGGTTGTTTCCCTCTCCACTACGGACGTTAGCATCCGCAGTGTGTCTGCCGCATATTACTCTTGGGTATTCGGAGTTTGATTAGGATCAGTAAGACGGTGAGTCCCCATTACCCATTCAGTGCTCTACCCCCCAAGGTATTCGTGCGACGCTCTACCTAAATAGATTTCGCGGAGAACCAGCTATCTCCGAGTTTGATTGGCCTTTCACCCCTAGGCACAAGTCATCCCGATCTTTTTCAACAGATGTGGGTTCGGTCCTCCAGTAAGTGTTACCTTACCTTCAACCTGCTCATGCCTAGATCACTCGGTTTCGGGTCTGATCCTACTAACTCATTCGCCCTATTAAGACTCGCTTTCGCTGCGCCTACACCTATCGGCTTAAGCTTGCTAGTAAGACCAAGTCGTTGACCCATTATACAAAAGGTACGCTGTCACCCCATAAAGAGGCTCCAACTGTTTGTAGGCGTCCGGTTTCAGAAACTGTTTCACTCCCCTCGTCGGGGTGCTTTTCACCTTTCCCTCACGGTACTGGTTCGCTATCGGTCAGTAAGGAGTACTTAGCCTTAGAGGGTGGTCCCCCCATGTTCAGACAGAATTTCACGTGTTCCGCCCTACTTAATACGTCAAATCATGCTTCCTATACGGGGCTGTCACCCATATTGCCCAGCTTTCCAACTGGTTCTAGTCACATTCATCGCTCGGCTGGTCCCGGTTCGCTCGCCACTACTACGGGAGTATCTATTGATTTCCTTTCCTCTGGGTACTTAGATGTTTCAGTTCCCCAGGTTTGCTTTAAAAACCCTATGTATTCAGGTAATTAATAACTGTTTTACCCCATTATTGATTACACAAAAGTGTAACAATAACAAAGTATCAGTTGGGTTGCCCCATTCGGAGATCTTTGGGTATAGCGTCTATTCTCGACTTCCCAAAGCTTATCGCAGAGTATCACGTCCTTCATCGCCTCTTACTGCCAAGGCATCCACCAAACGCCCTTCTCGCGCTTGATCTGATCCAGAAATAGTCAGACTATTTCTAGAACAGAAGTCGTCATTTTTTTTGAGAAAATTGTTCATCAGCACCTATCTTGCGATAGGCACGTCATTTGTTTTGCAATTGCAAAAACAACATTTATTTTTGAACTCAAATGTAACCCTCCCTTGGCAGGAAGGTCACGCACATTCCAGCGAATGAATGCTCTTTCGAGCATCCCTTCATGTCACAGTAGATCTAATTCACTGTGACTTTGGTTAGTGTATTTGACTTGGAAAGACTGTAAATTATCTTTGAATTAGCTCGCGAACCGCACTGGAACGCTTACCAACAGCACATGCACAGTGGGTTGGTCACCCTAGTCTGTTTATGCTTCATAGTTACCTATGATACTGCGAACCAGCTAACAATCTAGCCTCTCAAAGCTCTTCAGCCCTAAGATATTCAATCATTAACCTCTCCCGAAGAAGTGGTTCAAACAAGAAACTTACGTCTCGTGTTTTATATGCTCTCTAAACGATGTAAAAGTGAACCCGAAGGTTCGCCATCCGATTGGATGATTAAAAACTGCGTGCAGCTCTTAATGATCTAATCGGAATTGATATAATAATCTGAAGGAAATGGTGGAGCGTATCGGGATCGAACCGATGACCCCCTGCTTGCAAAGCAGGTGCTCTCCCAGCTGAGCTAACGCCCCATTTTTTGGTGGGTCGAGGAGGACTTGAACCTCCGACCTCACGCTTATCAGGCGTGCGCTCTAACCAACCTGAGCTACCGACCCTTAACAGATCGATGACCTGTAAAATTATTATCACTGAAGAGATATGAGGACGGTTCGGTCTATATTGTAGTCCGAAGACTACTAAAGCTCATTTAAGAGCTGCTAAAAAGTGATCTACGTGAAAGTAAACTTTCAGCTAAGATCATCCTTAGAAAGGAGGTGATCCAGCCGCAGGTTCCCCTACGGCTACCTTGTTACGACTTCACCCCAGTCACTGAACCTACCGTGGTTGGCTGCCCCTATAAATAGTTGGCGCACCACCTTCGGGTAGACCCAATTCCCATGGTGTGACGGGCGGTGTGTACAAGGCCCGGGAACGTATTCACCGCGGCATGCTGTTCCGCGATTACTAGCGATTCCAACTTCATGGGGTCGAGTTGCAGACCCCAATCCGAACTGAGACATCTTTTGGAGATTAACTCACTGTAGATGCCATTGTAGCACGTGTGTAGCCCAACCCGTAAGGGCCATGATGACTTGACGTCGTCCACACCTTCCTCCGGCTTATCACCGGCAGTCTCCTTAGGGTACCCAACTAAATGCTGGTAACTAAGGACGTGGGTTGCGCTCGTTGCCGGACTTAACCGAACATCTCACGACACGAGCTGACGACAGCCATGCAGCACCTGTACATTGTCCAGCCGAACTGAAGGAATCCATCTCTGGAATCCGCGACAAGTATGTCAAGGGTTGGTAAGGTTCTGCGCGTTGCGTCGAATTAAACCACATGCTCCACCGCTTGTGCGGGCCCCCGTCAATTCCTTTGAGTTTTAATCTTGCGACCGTACTCCCCAGGCGGAATGCTTAATCCGTTAGGTGTGACACCAACAAGCATGCTTGCTGACGTCTGGCATTCATCGTTTACGGTGTGGACTACCAGGGTATCTAATCCTGTTTGCTCCCCACACTTTCGTACCTCAGCGTCAGTATCGAGCCAGTGAGCCGCCTTCGCCACTGGTGTTCCTCCAAATATCTACGAATTTCACCTCTACACTTGGAATTCCACTCACCTCTCTCGATCTCAAGACTAACAGTTTTAAAGGCAGTTCCAGGGTTGAGCCCTGGGATTTCACCTCTAACTTATTAATCCGCCTACGTACGCTTTACGCCCAGTAATTCCGAACAACGCTAACCCCCTCCGTATTACCGCGGCTGCTGGCACGGAGTTAGCCGGGGTTTCTTCTACTGCTACCGTCATTATCTTCACAGTTGAAAGAGCTTTACGACCCTAGGGCCTTCATCACTCACGCGGCATGGCTAGATCAGGCTTGCGCCCATTGTCTAAGATTCCCCACTGCTGCCTCCCGTAGGAGTCTGGGCCGTGTCTCAGTCCCAGTGTTGCTGATCATCCTCTCAAACCAGCTATAGATCGTAGACTTGGTAGGCCATTACCCCACCAACTATCTAATCTAACGCGGGCTAATCCAATTCCGATAAATCTTTCCCCCGAAGGGCGTATAAGGTATTACTCACCGTTTCCAGTGGCTATTCCTTAGAACTGGGTATATTCCCACGCGTTACTAACCCGTCCGCCGCTCCACCCGAAGGTAGCGCTCGACTTGCATGTGTTAGGCCTGCCGCCAGCGTTCGTTCTGAGCCAGGATCAAACTCTCAAGTTGAAAAGCAATTACTTGCTTATCCTTAACGTTCGAACCTCTGCACATCATCCTCTACCCAGACAGGTAGAAGACATTATTCTGTTTGTTTGTGCTTTAGTTTCCAAAGAAACAAAAGCCGCTACAAACAGTGAAGCTGACATTCCATCATCGACCGAAGCCTAGGAACGTTGATATGCAAACATCCGTTCGTCGAAACGAAACCAAACCGCCCACATATCTCTTCAGATACTATCAATTTCAAAGAGCCAGAGACAACAATATAACGATAGCGCCTCATACTTTCAAGGCGCGCCCGCCAACTCTTATCTCTTTTTTCAACCTTGGCTGCGTTTCTAGTGCCTCGCTTAGTGCGTGTCACCGTGCTTCGCTGCGTTCGGTAAGGGGGCTTTTAGGCGTACCCACACAATCCCGCAACCTCTTTTTTGCAAAAAATACAACTTTTTATCAATTCATACTCAACATACTGATTTATATACTCTTTTTATTCGTTTACATCCCAATATATAATCCAATTCATAGCAATATATTCACTTTTATCTTAAGTTTTGGCGACTCGTTCGTCTATAACAAGCTTTTAGGCAATCAAATTGAGTAATTTTAGTAAAATAATTATAATTTTTTTTCAAATAATATAAAATTTATCTTAAAGAATCACATTGTTTCTAAAAATTATACCTTTATGCGATTCCCTAGAGGTATTTCACGTATTGGCATATGCACAATTGCACTAAATGCACCAACACCAATACCAACCCACCAAACAATATTATAATTTCCATACAAGTCATAAAGTGCGCCACCCAACCATACACCCAAAAAGCTACCTAATTGATGACTAAAAAATACAATGCCATAAAGTGTGCCCATGTATCGCAATCCATATATATAACCTACCAAACCAGATGTAAGTGGAACACTTGCAAGCCACAATAAACCCATTGTAATAGAAAAGGTTACAACTGTAAGTGGTGTCATTGGTACCATTATAAAAATAATAGCGATTAATGTTCGCCCTGTGTAAACAATTGCTAATAGATTTTTCTTTTTATAGTACTTACCGAAATAGCCCGCAGATATGGTACCAACTATGTTAGCTGCACCTATCAAAGCTATGGAAAATGCGCCTAACGCGCTTGTACTGTTTACTCCTATATCTGCAAGCAAACCATCAGTAGATATGGAACCACACATTTCAGTAACAAAAGCTGGAAAATGAGCAGTAATAAAAGCTAATTGAAACCCACAAGAAAAGAACCCAAGAAAAATTAAAGAAAAGCTTGGATCGTAAAATGCTTTTTTCAGTATTTGGCCTAAAGTTTCCTCTAAATCATGCTTTATATTTTTTGAGGGAGCTCTCAAAACTGGAAGTAGAGCTATTGTAGAAATGATAATTCCTGCAAATATTAGAAATACTACTGACCAGTTAAGATATCTTAGAAGAAACTCAGCTATTGGTGGGCCAATAATTTGCCCTACCGAGCCAACAGCAGTAGCTATTCCAAGGGCCATTGACCTATTTGCATCAGATGTAGCACGGCCAACAATTGCTAATATTACACCAAATCCAGTACCAGCTACACCAAAACCAACAAATATTGAATAAAATTGATGCTCGCCTGGACTCATAGCATAACTTGAAAAAATTAAGCCAAGAGCATAACATAATACACCGATAAATATTGCTTTTCGATCACCAATTTTCTCTGCAACCGCACCAAAAATTGGTTGGCCAATTCCCCATGCTAAATTTTGTATTGCAATAGCCATTGAAAATTCAGTCCTCGCCCATGCAAATTGATCAGCAATAGGTATCTGAAAAACACCATACGAAGCACGGATGCCAAAACCAATCATCAATATTAAGGAGGATGCTATAAGGACTGGAGTTATGAGTTTTGTATCTTGATCTTGCATTAGGACGCCTCTTTGGTTGTGTATCTTTGAAACAATTGTTATCTCAGGTCAAAGGTTTTTTGAGGCTGTTAATTTGGAACTAATAGAAGTCTACAATAAGCGTATCGATTCAGGTGAGTTAGTACCGGATACTGACCAACTAAAAACGCTACAAGCTCTGCAGGATTTGACCACAATACTTAACGTTTATCAGCCTAAAAATTTATGGTCATTTTTTAATATATTTCATAAAAAAAAACCAAAGCTTAAAGGTATATACATTTATGGAGGGGTCGGGCGTGGAAAATCTATGCTAATGGATCTGTTCTTTGAGTCATCAAAAATAGAAAAAAAACAAAGGGTTCATTTTCATGAATTTATGCAGAAAATTCATGAAGAGCTTCATGAAGCTAGAAAGAAAAATGTCACAGAAGCTATAAGGCCCGTGGCAGAAAAAATTATATCTCAAGTAAATCTTTTATGTTTTGATGAAATGCAAATAACTGATATTACAG
>OOGF01000042.1_pt1 | contig 11929 bp, 13 predicted proteins | sample 1670581 | NCBI WGS metagenome assembly OOGF01 (sample SAMEA98168668, study PRJEB22522) | marine metagenome | biome: marine biome; feature: marine water body; material: seawater | place: Arctic Ocean | collected 05-Oct-2015 | depth 12 m
AACTTAACTTTCTCTTTAATTGATCTGCCAGTCTAGACATCATGATTAAAGGTATCTCACCTTCACCATTCCAAGATATTGCATATTGAACCGTTATAGGGGGTCCGCTGCTTCTGTCAAGAAGTATGGTTGCTCCAGGAGGAGCTCTAATTTGATCTAGCTTATCTTGAACTTTCGACCATGTTTGCTCTATAAGCTCTGGATCTACACTTTGCTCAAACTCAACAACAACAGTTGCGAAACCTTGGGAGATGATCGATTCTAGCTCTAAAATTTCTTCAACTTCCCTTAACTTTACTTCTAGGTCATTTATTACTTGGGTCTCAATTCTTTCAGGCGATGCGCCTGGATAAAAAACTCGAACGCCTCCCCATCTTTGAGCTAACTCTGGATTTTCTTGAATAGGCACAGATAAAACTGAAGAAATTCCCGCTAGAAGAATAAAAGAGAGAGTTAGAAATAATATTCTAGGTCTTTCTATGAAGAGAGTTATAAATTTCATTATTAATCTATGAACTTACCTTCAATGGTTTTTTTAGCTCCACCTAGAACAACCAAATCACCATTATTTAAAGTGCCGTTAACAAATGCGTATTCATCTTCATAGTAAATAATATTGACCAAATCTTTAGTAACTATTCTCTTTTCATTAATAGTATAAACAGCCCAAATGCCTTGCTCTGATTGTGATAACGATTTGATTGGAACCCAAGTACCTCTTTGGCTCTCTTTTATGCTCATTTTTAATGTGACTATAGAGCCTGGGCTAAAAAAGGTATTAAATCTGAAAATTGCTAATCTATTACTCGAGCCTCCAGGAGACATTGGAGCTAGCCTTTGAAGTTTTGCTTTGACTAGACTATCTTCAACTTTAAAATCGTAACTCTCTCCAACATTAATCTTTGATATATAGTCAGTAGGTATGGATACGTGAGCTTCTATATATCTAGAATCTAGAACCTCTAAAATTGGAACTCCTCCATTTATTACGGATCCTGTATCTAAAAATCTATCCTGGATAATTCCATTGAAAGGTGCCAACAATTGGGTTTGCTCAAGCTTTACTTTGTAAAAATCATATTGAGATTTAGAAACTAACTCTTCAGAACTAGCCTTATCTAAATCTTGAGAGGATATATGCCCCTGTGACCTTAAGTCTTTATATCTATTTAATACCTGGGCAGACAAATCATATCTAGCTTTAGCTTGATTTAATTGAGCCTGAGCTTCTCTGCTATCTAGGCTGGCAAGAACTTGCCCTTTAATAACCGAATCGCCAATATCAACATTTATGGATCTAATCTTGCCTGGGATTTCAAAAGCTAATTTAGATTGCTCTATTGGAAGTAATTTACCAGGAAACTCTCTAGTTACAGAGTACTCATTAAGCATTTTGACTTCTAAAACCTCTAAAGCAGAAACTGAAGAGCTAAAAGAGATGCTAATAAAAATTAGATTTATATATTTTGAAAGATTTATATTCATTTTATTTTTGTTGACTTTAATCCTCAAAGAAATTAATGTTTGCAGTGTAAACATCTTAACTAAAATGTATGCAGTGTCAACATTATTAACTATAAAAGTTGTTATTGTTTAAAGTAAAAGGTATAAATGAAATCATATCATCACGGGAATTTAAAAGAAGAGCTTACAAAGTATGCTTGCACTATATGTGAAAGAGATGGATATACCAAGTTAAGCATTCGATCTCTAGCAAAAGAAAGTAATGTTTCTCAAACAGCTCCTTATAGACATTTTAAAACAAAAGAAGAGGTTTATGCGGCAGTTGCAGTAGAGGGCTTTAACAAACTTTATAAAAATGTATTTGTCGAATCAGATAAATTAACTCTTAAAGATTTTATTCAGTCTTCTAAAAACTATATTAATTTTGGTTTACAAAATGCAAATACCTATGATTTGATGTTTGGAACGGCTGTTGGTGATTTTTCAGAGCATCCTGAATTAGTAGATACCGCAAACAAGACCTTTGAAAGTTTAGTGCTTAACCTTTCTTCATTCCTAAAAGAAAAAGATGAAGATATTCTTGCTGGGAAATCAATAACTGTATGGGCTTTGCTTCATGGGATGGTTGGCATCCTTAGAAAACAATCGATAACTGATGGTGACGTTTACGCTAAAGAATTTGGTCCTATGAGCACTACAAGAAGAATAAGCTCCGATCTACCAGCCTATCTAGAAAGAGTACTTACTGGAATTATTGAGAGCTAAGAACTTCTATTTCTATTATCTCCGAGAAAACTGGTTTCTCATGAGGAACATGAGCATAATCACCTAATAACAGTTGAAGAGAATACTTGCCTGGGTCTAAGGAGATTATTGCTTCAGTCTGTCCGCCACCAAAATGAATGTAGCTTTTTGAAGATGGAATTGGTCTTTTAAGGTTTGGTAAAGCGCTATCAATGATTAAATGGTGATGCCCCGAAGTTATGGAGCAATCTGAGGACTCTACTATTTTTCCAGCTGGAGCAATGTCAACATTACGAGATCCAAAAATAACTTTGATTTCTGACAAGGTTGTTTTAAAACCATTTTTTGGAGATAAGAGAAAAACCTCTGAATTATTAGCGCACTGTACTTTATTAGATTCTGAATGTGCATGGTCAGAACTATAAATAGCTGAGCTTATTATGGAGGTCAAAAGAATTAATAAAGATTTATGCATATTTACCATTAGCATAGACTAATGTATTCATGCTCTCTTTACTATTAGCATCTAATACATGGGCAATTACTATCGAGTGAGTGTGATAGCTAATTAGTTTATCCACTTTACAAAAAATATTTGCTTGGGCGTTTTCTAAATAGGGAATATTTTGCATATTCCAGTTTTTATCATCAAATCTTTTATCAAATTGAGATTCGCTTGAGCAAGTGTTTGAAATTTCTTCCTGATCTTTTGTTAAAAGATTGATACATAAATCGGACCCCTCTTTGATTGAATCATGAACTCTTGCGCTTTTATTAATACAGACTAGCAAGCTTGGTGGCTCCATGGATATTGATGTCACGGAAGAAACTGTTATTGCATAAGGAGTTCCATCAGTATCCATCATTGACATTACACTTACTGAGTAGATGTAATTCCTCATAGCTGTTCTAAAGTTATCTTGTATTGTCATGTAATGAATTATACTGAAAGGAAATATAAATAGTACTGCCAAAATATATAGATACAGATGAAAAATAACATACGAATCTCAGGCGGAAATTTAAGAGGAAAAAAGATTCCTTTTGAATATAAAGATACTCTTAGACCTACATCAAATAAGTTGAAAGAAATACTCTTTAACTGGCTGCAGTTTGAGATATCTGATTCTAATTGCTTAGATCTCTTTGCTGGAACTGGGTCTCTTGGAATTGAAGCTCTGTCTAGAGATGCAAAGAAAGTCATTTTTGTCGAACTAAATAAAACCAATTACACCTTAATAGCTGCAAATATTAAATCACTTGATCTCAAAGCTTCGGCTAAAGTTCTCTTTAAGGATGCTTTTACATGGGTAAGACAGGGAGATCTTTCAGAATTTGATTTTATCTTTCTTGATCCTCCTTTTAATAAAGAATATGAATTAAAGATGCTTAATCTTCTAATTAAAAAAGGTAATTTAAAGCCTTCATGTAAAATTTATCTTGAATACAGCAAATATACTGATATTGAAATACCTATATCTTTAGAAGTACTCAAGGAAAAATCTGTTGGAGATGTTAAAGCTCTATTGCTTAAGATAAATGAAAATTAAACTAGCTACTAGACAGTCTGAGCTTGCACTCTTTCAAGCCAATTATGTAATGAATAAAATTCAAACACATCATTCTGACGTTGAGGTGGAGCTAGTTCCTATGAGTTCTGATGGAGATCAAACTGATAAGCCTCTCTATGAAATTGGTGGTAAGGGTTTATTTGTAACGAAACTAGAATCAGCATTAGAAAATGGTGAGGCCGACATAGCAGTTCATAGCCTTAAAGATGTGCCAGCAAAAATAGATATGAAGTATTCCATAGCAGCTATTTTTGAACGGGAGGACCCTTCGGATGTACTACTGTCAAGAAATGGATCTAGTCTTGCAGATTTTTCCAGTAACGCTTCAATTGGAACTTCAAGTCCAAGAAGAAAAGCTCAAATTCTTAGAGCGAGAACGGACCTTAATATAATCCCTGTAAGAGGTAATATAGCCACAAGGATTAGAAAATTACACGAAGGGCATTTTGATGGCTTAATAGTTGCAAAGGCTGCACTTAATCGACTTAATATTGAATTAACCAATGCTTATGAATTTTCAATGCAAGAGATGCTTCCAGCAGCCTCCCAAGGATTCATTGGCGTTGAGTGTCTTAGATCAAATGAAGAAATTATCTCTATTATGAATAGCATAAATAATTCTTCAGAAATGGCTCTGGCTAATGCAGAAAGGGAATTTGTAGCCTCCTTGAACGGCTCATGCCTTTCTCCAATTGCTATTCTTTGTATGGAAGATGTCTATGGGATTAATATATCGGCAAAAGTGCTTTCACAAAATGGTCGAAAAGAGATTTACAGAGAGATCAAATCTAATCATGAGAATTTAACAAAAGATATTCATTCACTAGCAGATGATTTCATTTCAAATGATGCTCATTTAATAATATTAGAATAGTGATAATTAATACTAGACCAAAAAATCTATCGCAAAATATAAATGCTCTTTGTACTAAGGAAAAGATAGATTTAACCAATCTTCATCTATCAAAAATTACACCTGTATCAAGCAAAGAAGTTATTGAGAGCTGGAGAATAAATCTAGAATCCCTTCAATCGTACAGCAATATTATTTTCACGAGCCAGGCATCAGCTTCTTATGGTCTAGAGATTTTAAAAACTAAAATTGATCTTAAAAAAATACAATCAAATATATTTTCTATTGGCCTAGCAACAAAAAAAATTATTGAAGACAAGGGAATGAGTTCTATATTACCCAATCAGCCATCATCTGAGTTTCTAGCGGAACTAATACTTGAAGAATATCCAGGTAGAAATTTATTATTCTGCGGCACCAACTCAAATAGAACTTTACAGAAAATCCTTAAAAATAATATTGATGAGATTGCTTGCTATGATTTAATTTATTCAGATTTTGAGGTTGCTAGTGTAAATCAGGGGCCAAAAATAGTTTTGATATATAACTACTTAACCTTCTCTTTTATACACAAAGCTATTGACCGTAAAACTCTTTTAGAAAAAAGATTTATTGTTTCGTCTCAAAAAATTAAAGACAAGATAAGAAAAAATTTTGGTAATGAAGTTTTAGATATGAATATCGATGTAGCTGAGAGCCCTTCCGACGAATCAATGCTAAAGAAAGCTAAAGAATTTATTTAGTCTTCTTAGAAGCTCCACCTTTCATTGAAGTAAAGAACTCATCATTTGTTTTAAATGACTTTAGTCTGTCAATCAAGAACTGTATTGATTGCGCATCCTCCATATCATCAAGAATTTTTCTAAGAACCCACATTCTTTGGAGCTCATCTTCGGCTGTTAGCAAATCCTCTCTTCGAGTTCCAGACCTTCTTATATTAATGGCTGGATAGATTCTTTTTTCAGCTATCTTTCTTTCAAGATGAATTTCCATGTTTCCCGTGCCTTTAAATTCTTCATAAATAACCTCGTCCATCTTAGAGCCAGTATCTACAAGAGCAGTAGCTATAATTGTTAAACTTCCTCCTTCTTCTAGGTTTCTAGCAGCACCAAAGAATCTTTTAGGTCTTTCAAGAGCATTTGAGTCAACTCCACCACTTAATATCTTCCCTGATGATGGTTGCACTGAGTTGTAAGCTCTTCCTAAACGCGTAATTGAATCTAATAAAATTACTACATCTTTCTTATGCTCCACGAGCCTTTTTGCTTTTTCAATAACCATATTAGCTACTTGGACATGCCTAGTAGGCGGCTCATCGAAGGTACTAGCTACAACCTCTCCCTTAACTGTTCTAGACATCTCTGTAACTTCTTCAGGCCTTTCATCGATTAGTAAAACAATTAGTTCTACCTCAGGATTGTTGCTTTTTATTGAGTGAGCAATACTTTGAAGCATGAGTGTCTTACCTGCTTTAGGTGGAGATACTATTAAGCCACGCTGGCCTTTTCCAATTGGGGCTATTAAATCAATTATTCTTGAAGAAAGGTCTTCTTTAGAACCTGACCCTTGTTCGAGTATTAATCTTTCATTAGGAAATAATGGAGTTAAGTTTTCAAAAAGAATCTTATTCTTTGTTTTAGATGGATCTTCTCCATTAATGGTATCAACTTGAATTAAAGCAAAATACCTTTCTTTTTCTTTTGGTGTTCTAATTTTACCGGCAACAGTGTCACCTTTTCTTAAACTAAATTTTCTTATCTGATTCGGTGATACGTAAATATCATCTTCTCCGGCGCAGTAAGAACCTTCTGGTGAACGTAAGAAACCAAAACCATCATTCAAAATTTCTAATACTCCTCCGCCAAATATCTCGACACCTTCAGATGCTTTATGTTTAAAAATTTTAAATATTATTTCTTGTTTTTTAAGTCTGCCAACATCTTCTAGCCCCAATTCAGTTGCTATTTCAACAAGTTCGCTTATTGGCTTAATTTTAATTTCAGTGAGATTCATGTAGGTAGTTCCAGTGCTATTTTTTTATGAGAAAAAGAGTGGTTAGATGGTGGCCACAGGGCCTAGATGTAAAAATGATATTCCTTTTTAGTTAAAGATGCAAAGTTTGTGACCAAATTTAAATAGCTGTATTAATAAAATCCTCGAGCTGTTGTTTGCTAAGAGCTCCTATTTCAGTGCCTACTGGCTCTCCATTTTTAAATATTATTAAAGTTGGTATAGATCTAACTCCATATCTTGCAGCTGTTTCTCTATTAGCATCAACATCCATTTTAAATACTTTGATTTTACCTTCGTTTTCAGCAGCAACTTCCTCTACAGTTGGTGTTAATTGCTTACATGGTCCACACCACTCAGCCCAAAAATCTACTAAAACCGGTGTTTCAGAATTTAGAACATTATTGGTAAAATTTTCTTCATCATGTATTTCAATTACATTGCTCATTTTTTATTTATCTCCATGGAAATTTCTTTTGCTGAGTAAGTCAGAATTGCATCTGCTCCAGCTCTTTTAAAACTTATTAACGATTCTAGCATAACCTGATTATCAAGCCACCCCTTGGCAATGGCTAGTTTTAGCATGCTATATTCTCCGCTGACCTGATAAGCAAAAGTTGGAATCTTGAATGTATTTTTAATTAAAGAGACTATATCTAAATAAGGCATGCCTGGTTTTACCATTACTATGTCTGCTCCCTCATTTATATCCATCGCAACTTCGTGAAGTGCTTCATCACTATTGTAAGGAGACATTTGATAGGACGATTTAGATGAAGTTCCTAAATTAGAGGCAGAATTTACTGCATCTCTAAAGGGTCCATAGAATTTTGAATTATATTTAGCAGCATAGGAAAGTAAAATAGTATTTTTATAATCTGAATTCTCCAAGGCCTCTCTAATAAAACCAATTCTCCCATCCATCATGTCGGAGGGAGCTATGATATCTGCTCCAGCTTCAGCTAGAACTAAAGATTGAGATCTTAAAATGTCTAACGTTAGGTCATTATCAACATAATTATTTTTGATAATGCCATCATGCCCATGATCTGTATAAGGATCCAGAGCCACATCAGCTATTATAATTACTTCTGGAAAGCTCTCTTTTATAAGCCTTACTGACTCACACATTAAATTATTTTTATTAGTAGCTTCACTACCTTTTGAATCCTTTTTTGAACTATTAACAACTGGAAATAGAGCTATAGTTTTAACTCCAGATCTCACAATACTTTCTACTTCTTTTAAAATTGCACTCTTGCCGTGCCTTAATATTCCTGGCATAGATTCAATCTCTTCCGTCCCATCAATATCCTCTTTAATAAAGACTGGTTGGATTAAGTCATCCGATGACAATCTTTTTTCTGAGACTAGATCTAATATATTAGAACTAGACCTAAGTCTTCTAAGTCTGGTATTTGGAAATTTTCTATTTATAAACATAGGTTTAGTCTGTTACTGCTCCAAGGCTAGCGGATTTTACACTTTTAGCAAATTTTGATAAAACGCCTTTCTCTGGGGTTTTCGTAAGGTTTACCCATTTTGATATTCTATGCGCAATTTGATCTTCTGAGACTTTTAAAAGCAATTGATCATTTTCAGCATCTATTAAAATAGTATCTCCATCTTCGACTATTGCTATCAAACCACCATCTGCAGCCTCTGGGGTTATGTGTCCAACAACAAAACCATGAGTTCCTCCAGAGAACCTTCCATCGGTTATAAATGCAACACTGTCTCCCAAGCCTTGACCCATAATTGCTGATGTTGGCTTTAACATTTCTCTCATACCAGGGCCGCCCTTTGGGCCTTCGTATCTAATAACAACAACATCTCCTGGTTTTATAGATTTAGCCAATATGGCTTCTACTCCATCCTCTTCTGAATTAAATACTCTAGCTGTTCCCTCAAAGGATGTTCCTTCCTTGCCTGTAATTTTTGCTACAGCCCCTTCTTTGGCTAAATTTCCATAAAGAATTCTTAAATGGCTATTCTCTTTAATGGGGTTTTCAAAGCTTTTAATAATCTGTTGTTTATCGTTATAAGGCTGAATGCTTTCAAGATTTTCAGCAAGTGTTTTTCCTGTTACCGTTAAGCAATCTCCATGGAGAAGGCCTTTTTTAAGCAACATTTTCATTAGGGGTTGGATGCCTCCATTAGCATTTAGTTCTGACATGTAATGAGATCCAAATGGTTTGAGATCAGCCATAACCGGTGTTTTCTTTCCAATCCTTGTAAAATCATCGAGGTGAAGATCTACTCCTATGGCATAAGCCATTGCGAGCATATGGAGAACTGCATTAGTTGATCCGCCAAGAGAAATAACAACCGTAATAGCATTTTCAAATGCCTTTTTAGTCATAATATCTGAAGGTTTAATATCCTTATCTAAGAGATTTATTATCGCAAGGCCTGCTTCTTTACAGTCATTCTGTTTATCATCTGAAACGGCATCCTGACTACTGCTTCCCGGTAAACTCATTCCTAGTGCTTCAATAGCGGAAGCCATTGTATTAGCTGTATACATCCCACCGCATGATCCTGGGCCTTTAACTGAAATCTTTTCAACATGAATTAACTCTGCTTCTGGTAAATCGCCTTTAGAAAATTCACCTGTTTTTTCACAGACCGTTACGTAGTCCGTATTTTCTTCGCTTGGCCTGATTGATCCGCCATATATAAATATGGAAGGCCTATTAAGTCTTGCCATACCAATTACACAACCTGGCATATTTTTATCACATCCGCCAATTGCAATAAGGCCGTCATACCCTAAACAGCCTACAACTGTCTCTATAGAGTCTGCAATAACCTCTCTAGATACTAGTGAGTATTTCATACCCTGGGTACCCATTGATATGCCATCTGAGACAGTAATGGTATTAAATAGAACGCCCTTACCCCCAGATGTGTCCACTGACTTTTCAACCACCTCTGCAAGCTGATTAATATGCATATTACATGGCGTAACTTTTGCTCCAGTTGATGCTATGCCGACAAAAGGTTTAGTAAAATCTTCAGATGTGAAACCAACGCCCCTAAGCATAGATCTGGAAGCTGCTTGATTGGGCCCGTCCACTAACTCTTTTGAATATTTTCTTGAAGTCATATGGTTATCGTAATATTAATTGGATGCGTATCTTAACGCAGCGGAAAGTAATTTTTTAGTATATTCTTCTTTTGGATTATCAAATACCTGATGAGATAAGCCAGATTCGACAATCATCCCATCCTTCATAACGAATATAAAGTCTGACATTGATCTAATAACTTTTAAATCATGACTTATAAATAAATAGGTAAGCCCGTATTCATTTTGGATATCTTTAAGAAGGTCTATAACCTGTATTTGTATAGACCTATCAAGGGCAGATGTTGGTTCATCAAGAATCATAAATGCTGGATTCATGATCAGAGATCTGGCAATAGCCACCCTCTGCCTCTGCCCACCCGAGAACTCATGTGGATATTTATTTTTTGCTGATGACTCAATCCCGACATCAGATAATACTTTATCTATTCTCTGGTCTCTTTCATTACTTGTAAGCTTAAAATGTACACCCAGTCCTTCACCAACTATTTCACCAATAGTCATCCTAGGAGATAGCGATCCATAAGGGTCTTGAAACACAATCTGAACGTGCTTTTTTAGATCTTTTGCTTCTTTCGAGGAGTTCGATTTAAGGTTTTTACCTTCATAAGATATATCTCCCTCGTAAGGTATCAAACTAGCAATAGCCCTACCAAGGGTAGATTTTCCAGAACCAGATTCGCCTACCAATCCTATTGTAGTATTTTTATATATATTTAAAGAAATATCTTTAACAGCATGAAACCTTTCTTTTTTAAAGGGATTGGCTGAAGGTGTATTGTAAAAAACATTAAGGTTATTAATTTCAATGACTGGATTGCTATCTAAATCCTCAATTGGTTTTGGTTGAGGCTCTGCATCAAGAAGTTTTTTAGTATAAGCATGGGAGGGGCTTGTAAAAACTTCATTCGTGTCACCCTGCTCTACAATTTCACCATTTTTCATAACACAGACTTGGTCTGAAAATTCTTGGACCAGACCTAAATCATGAGTAATAAATAAAATTGACATGCAAGCTCTGTCTTAAGCTTGCCCATTAGGTCAAGTATTTGTGCCTGAATTGTTACATCTAAAGCTGTTGTAGGCTCATCTGCGATTAACAGTTCTGGCTTATTGACCAGCGCCATAGCTATCATTATTCTTTGTCTTTGTCCGCCTGAAAGTTCATGCGGGTAAGAATAAAACCTTCTGCTAACATCATCTATCTCAACAAGACTCATAAGGTCCATAGCTTCTTTTATAGCTTCTTTTTTTGAAACATTGGAGTGAAGTAAAATTGATTCAGTTATCTGATTGCCAACTCGGTGATAGGGGTTTAAAGAAGTCATTGGCTCTTGAAAAATCATAGAAACAATATTGCCTCTTATAGAAAGAAGATCTTCTTTTGCAGCATCAATTATTTCTTTATTATTAAATTTTATAGAGGACTCTTGTGAATAGGTTGCCTGAGGCTTAGGAAGAAGTTGAAGTATGGACATAGCCGTTACTGACTTACCAGAACCAGACTCGCCGACTAATGCCATTGTTTGGTTCTTCTCAATGTCAAAACTAATATTATTTACAGCTGTAAAAGAGCCATCTCTAGTCGCAAAATTAATGCTTAAATTATTTATTTCTAAAATCTTACTCATAATATTTTTTTGTATTCTGTTAAAAAATCTACCACAGCTATTTTTGCTGAGTTTAATCTAGTCATTGAGGCAAAGCCATGGAACATAGATGGATAATGTAATTGTTTCACATTGTTGCCTTTTTCATGCAATAAATATGCATATTTTTCGGCTTCGTCACTCAGGGGATCAAACCCCGCTGTAACAATTATAGTTTTTGGGAGCTTATTTTCTAAATTAACTTTTATTAAATTTAAATACTCATCATCTTTATTATCGGTCTTGCTATCATTTTTTGGATCATCCACGTTATTTTTTTTTCCCTCATGCTTATTATCGTCATTATCAGTAATCACAATTTGCGATGCGGGATTCATAATCGGATTATATTTGCTATCAGTTGTCGGATCCACCGATTTTAGCTTTTCTTGCTGGAAGAATTTTTTCTCCGTCATTATTTGTCTGACATTGCTCAAGCTTGCGGCGTTATCTTGCTGTCCATTATACACATCTGACGCTGCAGACGAATTGCGCGGTTGCGCTCCGAGCAGTCCTCCCACAGTACACACACAGCCCACACCACACA
>OOGF01000044.1_pt1 | contig 11735 bp, 8 predicted proteins | sample 1670581 | NCBI WGS metagenome assembly OOGF01 (sample SAMEA98168668, study PRJEB22522) | marine metagenome | biome: marine biome; feature: marine water body; material: seawater | place: Arctic Ocean | collected 05-Oct-2015 | depth 12 m
AACAAGTACTAGTTCAAGGTTTAGCGACGCGCTATCTCATCGTTGGTGATGACTTTCGTTTTGGGTGTGATCGTGGCGGCGACTTTGACATGCTAAAGAAGACTGGTGAGCAGCATGACTTTGATGTTCAGGATACGCTAACGCTAGAGTCTGACGGTCAGCGTATTAGTAGTACTTTAGTAAGAAAAATTTTGCGCGAATCTGACTTTATAGGCGCTAAAGCTCTCCTTGGGCGTCCTTTCACAATTAAAGGTCGCGTTGTGTATGGGCAACAATTAGGCAGAGAGTTAGGGTTCCCAACAGCTAATGTGCAACTGAATCGCTACAGCGCTCCTATATCAGGGGTTTTTGCTGTGCTGGTTAAAATCGACGGTGAGTCATATCAAGGTGCAGCAAATGTAGGTATACGACCTACTGTGGGTGATTTGGTCAAACCTATTCTCGAGGTTCATTTGCTAGATTTCCAAGAAAATATTTATGGAAAACGAATTGAAGTCGAATTTAAGCACAAGATTCGCGATGAGCAAAAGTTCACGACTATGGACAGTTTAGTAGAAAATATTCGCCGCGACGTTAACGACATACGAACCTGGTTTAGCCAAATTAAAAATACTGAGAATAAGACTTAGAATGAGTGACTCTACGACAGACTACAAAGCAACCCTAAATCTTCCAAAAACCGGTTTCCCAATGCGTGCGAATTTGGCACAGAGAGAGCCGGGCATTCTTAAAGAGTGGTACGAAAAAGATATTTATGGACAAATAAGGGAAGCACGCAGTGGCCGTAAAAAGTATATTTTGCATGATGGGCCTCCGTACGCCAATGGGGACATCCACCTTGGCCATGCGGTTAACAAAGTATTAAAAGATATTGTCGTCAAGTCTCGTACTATGAGCGGTTTTGATGCTCCTTATATTCCAGGTTGGGACTGTCATGGTCTGCCGATTGAGCACAATGTTGAAAAGAAAATTGGTAAGGCTGGTGTCAAAGTTGACTACTCGGTATTCCGACAAAAGTGTCGTGACTATGCGATGAAGCAAGTGGACGGACAACGTAAAGACTTTGTTAGAATCGGTGTTTTTGGGGACTGGGACAAACCTTACTTGACCATGAACTTTGGCGTAGAGGCCGATATTATTCGGGCGCTCGGAAAAATTGTTGCCAATGGCCATTTGGTCAAGGGTTACAAACCGGTCTACTGGAGCGTAGTCGGCGGTTCAGCGTTGGCTGAGGCCGAAGTCGAATATCAAGATAAAACCTCGTTTACTATCGATGTTGCCTATCCGGTGACAGATGAAGTGCAATTAAGCAAAGTGGCCAAGGCCTTTGGCGAGCTAAGCGGCGAAGGGCAGGTCAATGTTCTGATTTGGACCACGACACCCTGGACTATTCCGAGCAGTCAGGCAATTTCAATGGGTTCAGAGGTCGCCTATAGTCTAGTACAGGTAGCTACCGAGAATGGTCCGAGACGATTGATTTGTTCTCAGGTGTTATTGGAGTCAGTTATGGCTCGGCTAGAGATAGAAGATTACACAGTGCTAGCGAGTTGCGTTGGAGAGCAGCTTGAAGGTGTGATAGCCAAACATCCGTTGTATGAGCGTGAAATTCCAATACTTTTGGGAGATCATGTGACAACGGATGCAGGCACCGGGTGCGTTCATACGGCACCAGATCATGGTGTTGAAGATTTTGTTGTGGCCAAAAAATACGGTATCGATACTTTAAACTATGTGATGGATAACGGCACTTTTCGGGATGATGTCGAGTTGTTTGCTGGAGAGCATGTTTATAAAGTTGATCAGCATGTAGTTGATGTGTTGAGTGAGCGTGGCCATTTAATGGCTAGTGGAAAAATTACCCACAGTTATGCGCACTGCTGGAGAACTAAAACCCCACTTATTTATCGGGCGACACCACAGTGGTTCGTGTCTATGAATAAAAACGGTCTATTAGACAAGGCTAAGGCTGCCATCAAAAATGTTAGCTGGCATCCAGACTGGGGTGAGGCGCGAATTGAAGGCATGCTAGATAATAGCCCTGATTGGTGTATTTCCCGTCAGCGCACTTGGGGGGTGCCGATTGCGTTGTTTGTGCACAAACAGACGGGCGTCATTCATCCTGATACCGCTAATTTAATTGAAAAGGTTGCGTGTATTGTAGAAACACAAGGTATTGATGCATGGTACAGCTTGGATGCAGAGGGTTTGTTGGGCGCCGACGCTGAACATTACCAAAAAGTTACTGATACCCTCGACGTGTGGTTTGACTCTGGTGTGACCCATGCCTCAGTGATAGATTCGAGGGAAGAGCTTACCTATCCCGCAGATCTGTACTTAGAAGGTTCGGATCAGCATAGAGGTTGGTTTCAGTCTTCTTTAAAGACGGCGATAGCCATAAATGGGACGGCACCCTACAAGGCTGTTTTGACACATGGATTTACGGTCGATGAAAATGGCCGCAAGATGTCCAAATCGATTGGTAATGTGGTTTCGCCTCAAAAAGTAATCAATGAGTTGGGTGCCGATGCTTGCAACCGCGCCGGCACGTTCAACCCTTGTGGTGTTGGTGAAGCATTGGAAGGCTTTGAGTTCGACGGCTTGGGCAATGGCAAAACATTGTACCGTGCTGAAGATCACCAGTGTTTCAAAGACGTGCTCGTTGTGAAGGGTAAAGAAAACCCAACATCAGAATTCGACGTACTAGAAGTTGTGGAAATCACGCCTCGTAGCCAAGTTGAATATGCTGTTGATCACCCAATGTTTGCGGGTGGTGCTTTAGGAAAATGTAACCCAGGCGCATAAAATAATTTATATAATTAGATATTAGGCCACAGTGTTTTCACTGTGGCCTATTTCAAAAGTTAAGTTAAACTAGCTAAGTTAATAAAGTTTGGACGAAACATGGATGCAATTCTTTTACAAATACTAAATGGACTTGATAAAGGCAGCGCATATGCACTGATTGCTTTAGGTCTAACTTTAATTTTTGGTACATTAGGAGTGGTTAATTTTGCCCACGGTGCGCTATTTATGTTAGGAGCTTTTTGTGCAGTTTCATTGCAAAAATTAGTAGCTGTATCAAAAATTACAATTGATCCATCTCAAGTAGATTTTTTAGGAAATCCTCTTAAAGTCAAAACCCCATACGTTATAGAATGGTTTGGGCCAAAAATAGGCAATGCAATCATAGATTGGAATGTTCCATTAGCGATTATAATCGCAATACCTGTAATGTTATTAATTGGGTACGTTATGGAAAGAGGTTTAATAAAGCACTTTTATAAACGCCCCCATGCTGACCAGATATTAGTAACCTTTGGATTGGCTATTGTAATTCAAGAGCTTGTTAAAGCAAATTTTGGAGCAAATCCCATTCCCACTCCTGCACCAGATCAGTTCGTAGGATCATTTAATGTAGGAGCATTAATTGGTCTCGATGCAAGTTATCCATACTGGCGGTTAATTTATTTTGCATTTTCTGCTCTAATCATAAGTTCTGTGTTTGCTTTTTTAAGATTTACGACATTTGGGATGGTCGTTAGAGCTGGCATGGCTGATCGTGAAACAGTTGGGCTTCTGGGTATCAATATCGATCGTCGCTTTACTATAATGTTTGGAATTGCTGCTGCGGTCGCTGGCTTAGCAGGGGTAATGTACACCCCCATTAATTCCCCAAATTATCACATGGGAATGGACTTTCTAGTTTTATCCTTTGTTGTCGTTGTTGTCGGTGGAATGGGTTCTCTTCCTGGAGCTGTCTCCGCTGGGTTCCTTTTGGGTATTCTTGAAAGTTTTGCTTCAATGAATGAAGTAAAAGGTTTCTTTGAAATGCTATATCTTCCGTCTATTGACCAGATTATAATTTACCTAGTCGCCATTATTGTATTGCTTACCAGACCACGTGGCCTGATGGGTAAAGCTGGCGTGATGGAGGAATAAAATGAATACTATTTCAAAAGCAGATATGAAAACTTTATTTTTCGTTGCAATAATAGCATTATTAGCACCTTTTATCCTGAATCCGTTTCCAACAGATTCAGGATTAGCGCAATTTAATGCAGGCTATCCTGATTTGATGCAGCGTTTTGCTATATATGGAATTTTAGCAATTGGTTTTAACATATTATTTGGATTGACAGGCTACCTTTCATTTGGACATGCAGCATTCTTGGGTGTTGGATCTTATTCAGCAGTTTGGATGTTTAAATTGCTATCAATGAATATTATTCCTGCATTAATTCTATCAGTTATTGTTGCGGGTCTGTTCTCACTACTTATTGGTTTTATATCTCTACGTAGATCTGGTATTTATTTTTCAATTTTAACACTAGCCTTTGCACAGATGAGTTTTGCTTTAGCTTATTCTGTACTGACACCATTAACTAATGGTGAAACAGGGTTACAAATTACTTTAAATGATCCTCGCATTCTGGCTGCAGAAAATGTTTCTGGGAATTTACCTGTAACAACATTGTTTGGTTTAGAGATGAGGGACACTTGGGCAATGCAAGTTGGTGCGTGGGATTTTCAATTTAATATTGGATATTACATATGTGCTATATTTTTACTATTAGCATTTTATTTATCAATACGTATTTTTCGTTCGCCTTTCGGTATGATGTTGCGAGCTGTTAAAACAAACCAAATCCGTCTTAACTATACTGGAATAAATACTAGACCATATACTTTAGCTGCATTTGTGATTTCGGGAATGTATGCGGGTTTAGCTGGGGGCTTAATGGCATCTATGGATCCTTTAGCTGGAGCAGAGCGCATGCAATGGACTGCTTCTGGTGAAATAGTATTAATGACAATACTTGGAGGAACGGGAACTCTTTTAGGCCCTGTTATGGGTGCCGGTTTTATTAAATACTTTGAGAATATTTTTTCAAAAATTAATGATACTGTCCTTCATGGATGGTTCTCATGGATGCCTGATGGCTTGGAAAATATTATAGTATGGGTGCTACATTTATTTACTGGTAAGGGATGGCATTTAACATTGGGTATAATGTTTATGTTGATTGTGATTTTTCTGCCAGGTGGATTAATGGAAGGAATGTCACGAATTGGCAATTGGTGGAAACGCCGTAAAGGTGACGATGACGCTGAGTCAAAATCCACTACTACAGCTGCAGAATAGGAGCGCCAAATGGGAATTCTTGAAGTCCAAAATGTAAATAAAAGTTTTGGTGGTTTAAAAGCTTTACACAATGTTAACTTAGATATTGAAGAAGGCAAAATCCATGCAATAATTGGTCCTAACGGTGCTGGAAAATCAACTCTTTTAAACTGCTTTGTTGGAAAGCTAATGCCTGACACAGGTACAGTAATGTTTGATGGGCACTCATTACTTGGAATAAAACCTTATGAAATAAATCAACTTGGTGTTAGTCGTGTTTTCCAAACACCTGAAATTTTCTCAGAACTTTCAGTCTGGGAAAATACATTAATACCGTGCTTTGCAAAAAGAGATGGGTCATTCACTTTAAATGCTCTTAGTAGAGTTTCTGATAATAAAGATATGGCAGAAAAAGCAGAAAAAATGCTGGTTGATGTAGATCTTATAAATAAAAAAGACATGTTAGCCTCTTCAATGTCACGTGGCGACAAGCGGCGCTTAGAAATGGCAATGTGCCTCTCGCAAAATCCAAAATTATTGTTATTGGATGAGCCTACTGCTGGTATGGCACGAGCAGATACTGAGAGCACTATTGAATTATTGAAAAGTATTCAAAAAAAGTTAAAAATTACCATGGCTATAATCGAGCATGATATGGGTGTGGTTTTTTCATTAGCTCAAAAAATATCCGTACTTGCACAAGGTACCGTAATTGTTGAGGACATTCCTGAAAATATTAAAGGCCACCCAAAGGTAAAAGAAGCATACCTTGGTGAAGCTCAAGTAGAAGGCAATATGAGAGATGATTAACACGCCAGATAATTCAGAGCCATCGCGGCCAATATATTTCTCAGCACATGATATTCATGCTTACTATGGGGAAAGTTATATTGTTCAAGGGATTTCTTTAAATGTGCATGAAGGAGAAATTTTAGCTCTTTTGGGTCGAAATGGGGCAGGTAAGACTTCAACTCTGCGGGCGATAGCCCGTTTAGATGATCCTGCTATTCATAAAGGTGAGATATGGCTGGACCATCAACCTTTACATAATATGAAAGCTTGGGAAGCTGCACAAGCTGGTATCGCGTTAGTTCCAGAAGACCGAAGAGTTATCCAAGGTTTGACTGTTGAAGAAAATTTACAATTAGCTCAAATTGAAAAACCTATCGGCTGGTCATTAGAAAGAATTTATGAATTATTTCCGCGTTTAGGTGAACGTAGAAAACAAGAAGGAACAACGTTGTCTGGGGGAGAGCAACAAATGCTTGCGATTGGGCGAGCACTTGCACGTGATATTAAATTGTTACTTTTAGACGAACCATATGAAGGTCTGGCACCTGTAATTGTTCAGGAAATTGAAAAAACTTTAAGGCTTATTCGTGAGCAAGGCATCACAACTATAATTGTAGAACAAAATGCTGTTGCAGCATTAAAACTGGCAGATCGTGCAGTCATTCTTGATACTGGTGGAGTTGTGTTTTCTGGTACTGCAAAAGAGGTCTTGGAAAATGAGAAACTTCGCCATGATTATTTGGCAATTTAGAGAACTGATGTAACATATAAAAAAATTCACTGAATAGGAAAAGTTTTTAACTTTAAAAGGGAAGAGTATGAGCGATAAAATATTTCCACCATCCTCCGAGTTTTCAGAAAAAGCTCACGCAAATAAAGAAAAGTATGATAGGATGTATGCTGCGTCTGTTTCTAATCCAGATATATTTTGGGCTGAACATGGAAAGCGAATTGATTGGATAACTCCTTTTACGAAAGTAAAAAATACTTCGTTCGAATATCCAAATATATCAATCAAATGGTATGAAGACGGTGAGCTAAATGTGTGCGAAAATTGTGTTGATCGACATCTCCCTAAACGTGGCAATCAGACTGCAATAATTTGGGAATCTGATGACCCAAACATAGATAAACATATTACATATAATAAATTACACGACTATGTTTCTCGATTGGCAAACGTATATAAGTCATTGGGTGTAGGAAAAGGTGATAGAGTTATCCTGTATATGCCAATGATACCTGAGGCTGCATATGCTATGTTGGCATGTGCTAGAATTGGTGCAATTCATTCTATAGTTTTTGGTGGTTTTTCACCAGATGCTTTAGCTTCTAGAATCTCTGATTGTAAAGCTTCTTTGGTTGTAACAGCAGATGAAGGCCCGCGTGGAGGTAAAAATATACCACTCAAAAAAAATGTTGATGCGGCTTTAGAGATATGTGGTGATGTTAAAACTTTAGTTGTTGCTAGAACTGGAAACAGTACTCCTTTTGTAGAAAACCGTGATTATGATTATGATGAGTTAATTGCTGTGGCATCAAATGATTGCCCTGTAGAAAAAATGAATGCTGAAGATCCTCTTTTTATTCTATATACTTCTGGCTCTACTGGAAAACCTAAGGGTGTAGTACATTCCTCTGCTGGATATTTAGTATATGCTTCCATGACGCATCAATATACTTTTGATTACCAAGAAGGGGACACATACTGGTGTACAGCAGATGTAGGCTGGATAACGGGGCACTCTTATATTGTATATGGGCCATTGGCTAATGGTGCGACAACTTTGATGTTCGAAGGTACCCCGACATACCCAGATGCATCACGTTTTTGGGCTGTTTGTGAGAAACACAAAGTAAACCAGTTCTATACTGCACCAACCGCAATTCGAGCTTTAATGGGTTTGGGAGATGATTTAGTAACAAAGCATAACTTATCTGATTTACGTGTGCTTGGAACTGTTGGTGAGCCAATAAACCCTGAAGCCTGGAATTGGTACAATGAGGTTGTGGGTGGGGGTAATGTTCCTATTGTCGACACATGGTGGCAGACAGAAACTGGTGGACATATGATGACACCACTTCCTGGCGCTACTGCTACAAAGCCCGGATCTGCTACGAACCCATTTTTTGGGGTGCAGCCCGTAATTTTAGATCCACAAACAGGCCAAGAAATTGATGGAGCATGCGAAGGTGTTCTTGCAATTAAGGAAAGCTGGCCATCCCAAATGAGAACAGTTTATGGTGACCACGATCGCTTTGTAAAAACTTACTTTGAGGCATATAAAGGTTACTACTTCACTGAAGATGGCTGTAAACGTGATGAAGATGGTTACTATTGGATAACTGGGCGAGTGGATGATGTCTTGAATGTATCTGGTCACCGAATGGGAACTGCAGAAATTGAGAGTGCGTTGGTTGCACACAAAGATGTAGCTGAAGCTGCAGTTGTTGGATATCCACATGAAGTTAAAGGCCAAGGAATTTATTGCTATGTGACTCTCAATGCGAATGCAGAATACACTGAAGAACTGCGGATTGCTTTAAGAGGATGGGTGCGCCAGCAGATAGGACCAATTGCTAGTCCTGATTATATCCAGTGGGCACCTGGTTTACCTAAAACAAGGTCAGGTAAAATAATGAGACGAATATTGAGAAAAGTTGCTGAGAATGATTATAATTCATTGGGTGATATATCTACTTTAGCTGAGCCAGAAGTTGTAGAAAAGCTTATTGAAAATCGTATGCATCGCTAAAATTAAACCATTTATTTTCCCACATTTAAGTTCCATTAAATGTGGGTTTTCTTTTTTCAATAAAAGCATTCATACCTTCCTTCTGATCATTTGTATCAAATAATGAATAAAATAAATTTCTTTCATATTTTAAGCCTTGTTCTAATGTAAGGTCATCACTTTTATGGACCGCATTAGTAATCATTTTTAATGCTGGCTTTGAATATTGGGATATAATTTCAGCAATACCCATAGCATTTTCAACTAATTCTTCATCTGGAAATATTCTAGCTATTAAACCACAATTAAGTGCTTCCTCAGCACTCATCATACGTCCTGTCAGATGCATATCCATTGATTTTGCTCGGCCTATTAGTTTAGTCATTCTTTGTGTTCCACCAATACCTGCAATAACACCAAGTTTTATTTCTGGTTGGCCAAATTTAGCGTTCTCACCAGCCAATATATAGTCGCACATCATAGCAAGTTCGCAACCACCCCCAAGTGCATATCCGTTCACGGCAGCTATTTTTGGAGTTTGCATATTCGCAAATAGTTCCCAGTCTGAAAAATATCTTCCTTCATGCATTTCTTTAGAAGATTTATCACACATTTCTTTGATATCTGCACCAGCTGCAAATGCTTTCATATTCCCTGTTAGGATTATGCAGGCTAGATCTGGATCAGTATCCAAAGAAACAACATGCTCTAAGATTTCTTTTAATACTTCTTTGTTTAACGCATTCAACTCTGCAGGGCGATTTAGTTCTATTTTTAATACTTTATCATAACGAGTTAATTTTATTGTCTTTGGCATTTCTAATCTCATAATTCTCTAATTTTTAGTTATCTTTTAAATTTTTCTATTGTCTTTAATTTATGTTTAAAACATTTAACCATCTTCAAAAAACACACGATCGTGTTTAAACGGATTATCATAATCAATAGTTTCTTCTAATTCGCGTGCATATTTATGGCCTGCATAAATAGCTGCAGCAATAATTGCTGGTGCATCACAATCCCCTATCTTCTTTAAAGATTTGAAAGTTGTAACTGGAAAATTTTTCACATGCATTAATAAACTATGATAAAGTTCATCATTAGGTTTTCGTGCGGTTACTAACACTATAGAATTTGCTGATATCGTTGATTTAGAATTGGTATATATGCATTCAAATTCTGCTTTTTTCCCGTTAAAACTTTTTAAACTTTTTGCACAAATAATTTTAACCCCTAGCTTCATAAGATTTGATTGTGATCTCCACCTATCTGTAGTGTATACTCCCCAACTAGAAACCATATCCTGAGGAGTAACTATTGTTGTTGGTATACCTGAAGCTTTTATTTTTTCGGCTATGACAGATCCCATATAATAGTTATCATCATCGTATATTATCGTTGGGCCATTAGGTAGATTTCCAGCCATAATATCATCTGGTGTAAATAAGTTCGGTGAACAATTTAAACCATTAATTCCATTTAAATGAGTGCCTCCAAATCCATCTCGACGCCATTCTGATCCTGTTGCAATAGCTATATGTTCAGCTCCGACCTCAATTATCTGATCATGTGTCATTCTACTTTCACGAAAAACTTCTACATTTGGAAGTTTTTTAATCTGTTGTAATCGATAGTCACGAACCCGAGCCCATTGGGATAAACCAGGAAGTTTAGCCTCAGAACTTACGCGTCCACCTAATTCTCGGCTTGCTTCTGCAAGCATCACTTTATAGCCGCGTTTTCCCAGGGCATGGGCAGCTTCTAATCCTGTTGGCCCAGCCCCAATTATTAGAACGCTTGAGTCACTTATTTTTTTGTTAATTTTTTCGGGATGCCAACCACTACGCCATTCTTCACTCATTGTAGGGTTTTGGGTGCATCTAATAGGAACACCTTTGCCATCACCTACATAGCATATATTGCAACCAATACACTCGCGTATATCTTCAAATTTACCTTCTTCTATTTTCTTTGGAAGAAAAGGGTCAGCAATTGATGGGCGCGCTGCTCCTATCAAATCAACTATTCCCCCTTTTATTTGTGCTAACATTGTATCTGGAGATGTGAAGCGGCCCACAGTAACAACAGGCTTGGATGTGAGTTCTTTTATGCCTTTAACGTATGGCGCTAATGAGGCTTCTTTTGTAAAGCGCGATAAACCCATTTCAAGAGAATAATCATTTATATTTATATCCCAAAGGTCAGGAAATTCACCAAGTAAACCAAGAATTTCTTCTGTTTCTCCAGGGATGGGGTTCCCGTCACCGCCAGGTTTATTAGCGTTTGTCTCTGCAGAGAATCTGACAGCAACTGCCATTGTATTACCAACTGCTTCTTTGGTGTCTTCAATAATTTCTTGCATAAACCGTATTCGATTAGCAAGACTTCCACCATATTCATCTATTCTCTTATTTGTCGTAGGTGATAAGAATTGTGAGATCAAATATCCATGAGTAGCGTATACATAAACGATATCAAAGCCTGCCTCTTTAGCACGCAAAGCTGCATTGCGATGCCACATTCGAACATTTTTTATATCGCTCTTATCCATGGCTCGTGTTTGAAATGGATTTCCACTAGTATTCATGAGGCTAGTAGGAGCAAGAGCAACCTCTCTTGTTCCAAGGTTTGCCATTTGTGAGCCCCCAATTACAAGTTCAACACCAGCAAGAGCACCGTGTGCATGTACTTTTTCTGTCATCAAAGCATGAGATTTAATGTCTCCCTTGTCCCATAGAGATGCAGTTGGGTGTGGGGCATCCACGCTTGACGGGTGAATAGAACAATATTCTGTGTTAACAACGCCCCATCCACCTTCCGCTTTAACTTCACGTAATCCGGCTAACGTGCGTGGTCTATGCCAGCCACTTCCAGTACAGTGTGGGACTTGGTAAAAACGATTTTTTGTAGTTACTGGACCAATTTTTAGTGGTTCAAACAAAATATCGTATCTTGGATCACGGGCCAATTAGTTTATCCTTTTTATGTAATGATTTGAAGCTTATTCTAGTATTTAATCAAGTATATAAATAATAAAAAAATTAACCAAAATACCTGAGAAGCTATTTGAATGATTGGTATTGTAT
>OOGF01000048.1_pt1 | contig 11307 bp, 9 predicted proteins | sample 1670581 | NCBI WGS metagenome assembly OOGF01 (sample SAMEA98168668, study PRJEB22522) | marine metagenome | biome: marine biome; feature: marine water body; material: seawater | place: Arctic Ocean | collected 05-Oct-2015 | depth 12 m
ATTCCTAGGAGCGGGTTTTGATCAAGCTAGCGTCCAAAATAAACTCATGGGTGACCAGCTCTTGTGTCATGTGATAGGGTTGAGTTAAACTCTTCCTGTGGCGGTGTCCATTCACGTCCACGAACATTAAACTCAATAACCACTTCTTGACCTGCAGCATAACTGTCTAAAACACCCGTTTTATCCTGAGTAAACTCAAAGCAAAGTGTTTGTGGATACTGCTCCTTAGTTTGGACTACGAACTCTCTTTTTCTGAATCTATCAGAAATCACTTGTTCGTCCATGATTTGGGAAATTCTCGCTTCCATCTGCATAACTACTGACTCTTACTGAGCCGATTTATCTATTAATAATATACTCCAAGCCTCGACAACTTTTTCTAACTCAAGAAGCTCTTTAGCCTTCTCATGCAACGCTTCTCTAAGTTCAATTCCATCCGAGAAATTTTGAAGAATTCTTCGTACGTCAAAATCGGATTTCATGGCCTCAATAGCAGCAAACGAAGGTAAGGAAGTTACAGCACCTAATTGACCCAAATTATTTCCAGTCAATACTGTTGATCTACGAATCACCTCTGGAATTTGATCTACACCTATTCCTATTGCAGGACTTCCTAATTCAAATAAGGCATCGCCAGAAGCTCTTACCCACCACTTTTTTCCCAGTCTTCCAACCAGGTCAATAGCTTCTTGGTCTATACTTCCGTCATCCAGTATTACGTGGTCCGTAACATGAATCTTTTTCACCAAACACATGACTAAATTACCAGCACCACCTTCTTCACCTAACTGGTGAACGTTCATAACCTCACACTCAAGACTTACAGGACTTTCTAAAACTCGTGGAGGAGAAACTAAATCAGAAGGGATTGGCGTTAATCCAGATTTTACAAATTCATCTACAGACGAATCATATTCAGCTGAACTCAAATTCACCTGCTGGGCCATATCATAGTTAACCACATTAACCACCACTTCCTTTTGAGACATTGCATTGTGCAGCGTATCCTTGGTGGTATTATTTCTGACTCTTCGCGCAGCACTGAAAATCAGTACAGGAGGGTTAGAAGAGAATATATTAAAGAAACTAAACGGGCTTAGATTGTGATTTCCAAACTCATCCACCGTCGAGACTAATGCGATAGGCCTTGGCGCTACCGAGGCCAATAAAATTTGATGACGTTCTTTGGTAGATAACTCTTCTGGGGAATATGATGGCATATTTAGAGGCTTTAATCTTCTCTCAAAGTTAGCATTAATGAAGAGAATTCCATAGGTATGTGATTGCAACATTTTGATTTATCACTTCACTAAAATAGACTTGAAATTTATTCTTCAGCAAAATCTGATTACCGAATTAATCTGTTTTATATTTGCGCACTGATTTTTGCGGATGTGTTGAAATTGGTAGACAAGCCGGTTTTAGGCACCGGTGCTTTACGGCGTGAAGGTTCGAGTCCTTTCATCCGCACACAAAAAACCCGATCACTTCGTGATCGGGTTTTTTATTTTCTACATCCAGTTTCACCTCACAGGGATATACAGGCCCCTATTTTGGGGTGTTTATTTCAATATTCTCATCTTCTTGCAAGAGCTGCGTGTACATATCATAAGTCACTAAGGCAATCAACGGTAATACCACTAAAAGGCCCAGTCCTAATGTGAATACGGTAACTACGATCGTCAGAACTACCAAGAGTAACATCGTCGTAATTATTGGAATGATATTCGACAAAGCATGACGGATCGACCATTGAATTGAAACCAATGGGTCTTCTCCTTCCAATGAACTCCTAAAGGCTGTAAAGAACAAGCACAAACCTAAAATACCCTGAATAAAGACGAAAAGGTATAAAGATGAACTATGAGCTTTCGCTAATTCCAATTGATCTTCAAATGCCATCATCAATTCCTCCATGTTTTGTGACTGCTCCTGGCTGATATTAAAAGCCATGAGCTCATCCGGAAGAAGCAAAGAAGATCCTTGAGCCGCCAAAACAGCAACGATAGTGACCGCAATAAGCTTGCTTCGGTTTAGAATAAAGCCCGTAAAGAAGTCCTTAAACTCGACATCTGTTCCTTCTATGTCATTTTTGGCAAAATGCGCATAGCCCATATTTAAAAAGGCACCAACAATTCCAATAATAAGAGCCGTCACTGTAGTTTGAAGAAACACTTGTCCCTCAAAAACAGATCCTACGGCAGTGGCTATGCCGCCAAGCGTACCTGAGAGGATTATGCTGACCACCGCAAAAGCTGAGTACATTCCTGCTTTGTTTTTGTAACGTAACCATCCAGCTTGGATGGAATAAAAGGGTTGAATTTTTGCCATTGGAGTGCGATTATCTATGCGTATTTTGCGAAAAATACGACGAACGTTGAAAGTACATTACGGTTTAGAGAATTTTAATTCATTAGAATGTGCCGTGGCCACCACGGGGACCTTTGATGGCGTGCATTTAGGCCATGAAAAAATTCTTTCTCAATTGGTCAAAAAAGCAAGAGAAGTCGGTGGCGAAAGTGTACTTCTTACTTTTAGTCCGCATCCCAGACTGGTACTTCAACCTGATGTTCCTTTAGAATTACTATCGAGTATTGAGGAAAAAACAAGACTTTTAGCGCATAGTGGGCTAGACCATTTGATCATTCAACCTTTTACCAAAGAATTTTCAAGAACACCTTCACTTGAGTTTGTAAGAGAGATTTTGGTCAATACTATCGGGGTTAAGCACCTGGTAATAGGATATGACCATCACTTTGGTCGAAACAGGGAAGGGAGCTTTGATCACCTCAAAGAGTTTGGCCCTATCTATGGGTTTGAGGTTGAGGAAATTTCAGCGCTTGACATAGAACATACTAACGTGAGTAGTACCAAGGTTCGTTCGGCCTTGAACCAAGGGAATGTAACACTGGCAAATGATTATTTAGGCTACCCTTATTCCCTGAGAGGCACTGTAATATATGGAGATCAAATAGGCAGAACTTTAGGGTTTCCCACCGCGAATATCCGCCTAGACTTCAAGCACAAACTCATTCCACAAGATGGCGTTTATGCAGTTTGGGCCATTCACAAGGGAATCCGCTATAAAGCCATGGCGAATATAGGGGGAAGACCCACCGTGGGGGCGCTAAACAGAAGCATTGAAGTACATTTATGCGATCATTCGCTAGAACTCTATAACGAGGTGATACAATTTGAAATTCACCATAGACTTCGAAGTGTGGAACAATTTAATACCTTAGATGAGTTAAAACAGCAATTACAAAAAGACAAAGAACTTGCCCTAAGTCTTTTGGCATGATAATAGTATTATTGATTTTATATAAAAAAACCTAAACATGAAAAAAATCGTCTTGACTCTTTTAGTCGCCACCACTATGATCGGTTGTGCGAAATGGGAAAACAAAAGCACAGAATGTAAAGTAACTGGTCTTTGGACAGGAGTTAACCAACAAATTAACATCCAAGCATTGCCTTTACTTGATTCCACCATCCTCGAGCAAACTACAGATATGACGGCAAACTTTATGGATAACGGAGGTTTAATTATTGACTCTGCGGGAACACAAATTGATTCCTTAGGCTGGGCCATTATGAACGACACTATACTTTCTTTAGAGGGTATTGATATTGGTCTAGACATTCTCGGAGGAGCTGTTCCATCAAATCTTAATTTTGTCATCAAGACCTTAGAGCAAGAATCGTTCATTTTCCGTTATGATACTACGTTGACTCAAACTATACCTGGTGTTCCATTCCCATTGGATTTCGACCTTGCACAGATTCAGCGGTGGGCTAAATAAAAGACCAACCTGAAGGACATAAAAAAAACCGCAGACCCTTAAGAGTCCGCGGTTTTTTTTATGCCTTATGTTTTTGAGCAACGATCCACCTCATGGCGTAGCGCTTTAATTTTTTCTTCGTCAGGCATCCACCGTCCTTCAAAACCCAATCGTTGCTCCTCTTGCTCCCAATACCTGCCAGTAGCATGAAAAGCGCGAATTCCAGTACGCCACAACTCAGGTACAATGGCCGCGTTTACCCCAGCACCAGCTTGGATACTTATTCGACCTTTCGCTTGAGCTACAGTTTGAGCAATGCCATGCATTCCCTGCTGAACACTTGGTTGAAAACCGGATGTTAAAATGCGGTCTACTCCCCGGTTTATTAAGAATTCGATCGCTTTTTCTGGATCTACACAAGCATCAAATGCCCGGTGAAAAGTGGTACCTAAGCCCAATTTTTTTGCGCGATTAATGAGACTGTCACAGAAATCTTGATCGACTGTTTTGTTTAGATTAAGCGCACCAAAAACAACCCCTTGTATACCGGAAGTTGCAAGCCTTTCAAGATCTGCTAACATCTGACGTTTCTCTGAGGTTGAATATTGGAAATCTCCAGCCCTAGCTCTAAGCATAACATATACAGGTAATTCAGTTGCACGGACTACCTCTAAAGATTGGCCAAATGTAGGTGTAAGTCCACCTTCTGCTAAGTTCGCGCAAAGCTCAATTCTATCTACACCCCACGCTTTCAACAAGGTTGCATGGGTCGCCTCTTCTAAAGCTATTTCAATCTCAAAGGGGACGGCCATAAATCTGAATTTCATCTATAAAGTGCCAAACGTGTTGCCCTGCTGCAGGGTGGCTTGAAGGAAGAGTTTCTGTATTTGGTATTTCTATATCCAAGGTAGTAACCGGACCTTCGGATGGAAAGATCGCCATAGTTTCAATAAAAGTTCCTTCTTGGGAAAGTAACGAAGTCCTGTTCCATTCATACCGGTGTGATACATCACGATCAACATATAAGTCGATATACACGGTTTCTGGAATTACAATCCAGCTGAGACGCGATTGAATAAAATTAACTTTGATAGAATCAATTTCTATGGGCGAGCTAAAATTCCAATGGCCATCTAACCCTTCCGGACCATAGTAACCAAGCCACTCGCCATCTCTAAAGTTCAATGACCCTAACCGTCCATCAGACAAGGGAATCGGTGTACTGCCCTTATAAAAAGGTGAAGGTGCAGATGTCATGCAAGAATGCGTCATCAACCCTTCATGAACAGCAAAGTTATACACTTGAGGTGCTCCAAAACTTATGCCCGACTTTACTGGCTGTGAGGTTATTTTATGAAGACCTCGAAATAACTTAGCTATAGAGTCTACTGGGGATCCATCTACATTCAATGCCAATTCGAAATCAGGCATAGTTGATTCTATTCGAACCTCTAATAAGGTAGGATAAAACTGATTCCCAACGATAATCTCCGACTCCAGCCTTGAAGGAACTTGTTCCACATCGAAACTGTACCCCATTTTATCGAGCACGTTATAATGAGGTTGAATGCGCGTGCGGAACGATTCGTAATCTCGCTCTTTGGGATAGGCCCATAACACTTCTGACATGGCGATGCCACGGGGTAAAAATCGCCTATCTAGAGTTTCCATATCTGGGATACGCTCTGACCATAAATTACATTCTCCACCTAAAATATGGCCTGATAGTAACGGGTCTAAATCTTTGGGTATCGGGTCAAAACTGTATACTTTAGGTAAGTCAATGTTGCCAACAGGATAATCAAAGTAGGCATGTGAGGTGGGACTCACAATTGCATCATGGCCTAATTCAGCCGCACGCTGAGCACCTTCAAAACCACGCCAACTTTGCACGGTAGCGTTAGGACTTAACCCCCCTTCTAAGATCTCGTCCCAACCAATGATTTGCTTGCCTTTTGAGTTTAGATAGGTTTCTATTCTAGTGATAAAATAACGCTGCAATTCCTCTGTATTTTCGAGATTTTCAGCTGCTAAACGAGCCTGACATTTAGCACAGTGCTCCCAACGAAACTTAGGGGCTTCATCACCACCTATGTGAATGAATTTTGAAGGAAATATTTCGCATACCTCGTCTAATACAGCTTCCAGGAAATCAAAAGTTTGCTCATTACCTGCGCAATATATGTCCTTAAATACGCCCCAATCGGCGGCTACTTCTATGGAGTCTCCAGTGCAACCAAGTTCTGGATAAGCTGCTAACGCTGCCTGACTATGTCCTGGCATTTCAATCTCTGGAATAACCTCTATTCCTAATCCTGACGCATAGGCTACAACATCAAGCAATTCCTCTTTGGAATAATACCCCCCATATACGCTATCTCCATATGTGCGCCAACCACCAACTTCAGTGAGCTTTGGATAAGCTTCTATGGCAATGCGCCACCCTTGGTCCTCTGTTAGATGCCAGTGAAATACGTTAAATTTATAAAGAGCCATTACATCCAAGTGACGCTTGATTTCTGGCACTTTGAAAAAATGTCGTGCCACATCTAGTAGCACGCCTCTGTGAGCGAAGGCTGGAGCATCCTCTATTGTTCCATAAGGCAATACGACGGATTCGTGGCCAAGCAAACCCAATTGGGTTAAGGTCGCCTGGGCTCTATAATCGCCTAATTCCCCGTGTGTAATCATAATTCCATCTGGCGATGAAGTGATTCGATAGGCTTCCGTGCCCATCATTGAGTCAAGTATAAAGTCAGCTTGGCTGATTAGATTCCAACCGGTACTATCAAAATCATAATATTGCACTGCTGGAATCAAACCGTCTACATTAGCCCATTCTGGTTCCTCTTCCCACCTAAAATTAGGTATCCAGCGGCCAACTGAAATTGCTAGTACGATAACCAGTGAGAGCCCTCCAATAAAAATCTTCCAAAACTTTCTTTGTGGATTTTTTACTCCCATGTTCTAACATGTTTAGCGTCTACCATACCGTCTTGACCTTCGTGACGGACCGCAAAATCAAAGCCATTATAAACGCTATATCCACCGTATTCTCCTTTATTATTTAAGGCTAGGAAGCCTACTTGTAATTCGTTTACTTCTGGATGTTTTTTCAGTATTCTATGGGTGACTTCATAACAGGCCTCTTCCGGTGTAGCTCCTCTGCGCATTGCTTCCACTACGGCCGAGGCTCCGGAGACCCTGATCACAGCTTCTCCTACACCAGTGGCTGTTGCGCCACCAACATCGCCGTCAATAAACAATCCTGACCCTATGATGGGACTATCTCCCACTCGGCCATGAACCTTATAAGCCATCCCAGAAGTTGTGCAGGCACCTGCGATTTTACCATAGGCATCCATGGCTAACATGCCTATAGTATCATGGTTCTCAACATTCACACCTGGTTTATATTCAGATTTTTTTAGCCACTCTTCATAGTCCTGCTGTACCTCCATTAGTGGTACCTGAAAGTCTACCTGGTCAAGCCCTTGTTCCAGCGCCCATTGTTCTGCGCCTCTGCCGACGAGCATGACGTGAGGCGTTCTATCCATCACCGCTCGAGCAATATCTATAGGGTGCTGAAAATCTTCTAAAAATGCTACAGCGCCACATTTTGAATCGTGGTCCATTATACAAGCGTCTAGGGTCACATGTCCATTGCGGTCGGGTCTTCCGCCCAATCCCACGGAACGATTGGTCAAGTCACTTTCTGTAACCGCTACTCCTTTTTGTACGGCATCCAACGCGCTTCCACTTTTTGAGAGGACAGACCAAGCACCAGCATTCGCTTCCATACCATGGACCCAAGTGCTGATGACAATAGGGAATTGCCCCCCCGAAGTGGCTGATGGAATATTTTCTGCAATAGTTTTAAAAGGGGAAAGTGTTACACCCGCACTGGCGAGACCTAGGTTCTTAAGAAATCTTCTTCTTGACATGGTTCTGCGTTTGCTTAAACTTAGCACATATTTCCTAATTTGTAGCCTATGCGTAGAACCTTACCTCTTATTGCCTTATTCATAGGATTGACATTACATGCCCAGCAAGACGAATGGACCAGTGTATCCGACATTAACCCCTTTATAGGCACTGGTGGACATGGCCATACGCATCCCAGTGCCCAGGCACCTTTTGGCATGATACAGTTAGGACCTAATTCGCGATATGAGGGTTGGGACGGTTGTGGCGGCTACCACTATTCCGATACTGCGCTATATGGTTTTACCTCAACGCATTTAAGCGGGACGGGAGTTAGCGACTACGGGGATCTTCTGATGCTTCCTTATTCCAAACCCACCCAAGAAGGGGCACACATTCAGTTTGATAAAGCGAGTGAAGTTGCCGAGGCTGGGTATTATTCAGTTACCCTTGATGACGGGACGCAGATTGAAGCCACGGCTGGAGATCGAGTTGGGATTCTACGCATCAAATTTCCTGAAGGTGGAAACCCCGGGATCATGGTCGATCTTAATTTCCGAGACCGAGTTTTAGAGAAGTCCCTTGAAGCTTCGGGAATAGGCAAGTGGCAAGGCCGAAGAATCTCAGAAGGCTGGGCGCGTGAGCAACATTTCTACTTTGGATTCGACATCACGGCAAGGCCGGATACAGCCATTGAGATTAGCGACGGCGTGTTTTGGATTCCTATGCCTGAAGGCACTAGAGAAACCACTATACGGATTGGAATGAGCGGAACCTCAGAAAAAGGCGCTTGGACAAATATTGGGGCAGAATTGACCAACCATGATTTTGAAAGTTTACGAAAGGAGACGGTGGCGAAATGGGAAGTAGAACTGTCCAAGTCTAAGGTTAAAAGCGACAATAAAGACCAACGTTCCATTTATGCAACAGCGCTATACCATGCCTATAGTGTTCCGAATGTATGAGTGATGTGGACGGTAGTTACCGTGGTGCAGACAATAAAATCTATCTGGACACTATCAACCGGCATTACACCGTTTATAGTTTATGGGACACCTATAGAACGGCTCACCCACTTTACACCATCACACAGCCTGAGCGGACACAAGAGTTTGTTTATGGCATGCTCGATATGTACAAACAACGGGGACGTTTGCCTATTTGGGAATTGGCAGGAAATGAAACCGATTGTATGATTGGTTACCATAGTGTTTCTGTCTTAGCAGATGCCATCGCTAAAGGATATCATACGGATACTGCTTTAACTATTGAAGCTATGCGTGCCACAGCCGAAATGGATGTTTTTGGCTTGGCCGATTATAAAGAATACGGATTCTTAAGCATTGAGAACGAAAGTGAATCCGTCTCTAAAACCTTGGAATATTCTTATGACGATGCATGTATAGCATGGACAGCAAAGCTTTTCAATGACTACAGCACCTACAATGAATACCAGCAGCGATCTACTGGCTACAGATCTTTAATAGATCCTGAAAGTGGGTTAGTACGCCCACGAAGTAATGGTGATTTTTTCAGTCCTTATGAGCCTAGGGAGGTTAACAACCATTTTACAGAGGCTAATGCCTATCAATACTCCTTCTCTCCCGTTCATGATTTAGAAGGCTGGATGGAACTACTCCATGTCTTCAGCGGCAACAGTCAAAAATGGGACAAACTTCCCCGCCGAGGAAAAGCTTCTGTCACTAAAAATCGTCATCAAACTCTGGAAGAATTATTGGACCAATTATTTACAGCATCTAGTAAAACTTTAGGTCGTGAGCAGGTCGATATTACAGGGCTGCTGGGACAATACGCCCATGGTAATGAGCCGTCGCACCACATCGCCTACTTGTATAACGCTACAGATACGCCAAACAAAACCAGCTTTCGAGTTCATCAAATCTTAGACCAATTCTATCAAAACAAACCAGACGGGTTGCACGGCAACGAAGATTGTGGTCAAATGAGCGCCTGGTATATTATGGCATCCGTAGGTCTATATCCTTTAGTCCCTGGCAAGCCTGAATACCAATTAAGCACTCCTGTTTGGGACGAGATCCACTGGTCCATGCCTGGTGGAGAAGTCTTAAATATTTCTACCACCGGTACCGGTAATTATATAGCGGATTACAACCGAGGCGAAGAAGGGTCAGCGCCTATATGGAAACAAAAGCGATACGTTACACACGAGCAGTTGTTGGACGGAGGAAATTGGACCGTAACAAAAAATGACAGTGCTACCAGCTGGAATCAAACAGAACGTTACACTAACTCCATGAACAATCCTACCCCTCCAGCACCTATAATACGTGTTCCGCGCAGTTTTACGTCGCCTGCAGATGTAGAGATTATATCCACCGGCTATGGAGATGTTTGGCGCTCCATCCAAGATGAAGGTGTACAATGGAAAAAGGACAGAAAGGGACGCCAAACAAAAGGCAAAGCCATAGAAAGCGGTTTCATTAAAGCTAAAACACCTCATTACGGCTATGGAAATCACATTGCAAAAGCAGTGTTTAGTCAGCGTGATGATAACTTAAACGCCACATGGCTGAGCGGCGTGTCTCATCCGCAGTACAGTGCAGATGGACCACAAACTCTAGTGGACGGAATTTTAGGAGATGGAGATTGGCGGAAAGGTAGTTGGATGGGTATCTACGATCAAGATGCAACGTTGGAAATTTCATTGACAAACCCGAAAAACCTGAATACTGTCAACGTAGGGTTACTTAAGGATATACGTGCCTGGATCGCCTTGCCACAGCGGGTTCGCGTAGAGATTTTAGTAGATGAGCTCTGGACTGAAGTGGGTAGCACTAGTTTAAAAGAGCGTGCATTGACTCAAGAAGAACCCTACAGAATAGCCTTGCCTTTTTATTTTAAAACCACTCTAGTTAAGGCCATTCGTGTCCATTATGAAAATGCAGGAGCATTGGAAAGCTGGCATCCTGGTGCCGGATATCCAACCTATTTCTTCATGGATGAGGTCGTCTTAGACTAAGGCCTATCAAAGCTTGAATTCTTTAGGAATTTGACAGACCGGAATAGGTATCATTTTATGAGTATTCGCCGTATGGAATCTGTTGTAAATGAACATCACCTCCGCTTCCCTACCCACGAAATCTGAAGCTTTTTTACCTGCTTCATTTTGAGTCATTGCCCACTCTAATTCTGGATAGGTTGCACCCAGTTGGTCTTCATCTGTGCGGTCATCTCCCCATAATCCGTCAGTAGGCTTAGCAGTAAGAATACCCTCCACAATGCCCAACTCTCTAGCAATATTAAAAACCTCTGTTTTATAGAGGTCTGCGATGGGACTCAGGTCTACGCCGCCATCTCCATATTTAGTGTAGAATCCAACTCCAAAGTCTTCTACTTTATTCCCTGTACCTGCTACTAATAATCCATTCGCTTGACCATGGTAGTAAAGCGTAGACATACGCAAACGTGCCCTGGTGTTTGCCAAAGAAAGTTCGTGATCTGCACCTCCAGGTTGCATAGACTCGACAAAATGATCATATACTCCGGAGAGCTCTATGCTCTTATGGCTAGTGTTTGGAAAATACTTTTTAAGCCATTGCTGGTGCGCTCTTCCTAGAGA
>OOGF01000054.1_pt1 | contig 10750 bp, 12 predicted proteins | sample 1670581 | NCBI WGS metagenome assembly OOGF01 (sample SAMEA98168668, study PRJEB22522) | marine metagenome | biome: marine biome; feature: marine water body; material: seawater | place: Arctic Ocean | collected 05-Oct-2015 | depth 12 m
ACCAAGACCTCTAAGGTTTACATTTGAAGTTCCTTGTGTAGAACCTACTGTAAATGAGTCTGGATTATTTTCAGATCCTGAGTCAACAGATAGATTTCTTATTATATCTGCAGTAGTTGTAGCTCCCAAGTCCTCAATAGTATCTCTACCGATGATCGACACTGGAGAAGCTCCATCAGTAGCACTGCCTTTAAGGTATGAACCAGTAACAACAACTTCTTCAACCGTCTCTTTATTATCCTGAGCAACAACTGCAAATGCTGTAAATAGCAATGCAACTGAGCATAGGGTATTAAAAGTATTTTTTATTATTTTCATTAAGATATCCCCCGATATTTAATTTTTTATCTAAATTTTGTAACTAAATTAAGTTTAGTTACTTTTTTCTTGTGCAAAAATTAACACCTTTGGTGCAATTTGTATAGATACTTTTTATATATATTCAATAGACATTCTTAAAACACATATTTTTTACAAGAGCTTTTTACCTCTATTAGCACAATCATCTGACGGCTTCCAAAACCATCCTTGTGGATCCCAGGCACGGCCGTGTGTTAAAAAGATGCAATATGAATATATTTTTTTAGAATATTCAATTTCCCCCAAAGCTTCTAATGAAACAGCTTTAACCCAAAGAGCAATCGAAACGTCGTTAATTAGGTAGTTTTGGTGAATCTTTTCTTTTTCTTGTCTTGTTACTGCTCCAAAAGGCGGCAGTTTAATATTTTCTTTATGTAAAGTTTTTTGAAGCTCCACTGCTGCTGGAGCCCATTGGTTAAAACAAACATCTACCAACTGAATAGCATCTTCATATTTTTTTTGGGCAAAGAGTTCAATAGAGCTATTAGCCCAAAAGGCTGAGTCTCCGAGCTCAGGGTTGCTTGAGATACAAGGGTTAGAATTTAGGTCCTGCCCAATAGTTTGAATTGAAGATATTAGTAATAAAAAAGATATGACTAATAATTTTTTTTTCTTAATTTTTAACATACGCACAGCTTAATAATTTTTATAAAAAAATCAAGAAAATGGTGGAGGCGGCGGGAATTGAACCCGCGTCCGCTAATCCTTCAGCCTAGCTTCTACATGCATAGCTCACCCAATTGGCTTTTTAACTTTTGTGACCCGAGGAGCAGGGTACTAAAGCGAGCTTGATTAGTTTTAACCAAACTGTGTCCAAGCAACACAGCTTGGCTAGACTATGATATTTGCCGATACTTCAAACCATAGTCAATTTTGGTATCGGTTAGCATTAAGCTGCTAAAGCGTAGTTGTCGTTATTTGCAACTAAATTTTTTGTAGTATGTTTTACAAGAATTACCACAATCTTGGCATGCGCTTCGGAGTCCAGTAGAAACGTCGAACCCTGTTCGCCCCCATAGGGATGATGATTATACAGTATTACTTGAAATTTTTAGTAGGATGGCTATTGTTTTTAGCATTTTTGAGGATTCTACCCTGGTCTCGTTCCCAATCTCTTTTTTTGATATCTTGTCTTTGATCATGCAATTTCTTTCCTTTACCTGTAGCAATATCACATTTGATATGGTTTTCTTTCCAGTACATCGAAGTCATTATGATTGTTAATCCCTTTTCTTCTTTTAGCTTTTGAAGTTGAGATATCTCCTTTTTTTTTAATAAAAGCTTTCTTGTTCTAAGGGGGTCTACATTAAAGACCTTTAAAGAAGCAGGTGGATCAATTTTAATCCCAAATAACCAAGCTTCGTCCTTTTTAAAAGTAACGTAACTATTTTTAACATCTATCTTGCCATCTCTAAGAGATTTCACTTCCCATCCTTCTAAAACTAGTCCAGCTTGAAATGTTTCACCAAGTATATAGTTCCTTGATGCTGTTTTATTCTTTACAATTAATGCGGGCTTATCTTTAGACATGTCTTTATTATGTCTTTAGAAGTATCTAGTGCAAGAAAAATTGAAGAAAAAATGAATATAAATAATATTAAATCAACATACGGATATATTGGGTTTATACCATTCGCATTTTTTTCTATTATCCCATGGATATTTGGAGGTCCAATATCCCAAACAGCAATAATTTTTCAACTAGCCTATGGATCTATTATTATTACCTTTCTTGGGGGCATGGCTTGGGGCTGGAGAGATGATCAGAACAAGCAAAGCTTTAACCTATCTATAGGTATTTTATATAGTCTCGTAGGATGCCTCATTCTTTTATTGACCTATTTTAATTATATCCTTTTAGGATTACTGATTTCAGTTCTGAGCTTTCAATCTTTTTATTATTTTGAAAGATCCACTCAAGACTTTAAAATAAGAGAGGATGAGTATAAAAAATTTAGAAAGATGCTTTCTTTGCTCGTAGCGATAAGTTTTTTGATATCATCCGCTTATTGGATTAATCCCTACTCAAACCCTTTAACCTAAATTAAATTATGGAAATACAAAAACAACTCAAATCTCACGGCGCTTGGGTTGGAAAATGGACTTTTATTCTTGCGGCAACTGGCTCAGCTGTAGGTCTCGGAAATATATGGGGCTTTCCTTATAAAGCAGGAACTAACGGCGGCGGTGCATTTGTACTTATCTATTTAGGGTGCATAGTTATTATCGGACTCCCGATAATGATTAGTGAAATTATTATTGGAAGAAGGTCAGGTAATAGCCCAATTAATGCTATGCGAAAAGTTGCTATTGACTCTGGCCAAACCCAAGCTTGGCAATTAGTTGGTTGGAGTGGAATATTTGCTGGGGCCTTGATTTTATCTTTTTACAGTGTGATCGCAGGTATTTGCTTAAATTATATTTTTATTGCCGTATCTTCATCAGGAGCCATTAGTGCGTCTGAGGAATTTGGCAATGTTATTTCTTCACCAATCAATCTGCTATTTTGGCATACCTTGTTTATGGTTCTAACTACACTGATTGTTGCAGCTGGTGTGAAAGATGGCATCGGAAGAATGGTGAAAATACTAATGCCAATGCTTGGATTCCTAATGATTTTTATGGTTATTTATTCAATAATCAATGGAGATTTTAATAGGGCAATGTCATTTCTATTTGCTCCAGATTTCTCTAATGTCACCTCAGATACTGTTCTTCAAGCTATGGGACAGGCATTTTTCAGTTTAAGTTTAGGTATGGGTTCTATTATGGCTTATGGCGCTTATATGCCTAAAAACCAAGATATAACAAGCACCTCTTTTACAGTCGCTTCATTGGATACACTTGTAGCTATTCTTGCAGGCTTAGCTATTTTTCCAATTATTTTTGCATTTAATCTAGAGCCGGGCAGTGGACCAGGTCTTGTTTTTGTTTCTATGCTTTCAGCATTTAATCAAATGCAATTCGGTCAACTAATAGGTCCTATATTTTTCATACTTTTATCAGTAGCAGCTTTAAGTTCTTCAATATCTCTTTTAGAGCCTGGAGTCGCTTATTTGTCTGAAGAGGGAATATTGTCAAGAGGCCAAGCCGCAATGGCCATTTCATTTTTTGTATGGGTACTTGGCATAGGTTCAGCATTAAGTTTTAATGTTTGGTCGGACTTCCATTTAATTTCAGAAAAAAACTTCTTAGATTCGATGGATTTTCTAGCTAATCAGATACTTCTTCCATTGGGAGGCATGTTAATAGCAATATTTGTTGGATGGTTTATGAAGGAGTCATTAATAAAAGATGAAATTGGAGCAATTAACCCAGTTATTTATTATTTGTGGAGATTTTTTGTAAAATTCATAGCACCCGCTTGCGTGGCTTACATATTCTTAAGTCAAATTTTTGATTTAAATTGGATTTTTGATTTCTATAGTGGATAAACAGATAACTTTTGAAAGGGTTATAGACGTTGATCATAAAAAAGCATTTGAAGTAGTGTCTAATTTTGATAAATATGCAGAATTCATTCCAGGGTGTTCCGGATCTTCTTTAATTGAAAGAAAGCATCCTGTAGAAATTGGACGACTAGACTTTCATGTTTTAGGCAGAGATTATTTTATTGAATCGGAAAATACGCTAACTAAAAATTCAATAAATATTAATCAAATTACAGGACCTTTTGATCACTTTGAAGGTTCTTGGGTAGTAAAAAAAAGGGACGAATTTTCATGCCACGTTATTTTTAATGCTTCATTTCAATTACCATTTTTACTTAATGCTATTACACCTCAATCACTTATAGATAGCTTTTCTTCCAAGGTTCTTAATTCCTTTATTTCTAGACTCACATGAAAGTATATTTCTCGTATCAAAGTTTAAAAGATAAGTACTTTTTGGAGCTGGAAGTCTCATCAAGCATAACTGTTTCAGAGTTAATGGAGTTCATTGAAGTAAAGACAATAGTTACAAATATTGATCATGATTTAGTCATTGGTGTTAATGGCGAATTACTCGATGGAAATTTTAAAGCTATGCCACACAAGTACAGATTAAAGGAAGGTGAGAGAGTTGAGATTTACAGGCCTTTGCAACAAAACCCTAAAGAAAGAAGATTGAAAAAAGTTTAAGTTTCGTCTGAGGGCTTTTCTATTACCCAGCTTTCTACTAAACCTTCATCATTAAAATTAACTGTTAACTTGCTCTCAGTAATTTTATTCTCACCTATTTGAACTGAATTATAGTAATCCCATCGCTTTTGATGAAATGGATCTTTAACCAGAGCAGTGCCAAAAATAAATTGAACTTGTTCTTTAGTGAGACCTTCAGAGAGTTGTTCTAAATCTTTTTCTTCGAATATATTTCCTTGAAGTACAGGAACTTTATAGGGGCTCAATGAAGAGCAAGAGCTTATAAAAATAATAGCTGCAAAAAGAAGTGATTTATTAAGGAGTTGTTTCATAATTTAGTTGGATTATACTTTGTAATATCTTCAAAGTCTTTTTAGTTTGTACTATTTAAAAGACAGCATAGAAGTAATAAAGTTTTAAATCAATTTGAAAAATTTATAAGATGAACTCAGACAATAAAAACGAAGAATTAAAAAAAGCAGGCTTAAAGGCCACCACTCCTAGAATTAAAATTATGGAAGTTCTTGCTTCGACAGCTTATCAAGATGTTCATTTTAGTGCTGAAGATATCTATAAAGAGCTAATACAAATGGGTGAAAATATAGGTTTAGCATCCGTATACAGAGTTTTAACGCAATTTGAATCAGCTGGAATGGTTAAAAAACATCATTTTGAAGACAATAAAGCAGTGTACGAAATTAATTCTGATGAGCATCATGATCATATGGTTTGCGTTGATACTGGTCAGGTAATGGAGTTTCATGATGAGAGTTTAGAGCAACTCCAGCATGATATAGCCAAGAAAGCTGGCTATGAACTAGTCGACCACAGCATGGTCCTTTACGTAAAAAAAATTCAAACATAAATTCATTTCACCTCTTGAAGTGAAAATTTAAATCCCAATATATCCTTTTAACAGGATTTAACTATGGCAAAACAAAAAAAATCTAAAGATATTGATTTAGATATAGATATAAGCGAACTTCCCGATGAAAATATATCTTCTGAGGTTGAAGTGGAGACAGAGCCTAATTCAAACATGGGTTCATATACCTATGAGGAACTCTTAGATAAGAATGAAGATTTAGAAAAAGCTTCTCTTAGGGCAAAGGCTGATTTAGATAATGCTTTAAAAAGAACTCTATCTGAGGTTGAAAAAGCTCACAAATACGGAGTTGAAAAACTATTATCAGAATTACTTCCAGTTATTGATAATTTAGAGCATGCCCTAAACAATCTTTCAGAGAATGCTACCAAAGAAGATAAAGAAGGTATTGAGTTAACTCTAAAATCTTTTGAATCAGCCCTTGATAAGTTTGGGATGATACCCATCTACCCTGTTAATGAAGATTTTAATCCTGAGAAACACGAAGCTGTGACAATGGAAAAAGATGAAAGTAAAGAAAATGGCTCTATTGGAAATATTTTCCAAAGAGGCTGGGAACTCCACTCTAGGTTAGTTAGACCTGCAAGAGTGACAGTAATTAAAAATTAGAGGAAATATTATGTCAAAAATAATTGGAATTGATCTTGGAACTACAAACAGTTGTGTGGCGGTGATTGAAGGCCAGCAACAAAAAGTTATTGAGAATGCAGAAGGTGGAAGAACAACTCCATCTGTTATTGCATATACTGATAATGATGAAGTATTAGTTGGAATGCCAGCTAAAAGGCAGGCAGTTACTAATCCAGAAAATACGTTATACGCAATTAAAAGGTTAATTGGTAGAAGGTTTGATGATGAGGTGGTTAGCAAGGATGCTGACATGGTGCCTTATAAAATTATCAAAGCTGATAACGGAGACGCATGGGTTGAGGCATCTAATAAAAAATTAGCACCACCTCAAGTTGCAGCTGAAATTTTGAAAAAAATGAAAAAAACAGCTGAAGATTATTTAGGTCATGAAGTTAAAGAAGCAGTAATAACGGTTCCAGCATACTTTAATGACTCTCAAAGACAGGCAACCAAGGATGCTGGAAAAATTGCAGGACTTGATGTTAAACGAATAATTAATGAGCCTACAGCGGCAGCTCTAGCCTATGGTCTAGATAAGCATAAAGGAGATTCAACAATAGCGGTCTACGATCTTGGTGGAGGTACTTTTGATATCTCTATTATTGAAATATCAGATGTTGATGGCGAGCACCAATTTGAAGTACTTTCCACAAATGGAGATACTTTTTTAGGTGGAGAAGATTTTGATTTAAGATTAATTGATTTCTTTGTTGAGCAATTTAAAGAAGAATCGGGTTTTGATTTAAAGAGCGATCCTTTAGCCCTTCAAAGATTAAAGGAAGCTGCTGAAAAAGCAAAAATAGAGCTATCTTCTGCTGAGCAAACCGAAGTCAACCTTCCATATATTACTGCAGACAGTTCAGGCCCTAAACATTTTGTTCATAAGATAACGAGAGCTAAATTAGAATCTTTAGTGGAAGATCTAGTAGATAGAAGTCTTGAGCCATTAAAAATTGCACTGAAAGATGCAAAATTAGCAAAAAAAGATATTTCAGAAATTCTATTAGTTGGCGGTCAAACTAGAATGCCCCTTGTCCAAAAAAAGGTTTCAGAATTCTTTGGTAAAGAACCTAGAAAGGATCTAAACCCTGATGAGGCTGTTGCAGTTGGAGCTGCTATCCAAGGATCTGTTTTATCTGGAGATACAACTGATGTTTTACTGCTAGATGTTACCCCTTTAACACTGGGTATTGAGACTCTTGGAGGGGTTGCAACTCCTTTGATAGAAAAAAATACAACGATTCCAACTCAAAAATCTCAGGTATTTTCTACCGCTGAAGATAATCAGACAGCAGTAACCGTTCATGTTATTCAAGGAGAGAGAACACAGGCATCTCAAAATAAATCTCTTGGGCAATTTAACTTAGCAGACATTCCTCCAGCAAGTAGAGGAATGCCTCAGATTGAAGTTTCTTTTGATCTTGATGCCAATGGAATACTAAATGTATCTGCAAAAGATAAAAATTCTGGTAAAGAGCAATCTATAGTCATTAAAGCTTCAAGTGGGCTTTCAGATGAAGATATTGAAAATATGGTCAAAGATGCCGAGGCTAATGCTGAGGATGATAAAAAGTTTGAAGAGATTGTTAAGGCAAAAAATAATGCAGACATGCTAGTTCATGCAACTAGAAAAACTATTGAAGACTCTGGAGACAAGATAACTGATGAAGAAAAACAGCAAGTTGAAGAAGCTGTTGTCAGTCTTGAAGAGTCTATTGGATCAGAAGACTTAGAAGCCATAGAGTCATCAACAAAAAGTTTAAACGATGTTCTAACTCCTTTAACTCAAAAACTTTATGCTCAAGAAGCAGGTGAAGGTCAGCCAGGCGAAACTTCAGATGAGACTTCTGACAATACAGTTGATGCAGAATATGAAGAAGTTAAAGAAGTTGAGGAAGTTGAAGAAGACGAAGATAAAAAAGAAGATAAATAATTTAGTTATAAGATGTCAAAGAGAGACTATTACGAAACTTTAGAAGTCTCTCGAGATGCTTCTGCTGCTGAAATAAAGAAAGCCTTTAAAAAGAAGGCAATGAAATATCATCCAGATAGAAATCCAGATAGTCCGGACGCTTCTTCTAAATTTAAAGAATCTGCAGAAGCCTATGAAGTTTTGTCTGATACTCAGAAAAAATCAGCCTATGATCAATATGGTCATGCTGGTCTTGATGGTATGAATGGCGGCGGACCAAATATCAATGATGTAAATATTAATGATATTTTCGGTGATATTTTCGGTGATGTCTTTGGAACTCGATCTTCATCAAGAAGAACTAGAAGGGGTTCCGATCTTCAATATAATATGGATCTATCTTTGAAAGAAGCAGTTCTTGGAATTCAAAAAAAGATAAAAATACCGTCTCATAAATCATGCAATGATTGTAATGGCAGTGGTGCCGCTGATGGTTCAAGTCCTATTTCTTGTTCGAGTTGTAATGGTGTTGGTCAGGTAAGAATGCAGCAAGGTTTTTTTTCAGTTCAACAGGCCTGCCCAGCATGTTCTGGATCCGGGCAAATTATCAAGGATCAATGTAAACCATGTAGGGGCATTGGTGCTACTAAAGAAAATAAAACTCTTTCAGTGAACATACCTGCTGGCGTTGATAATGGAGATAAGGTTAGGTTAACTGGAGAGGGAGAGTGGGAGAAAGGAGGTCAGTCAGGAGATCTTTTTGTAGCAATTAGAGTTAATGAAAGTCCAATTTTTGAAAGAGAAGGTAAAGATCTATATCTTGAAACTCCAATTCCATTTGAAATATCAGTCATAGGTGGGTCAATTAAAGTCCCAACTCTAGAGGGCACTTTATCTTTAAAAATTCCATCTCAAACTCAGACTGGAAAGATCTTTAGGATTAGAGGCAAGGGAGCCGCTGTTGTCAGAGATCCTAGAAGGGGAGATATTTTATGCAGAGTTATTGTAGAAACTCCATCAAATCTAGACAAAAAACAGACAAAACTTTTGAAAGAATTTACTGACTCATTAAACCAATCAAAAAATTATCCAGGCACTGAATCATTTATCAAAGCCTCAAGTCAAAAACAAGATTGATATGATTAAGGTATTTATAAATGGACTATCTGGAAAGATGGGGTCGTCTATTGCAGATATTGCTACTCAGCAAAATGATCTTAACCTCATTCATGATAAGAATATTAAAAATGCAGACGTATTAATTGATTTTTCTAGACCCTCATCAACATTAAATATTCTAGAAGATTGTTTAGAAAATAATATCCCCATGGTAATAGGCACAACTGGATTCAATCAAGCTGAATTGAGTGCTATTAAAGAAGCTTCAAAAAAAATACCAATATTGCTAGCCTTTAATATGAGTAAAGGGATTTTTATAATAAAGAAATCAATTCAAGACTTTCTTGAATCAAACAATAATAAGCTTAACTGTACTATTGAAGAAGTTCACCATACTGAAAAAGTTGACTCCCCTTCCGGAACAGCTTTAGAACTTAAAAAAGTTATTGAAATAGCCGATATAGCTAATAATATTTTATCATTAAATATTGAATCTAAAAGGGTTAAGGATGTATTTGGAATTCATAAAGTTATTTTCTCTAGTGATTCTGATTACATAGAATTTAAGCATGAAGCTCTTTCAAGAAAGGTCTTTGCAGAGGGGGCTATAGAAATTTCAAAGTTAATCTCTTCTAAATCTCCAAAAATGTATGACTTAGAAGATTTTTTTAATGCTGAATAGCTTTAAATTAGAGCCTTTTTTCTATAGAATACACGAACTTTAAACACGAAGGTCCTAGAATCTTAAAGTTGGGGTGCTCAATTGAGTCAACTTTAAAGGGATTGGAGAATAACCCCAAAGGAAAATTAAAATGAGTATAGTCACAGTAAAAGACCTGCTTCATGCAGGAGTTCATTTCGGTCATCAAAAAAGATTTTGGAATCCAAAAATGGAACAATATATCTTTGATACCAGAAAACAAATAAGCATTATCAATCTTGATATAACTCTGGAGCAAATTAATGCTGCGGCATCTAAGGTTGAAGATATATGCTCAAAAGGTAATAAAGTCCTATTTGTTGGTACAAAAAGATCAGCGAGTAAAACAATTCAAGAAGAAGCGACAGCTCTCGGACTTCCTTATGTTAATAAGAGATGGCTAGGTGGAACATTAACAAATTGGAAAACTATCAGAGGCTCTGTTAGAAGACTTCAAGATATAGAAGAAATGGTCTCCTCCGGAAAAATAGAAAAGCTAATAAAAAAAGAAGCAGTAGACATGCAGAAGGAACATACAAAACTAGAAGCTAGCGTTGGTGGTATTAAAGATATGAAAGGTCTTCCAGATGCTATTTTTGTTGTAGATGTAAAGTATGAAAAGATTGCAGTTTTAGAGGCTAGAAAAATGGGAATACCTGTTATAGCTTTAGTAGATACAAATTCAGACCCAGATGGGATTGATATGGTTATTCCAGGAAATGATGATGCAATTAGATCGGTTAGGCTGATCACAAAAGTTATTGCAGATGCTTGTGCTAGAGGACTAGAATCTTCAAAAGGATATTCTCCAAAACAAGATAAAGAATCTCCAGTTATCCAGACAATCAAAAAAGAAATTGCAGCAGAGAAAGCCTCGACAGTCACAGAAGTTGCAGTTGAAGAAGTTGCAGTTGAAGAAGTTGCAGTTGAAGAAGTTGTAGTTGAAGAAGTTGCAGTTGAAGAAGTTGCAGTTGAAGAAGTTGCAGTTGAAGAAGTTGCAGTTGAAGAAACTATAGAAAAGG
>OOGF01000066.1_pt1 | contig 10173 bp, 10 predicted proteins | sample 1670581 | NCBI WGS metagenome assembly OOGF01 (sample SAMEA98168668, study PRJEB22522) | marine metagenome | biome: marine biome; feature: marine water body; material: seawater | place: Arctic Ocean | collected 05-Oct-2015 | depth 12 m
ATATAAAACAAAATATCAGAGATATTATTGTTGCTATTGATGCTGGACATGGGGGCAAGGATCCTGGGGCGGTAAGTAAAAATAATCTCTTAGAAAAAGACATAACTTTGTTAATTGCAAGGGAGCTAGAAAGAACTCTAAGAGATACCAAGGGCTATAGGCCGGTAATGATAAGGAAGGATGATAGCTTTATAGATCTTAATGATAGATATCAAGATGCTCGTAAAGTTGGTGCTGATATATTTGTCTCAATTCATGCAGATGCTTTTAGGCTAGCTTCAGTTAAAGGTGCGTCTGTATTTATTTGGTCAGAAGAGGCCTCTAGCATTACAGCTAAAAATCTTTCAAAAAAAGAGCTCAAGAACAATCCATCAATAAAATCAAAAATTGGTAAATTAGATGTGGATGATTTTGATGAAGATGCTGCTAGAACTTTATATCAGCTTGTTTATGAAGCCAAAATAAAAAACAGTAAGATACTTGGTGATAAGGTTTTGGAGCAACTTAAGAGAGATCCATTTACAAAGATTCATAAAAAACAAGTTGAATATGCTGATTTTAGAGTGCTCAAGTCAATTGATATACCATCTATTCTCGTTGAATCTGGTTTTATATCAAACCCAGATGATGCCAGAAGACTTAAAGGTAAAGCAGGAAGAAGAATGATATCTAGGTCCATTTTTCTTGGAATTCATAACTACTTTAAAGAAAAACCAAAGCCAAACACTTTTATGGAGAGTATGCCCGATCATGTAATCTATGAGATTCAGAAAGGCGATGTTTTATCAGAAATAGCTATTAGATTTGGGGTTACGGTTGAAGATATTAGCAATAATAATAATTTAAAAAATAAACCTATTTATCCAGGACAACTTCTAAAAATATATATTTAATTTATGTCTACAGGGTCAATATCAAAAGACCATTTCACTTTCTTAGATTCTGGCCATTTATCAAATTCTATAACTAAAAACTTCAAAACTTTGTTAAGAAAGGTTTTCTTAGTTGCCTGTATATATACATGGTGCCTATAATTTCCTTTTGATTTTGATATCAATGAAGGAAGAGGCCCTATAGCACTTACGCCAGGTTTATTTGATAAGATTTTAATAGTTTTTTCTAAAAAAATAGAATTACTTTTTTGAGTTGGAGAAGAACATCTAAGCAAACAAATACTAGAAAATGGTGGATGATTCATTTTAAAGTTCTTATCAAGAGACTGTGAGGCAAAGCTTAAATAGTCTCCCGATTTAATTTCGTTTAAGTTAATATCATCTGGATATCTAGTTTGAATGATAACTTTAGCAAGATTATTGTTTCTTCCCGCCCTTCCTGAAACTTGGATTAACAATTGAGATAATTTTTCTAATGCATTTATCTCAGGACTAACCAGCCCATTATCAGCATTTAAAATTACACTAAGAGTTACTTTTGGGAAGTCATGTCCCTTAGCTAACATTTGCGTTCCAACAAGAATGGCAGAATCAGAGGAATGAATTTTTTCTACTATTGCCTCCATAGCGCCAACTTTTTTAGTTGAATCTTGATCAACCCTTATAACAGGTGTATCAATGAATGTATTTTCTAGAACCTCTTCAACCCTCTCAGTTCCAGCTCCATGCATATGCAGATCTCTGGATGAACATTTTGGGCAGTTAGATGTAACTTTATATGCTGACTCACATCTATGACAAATCAACCTATCCCTAGATTGATGGAAGACTAGATTTGTATCACATGCATGACAATCAGCAATCCATCCGCACCCTCCACACTCAAAAAGGGGTGCAAAGCCCCTTCTATTTATAAAAACTAAAACCTGATTTCCTTTTTTAATAGTTGCTTCTATTGCATCTATAGTTTCTAAAGCCATGCCGCCAGTTAAAGGGCTATTGTTTATATCTAAGGTTATTAATTTGGGTGGCTTCCTTCCATCTACCCTACTTAATATATCTACTTGGGTGAATTTTTTCTCTCTTACTAATTTTAATGTCTGTAAGGATGGAGTGGCAGAGCCTAAAACAATTGGAATATTTTCCAATTGGGACCTTTTAATTGCTAGGTCCCTTGCAGAGAATTTAAAACCTTCGGATTGTCTAAAAGATTGATCATGCTCCTCATCTATAATTATTAAGCCAATATTTTTTAGAGGCATGAGAACAGATGATCTGGTTCCAATAACAATCTTTATTTCTCCAAACTTTGCTTTAAGCCAAGTTTTTAGTCTTCTAACTGGTGTTTGTCTTGAATGGTATAAGCCTATGTCCCCAGTAAACCTATCTTCAAACCTTGAAAATAATTGAGGGGTTAGATTGATCTCTGGGACAAGAATAAGTACAGACTTATCCTCTTTAAGGCATTGCTCGGCAAGCCTAAGATAAACCTCTGTTTTCCCAGAGCCAGTCACTCCATAAAGAAGAGAGGGCGAAAAAGTTTTAACTTTTGAAAGTTTTTTTACAGCACTTTCTTGATCGGGTGTTAATTCAAATTTTTTATCAGATTCTTTTACTGTATATTCTGGATAACCGCCAATAGGTTTAATAGTTTTTTTATCGACCTTTCTTAGCTCGGTTGGAATAAAGGTATTAAAAACCTCTCCTATTGGATGTTGGTAATATTCAGATGCCCATATAATTGAATCAAATAATGGCTTTTCAAAGACTGTTTCACTATCTTGAATATTCAAAATACTTTTTATAGTGCTTTTGCTATCTAAAGCATCAGGCTTTTGAATATTTCTAACAATTATCCCAACCAAAACTCTTTTTCCAAAAGGAACGGCAACTCTAGTTCCTTTTTTAATCTTTGTATCAAATTTATATGTAAAGCATTGCCTTAAAGGTATTGAAACGGCGATATCATAGTAAAAAATATTCATTTTTTGATTGTAAAGAGATTGTTTTTTGTTATAGTTCTCACCCAAATTTTGATTTTATTATGAAAAAAGATATACATCCTCAATATTCTGAAACTAAAGCTGTTTGTAGTTGCGGTAACAACTTCACTGTTATGAGTACCATGACTGAAGATTTATCTTTAGATATCTGTTCAGCATGTCACCCTTTCTATACTGGGAAGCAAAAAATTATTGATACAGGTGGAAGAGTTCAAAAGTTTGAAGAAAGATTCGGTAAAAAGAAATAAATTAATCAATTTATACCTGAACTTCCAAAGCCCTTATCTCCTCTTTGAGTTTCACTAAACTCATCAACGATACTAAATTTTGCTTGCACAACAGGGACAATAATCATCTGAGCTATTCTATCTCCAGGATTAATCTCAAAATCGATACTAGACCTGTTCCAAGCAGGAACCATTAGCTCTCCTTGATAGTCAGAATCAATTAAGCCAACCAAATTACCCAATACGATTCCATGCTTTGATCCAAGACCGGATCTTGGTATCACCATAGCTGCAAGTTCTTTATCTTCCAAATACATAGCAAAACCAATTGGTATTAATTGAGACACTCCTGCTTTAAGAGTCATTTTGTTTGCTATACATGCTCTAAGATCTAGGCCTGCTGATCCAGGAGTTTCATATTCCGGCAAAGGTATTGAAGAACCCATCAAAGGGTTAATAATTTTAATTTTTATGTCTTTCAAGATTTAAGCTCCTTAGATTTGATAAATGATTTTAACGTACATTTTTTTAAAGATAAGTCTTTCCATGTATTTTCTATACTAATTTCTGCCAAGGATCATGTCGGAAATTTTTTAATGTTTCTATCTATTAGTCTTTCTAATAGAAGATGCATTGTTGGATTATGTCCAATAATTAAAATAGAAGACAATGCCTCATCTAGGTTTTGAATAAAATTTGTGATGGCATCGCAGTTACCAAAATATAGATCTTCTGAATAAGTAGCATTCTTTATTGGGAAATTAAATCCATCGGAGCAAATATCAAAAGTTTGCTTGGTTCGTAGAGCACTGCTACATAAAACTTTATCTATTAAATAATGTTTTTCTTTGATGTGTTTAGACAATAAATTAGCTTCTTCTATACCCCTTTTCGCTAGAGGCCTGTCAAAATCTTGCTGATTAAGGTTATCCCAATCTGACTTAGCATGCCTAAGTAGAAAAATTTGTTTCATAATAGTGTTGATTAGTCGGTCAGGGTTCTATAAAATCCTCGGACTATGAGTAAAATATGTCTAGTAACAGGTAAGATACCACAGTCTGGGAACAATGTTTCTCATGCTAATAACAGAACAAAAAGAAAGTTTTTTCCTAACCTGCACACGCATAAATTCTGGGTAGAATCAGAGAATAAGTTTGTAAATCTAAAGGTTTCAGCCAAAGGCATGAGAATCATAGATAAAAAAGGTATTAGTGAAGTTCTCAAAGAAATGAGAGCCAAAGGCCAAAAAGTTTAATTTAAATTCTATTAAATCCAGAGGCATGTTTTATAAAAAATGCCTTTATAAACATTGTCTTATTGACTGATTTCAAACCCCAATTTCTTAAAAGTCTTATATAAAGATTTTCACTATTAAAAGTATTAACAAAGAAATCCATGGACTTGAGCATCAGTAAGTTCATTCCCTTTCTTCTTATCTCATATTTTTTCAGCACAGCCTTTTCATTAATTGAAATACCTTTTTCATAAGCCTTGATGATCTCTTCACAAAAAATATCTGCATCTGCCAGACCTATATTAATTCCTTGGCCTGCTAATGGATGAATGGAATGAGCTGCATCGCCAATGAGAACAACTGGGCCACTAATATAATTTGTAAAATGATGATTTGATAATCCAAATTGTAAGATCTCCGAATCAAGAGCAAGGCTCACCTTAAGCTTTGACTCGAAATAAGATAAGTTATCTTTTATGTAATCCATTGCATCCTGATTATTTAATTCAGAATTTTTAATAGACCAGACAACGGTATATCTATTAGTTATTGAATCTTTTTTTGGCATAGGCATAAGGGCAAATATCCCTCGCTCAGAAAAAACTTGATAAGCTGTTGTTTGATCAGCGCCCTTAACATCAACTATAAATGTTAAAGCTGTTTGCTCATATTTGCTGTAACTATTTGGTAGAGAGACAATTTTGGCAACATTAGAATTTCTTCCATCACATCCAGCAACAATTTTTGTCTTAATGCTTGTGCCATCTTTTAGAATAACTTCGGGATCAGATTCTTTATTTAAATTTTGTATTGATTGAATTTCATTACTAAAGATAGTCTCCTCTCTACACATTCCAAGCAATTCATTTCTTAAGTCATTAAATAAGACTACATGGGAAAGACTCTCCTCACTGATATCTTCTGAAGAAAATTGGATGTTCCCGGTCCCTTCGCCATCTAAGACTTCTATTTTATTAACATCAGCAGCGTCTATACTCAGGCCTACCGACTTTAGCATTGCCATTGAGTGATTGTTAAGGGTTAATGTTCTTATGCCCTCAGGCAAGGCCTGAGAATCTTCTGATTTTTCTATGATAAGAGATTTTATATGGCTTTTTTTTAATCTTAGAGAAATATAATTACCTATGATTCCGCCGCCAGAAATAGTTATCGGAGCATTCATAAATTTATGCCATTAAAGCTTCTATCTCTTGAGGATTTGATGGAACTTTAGCTGTTAAGTTTAGATTCCCTGACTCAGTTACAAGTATGTCATCCTCTATCCTTATGCCTATGCCTTTCCATTTATCATCTACATCCATTGTGCTGCTTATATAAATACCAGGTTCAATAGTTGTGACCATTCCAGGCTTGAACTTCATGAAATCATCATCTTCCATGTAATCGCCAACATCATGAACATCCATGCCCAGCCAATGTCCTATTTTGTGCATATAGAAATCTCTAAATGCACCTTCTTTGTGAAGTGTATCAACATCACCGGATAAAATACCAAGCTCTACCAATCCTTCGGTTATAACTTTTTCAGAAATTAACTGAGGCTCCATAATGCTATTGCCTGTTTTAACCGCATCAATTGCTGCAAGATTTGCCTTTAAAACTACATTATAGATTTCTAGCTGTTCTGTTGAAAACTTTCCACCAACCGGGAATGTTCTCGTTATATCAGAAGCATACATTTGATATTCACAACCTGCATCTACTAAAATAAGGTCAGATCCTTTTAGGTCTTTATCATTTTCAATATAGTGAAGAACGCAGGCGCTTTCACCGCCAGCAACTATTGGAGTATAAGCCGGAAAACGACCTCCCCTTTTTGCGAATTCATATAAAAACAATGCCTCTACACCTTGCTCGTTATCGCCTGGCTTTATAGATTTCATTACATTGATGTAAGACTCAGCTGATATATCACAAGCTTTCTTCATAATATCAATCTCATGCTCATCCTTGATTAGCCTCATATTCCCAACTAAAGAAGAACCATCCATGATATCTATTGAATTGCTATGTCTGGCTTTAGAATTAGCAGCACAAGTCCAATCAATTACCTTTTGATCAAAGCCGCTTTTTTTACCGATAGAGTAGAAAACTTTTTCTAAGCCTTGAAGTGCTTCTGGCATCAACTCATCAATTTTATTATTTTCGAATCCTTGATCAAAGAGGTATTCATCAACAGCACCAACAGGTCCTGCTCTATATCCATCCCATATTTCTTTTAGTTTGTCTTTCTCTGGAACAAAAATTAGGGATTCTATTTTCTCTCCTGAGTTTATTAATACCATGACTGATGAGGGCTCTGAGAATCCTGAAAAGTAATAAAAGCTACTTTCTTGTCTAAGTGCATAAGATGAATCTGCATTTCTATATTGGAGATCGGCTCCAGGAATAATTAATGCTGAGTTCTTTGGCAGTTTGTTTTTTAGAGAATTTCTTCGGTTTTTATATATTGATTTGTCCATAGTTTATTTTACTCTTTTATTAAAGAAACTTTCCAATTGATTGATGTGCAATTAAACTTATAGAATGTCAGACAATGCCAGTTCAAATATAGAAATTCTTAAAGAGAGAATAGATCTCTTGATTAAGCGCTTTGATGAACAAAAAGGTATTATTAATTCTTATGTTGGAAGAGAAAGAGATTGGAAGCAAAATAAAATTATCCAAGGCAAGGAAATTTCTGAGCTGAAAAATCAAATAGAAATATTAACAGCGAAGGTTTCTGATGAGTGAAATGGAAACATTATCTTTAAGAATATTTGGAAGAGATCTTACTCTCTCCTGTCCAGCTGAAGAGAAGGATCAGCTTATTGAGGCAGCCAATTTTCTTAACACTGAGCTAGAAGCTATTGAAGACAAGAATAATGCACTCGTAATTGTGGGCTTAAGCTTTGCGAATAGACTACTATCAAACCCTTCTGCGTCTAAATCTGAAGATTCATCAGACTTATTACCTCTAATAAACAAAATAGAGTCTATTTTAGAAAAATAAACTTCCACTTGTAATACAACTATTCTATACTTTTCGAACATTCTGGTTCATTCGCTAATGTGTTTATAAAATTTGAACCGATAATATAAAATAGGTGATATTCCTCTATCATTGTTGTGCAGTACCTAATTAGGGAAGCCTGATCTGATATGAAATTCGCCACCTGACCTTTCGGTTCAGGTATGGCACATGGCGGTGATTTGGTTTGTTAGCCTCGGCATAGTTTATGGTGAAAAGTAAAATTAGAAAATCACTCTTCGAGCAGGGGCATGTCCTGTCTGAAGAGTTTATTTTTAATTCAAATAAAACCATTCAAGTCATGGCATTGGAAACTCTTGATATCACTAATATAAAAAACGTACTTTTGTACTCTCCTTTCAGGAAAGAGATTAAATTAGATATTATCTTAAAAGAGTTAAACAAAGCCTCAAAAAATAGTTACCTCCCTAAAATTCTGTCTGATAAACATATGCGATTTAATCTTTTAAATAAATCTACATATATGAAAGAAAATAAATACGGGATCAGAGAAGCTATTAATGATAATTACCTTAGCGCCTCTGAATTTGATGTAATGATTATTCCATTTGTTGGAGTAGATTCAAATGGCTTGAGATTGGGTTATGGCTCTGGATATTTTGATAGGGCTCTTAAAAATATAGAAGATTTTACTAAGCCGCCTATGCTGGTTGGTCTTGGTTATGAATATCAAGTGGCTGACGAGGCTTATGGTGAGGAGCATGATTTAAAATATGATTTGGTCATCACAGAAACTGATATACATAGATATGCTAAATCTATAAAATAGTTTCTTTAAAACATAATGATTAAATATTTATATATCCTGCTTGCTTCTTTCCCTCTTCTATCAGAGGTTATAAGCGTTGATGGCTCTCTTGATGAGCCAGAATGGGAGAAAGCCCAAGTCATTGACAGATTTTATGAAGTTTCTCCTTACACTCTTCAAGAAAGAGAGGAATCTGAAAGAACAATAGCGCTAATCTTTTCAAATAAAGATGGTATCTATGTTGGTTTTAAAAATTATCAAGATTCAGAATCTATGTTGTCTAGAAAATCAATGCGAGATGAGATGACATCTATTAGTGAAAAAAACTCTATTAATATAGATTTTGATGGAGACGGCTCAAAAGCATACATCATTGCAGTCTCTTTAGCAGATTCTTTATTTGACGCCATCAAAGTTCAATCAGGAGGCTTCAAGACCGATTGGGATGGGGATTGGGTAGCAAAAACTAAACAATATGAAGGTTATTGGGTTTCAGAAATTTATCTACCATGGGATATGGTGTTGATGAATCAACCAGAAGGATCTAAAAGAAAAATTAAGTACTCTGCTTTAAGATACATTGCAAAAGATCAGTCTTGGTTAAGTAGCGCAGGAACGATGGCCATGCGAGCAGATTATTTTGAAGAGTTAGACACACTTGAAATTGATAACTTTACAAAATCTAGGTTAGATTTCTTCCCCTACTTGTCCGCCAATGCAAACACTGTAACTAAGGTTGAAGAAAATAAAGTTGGTACAGAGATATTTTATAACACCGGTAAAGGTCAGCAAGTTAATCTAGCTATTAATCCAGACTTTGGCCAGGCTGAAAGTGATGACGTTGTCATAAATTTTTCAGCACAAGAAACATTTTATTCTGAAAAAAGAGCTTTTTTTTCAGAAAATCAATCTTTATTTAATATCAGTAATTACGACAGATACTCCGTTATAAACACAAGAAGAATTGGATCTGCTCCGGGATACGATTGTGCATTAGAAACAGATGAAACAAATTGCAATGAATCTAAAAAAAATTATTCTGATATAGACTTTGCATTAAGGATCACACAGAAAAAAAATAATAGTGAAGTTGGATTCTTTGCTGCGCAAGAAAAGGACGAAGCATACTCATTAGGGAAAGACTATTACGCGTTTAGAGCAAGAACTAAAAAAGATGATAAAACAATTGGTTATATGTTGACTCAAGTTATAGATAACTTCACCAACACCACCAGTACTGTAAATGTTTTTGATTACATTCAGGTGAGATCTGATAAGTTAAAACTTTATACAGACTTACTTGCATCAGAAAAAGATAATCAATCTGGTTTAGGATTTAGAACACAATTTGTCTATCAGCCAACTAAATACTCTAAGACATCTGGAAGTATTTTATATTTTGAAGATGATTTCCAACTTAATGATTTTGGTTATCTCCAAAGAAATGACTGGTTTCATATTGGCCTTGGAGCCGACACTAAAAGAATAGACTTCGATGAGCCATCAATTATTCTGCAAATAGATAGCGGTATAGATGTAAATTATGATTCTGATACAAAAGGGAATTCAAATCCAATACGGATTGATCAAAGAAATGAAATTTCATTTAAAGATACTTCAGCATTTAAATTAGATTTTGGATTTAGGTCATCAGGGAAAAATACCACCATAACAAGAAAAGATGAAATCTACTCTTATGTAAAAGTTAAAAATAAAGTTAGCATCACCGCAGATTATGAGGCGGTAAACTATAAATATTGGACCTACGATTGGAGAGTTAGCTTTGATAGAGGTGATAATTACGATACATGGGATTCTAAAGGCAACCACAAGAAGTTCTTTAAAATAGCTGGATCGTTTTTTCCAAATGATTTCATGAAAATTAATACTCAACTTAGGATCAGAGAAGAGAGTGAGTGGTTAAATTGGATAGATAGCAATAATTTAGCGACTTACGACCTTACACAAAAAACTATTTCAATAGATATGAATTGGTTTAAAGGCAATAAGCATGAA
>OOGF01000067.1_pt1 | contig 10158 bp, 9 predicted proteins | sample 1670581 | NCBI WGS metagenome assembly OOGF01 (sample SAMEA98168668, study PRJEB22522) | marine metagenome | biome: marine biome; feature: marine water body; material: seawater | place: Arctic Ocean | collected 05-Oct-2015 | depth 12 m
GTCTAAATATTCCCAAGCAAAGAATGGAAGCCGGCTCTTAGCTCGTTTTTTTAGGTCGCTTAGACTAGGGTATATGTCATCTATAATCATAAAGTTACCATTAAAGTGATCCAGATACTCATGCAAGAGAATGTCAACAAGTTCGATATAATCGAAATCTTGTTTGAGGGATTTGGATTGATAAAAATAGAAGAACAATGATAGAACATGCTTTTACATTATTAATGAAACCGTTATGCTACAAAAATGAATAATCGAGACGAAAATCAAGCTAATCAAGTGGCAAGTAATATCCCCTTATCTCATCAAGCTATAGGGTTGAGGCCTAAACCATATTTAGATGATTTGAATTCTGCTCAAAGATCGGCTGTGGAAACATTAAATGGACCTGTCTTAATGTTGGCTGGGGCAGGTACGGGTAAAACAAAAGCCTTAACAACAAGAATTGTTCATTTGATGAACATGAACGAAGCTCGGCCAAATGAGATACTTGCTGTAACTTTTACAAATAAAGCTGCTCGAGAAATGAAAATTCGGGTTGGATCTATATTGGGTAACTTAGGCGGAGAGCTCCCTTGGCTTGGAACATTTCATTCTTTGTGTGTCAAAATATTACGCCGACATTCGGAGATGGTTGGTTTAAAGTCAAATTTTACAATTCTCGATACAGATGATCAGTTAAGGTTGCTAAAGCAGTTATTGCGAGCTGAAAATATTGATGAAAAGCGTTGGCCGCCACGATTATTATTAGGACTTATAGACACATGGAAAAACCGTGCTTGGGGTCCAGACAACATACCAGCTGGTGAAGATGGGTTTAATGGTCGAGGAGCCGAATTTTATTTACAATATCAAAATCGATTGAAAATTTTGAATGCTGCTGATTTTGGAGATCTTTTATTACATGTTGTGAATATTTTTCAAAAAAATTCTGATATTTTACAAAAATATCAAACTTGGTTTAAATATATTTTGGTTGATGAGTATCAAGATACTAATATTGCGCAATATATGTGGTTAAGACTTTTGGCGGCAAAGCATAAAAATATTTGCTGTGTTGGTGATGACGATCAATCAATTTATGGATGGCGTGGTGCAGAAGTAGGGAATATTTTGCGATTTGAAAGAGATTTTGAAGGTGCGAAAGTTATTCGTTTAGAGCAAAACTATAGATCTACTCCTGATATTCTTGCAGCAGCATCTGGTATAATATCTGGAAACACAGATCGATTAGGTAAAACTCTATGGACTGCTCAAGAAGGCGGAGAAAAGGTACGTTTAATTGGTCATTGGGATGGTGAGGAAGAAGCTCGATGGATCGGCGAAGAGCTAGAGAGCTATCAAAGGGGAACGCGGGGAATTTCTTCATTTGGATTAAATAGTATGGCTATATTGGTTCGAGCTTCTCACCAAATGCGCGCATTTGAGGATAGATTTCTCAGTATTGGATTACCATACAGAGTTATTGGTGGGCCAAGGTTTTATGAACGGATGGAAATACGAGATGCCATGGCATATTTTCGGGTTGCAGTTAGTCCAGACGATAGTCTTGCGTTTGAACGTATTGTTAATACACCTAAGCGAGGAATTGGAGACAAGGCTCAACAAAAAATTAATGCAATAGCACGTAGTAACGGGGTATCTATGTTAGAAGCTGCTCGGTTAGTGGCCCATGAAGGTGGACTATCATCTAAGGCATCCAATTCTTTGAAGAAACTAATAGATGGATTTGATCGGTGGCGTAATTTATTGGCACCCTCAAATGTTGTGATAAACTCTAGAAATGAAGTTTTGGAAAACTTAGATAATGTTTCAAACGCTGTTAATCACGTTGAGATTGCACAAATAATATTAGAAGAAAGTGGGTACACAGATTTTTGGCAAAATGATAAAACACCAGAAGCAGCAGGTAGGCTGGAAAACTTAAAAGAGCTTGTTAAAGCGTTGGAAGGATTTGAAAATGTCCAAGGTTTTCTTGAGCATGTGAGTTTAATAATGGAAAATGATGTTTCTGACTCTGTAGAAAAAGTTTCCATTATGACGCTGCATGGCGCTAAAGGTCTTGAGTTTCCAATAGTATTTCTACCTGGCTGGGAAGATGGGTTATTTCCATCCCAAAGATCGATGGATGAATCTGGCCAGAAGGGATTAGAAGAAGAACGCCGATTAGCCTACGTCGGAATTACTCGTTCTGAAGCCATTTGCACTATTTCATTTGCTGCTAATCGTAGAGTTTATGGGCAATGGCAATCGTCGATGCCATCAAGATTTATAGATGAATTACCGCCAAAAAATATAGAAGTACTCACCCCACCAGGTTTGTATGCTGGTGGCTCGTCATCTCAAGAAATTGAATTTGAAAGTGACCTTCCTGAACGCGCTGCAAAAGCTGATGCATATAATTCACCTGGGTGGAAACGAATGCAGGCTAGAACATCCCAAAGGTTTCTAAATAAATCTGACAACACTCAAGGCATTACCATCGATGCTAAAGTCTCAAAAAAGTATTCAATTTCTGATCGAGTAATGCACGTAAAGCTTGGAAACGGAACTGTTATTGGTATTGAAGGCGATAAGCTATCTATAGTATTTGATTCAGGTGGAGCAAAGAAAGTTGTAGCCAATTTTGTATCTCATATTGATGATGAGTCTTTTTGAAAATATTTCATAAAATTTAGCCAAAAAAAAACGACAACATGCTGGGAGGAGGTAGCATATTACCGTTCTTTTTTTTTGGCCCCAGCATTGGGAGAATTTGGTGCCATTTAAATTTCTCGACCGGGAGGAGGTGGCCGATGAGTTTTTCGTCTCATAGGCTTAAAATAGCTAATCTTGTAAATTTTAAAAGTGTTTATACTGCAAAGCCGATATGCATTTGGTGCATATCCCTAATTGCCAAATTAGTTAGCGGGGCATGCTAAAAGGCTTTTTGTATTTGTTTTATCTGCATTTGGACAAAATAATTGTTTGTCATCAACTTTGAAATCTCCAATCGCTTTTTGACCTTTTGAAGATATTAACCAGTTGGCAAATATTTTGGCTTGTGTTGATTTAATATGTGGGAAGACATCAGGGTTAACTAGTATCAGTCCATAAGGATTCTGCATAATAAGGTCGCCAGCCCATTTAATTTCTAAATCACCTTTATTTTTGAAAGATAACCAAGTTCCTCGATCGCTCAATGTATATGAATTAGTTGCAGATGCCATATTTAAAGCTGCACCCATACCAGATCCAATTTCGATATACCATTCTCCACTTGGATTTCTATATGTAAAAGCATTCCATAGTTCTATTTCTTTTTTATGTGTACCGCTATCGTCACCTCTTGAAATAAATCTAAATGTACCAAATTTTCCTGCCTCAATAAAAAAATCTGCAAGATTTTTAAATGTAGCATTTGTATTTTTTGGGCCAATTAGTACAAAGTCGTTGTACATAATATCATAACGATAAGTTCCAAAATTTTCTTTCATAAAAAGATCTTCAGATGGTCTATGATGAACTAATAAAGCATCTGCATCGCCATTGCGCGCTATTCTAATGGCTTGGCCTGTTCCTACTGCAACTACCTTTACCAAAATACCCGTATCTTGAGTAAACATCGGCAAAATATAATCATAAAGACCAGAGTTTTGTGTTGAAGTTGTGGATGACAAAATTATTTCTTGTTTTTCTGCGTTTACAGAATTGGCAAAGAAAAGAATTAATAAAAAAATAAATTTCATTATATGCCTTTGATGTAATTTTTTGCTTTTATAGATCGTGGATTTTTAAAAAATTTATCTGCTTCATTGCTTTCATCAATCTTACCACCTGCTATAAAAATTATGTCATCAGCAAAGCGCTTTGCCTGGGAAACATTATGCGTAGCCCAAAGGAATTTTATACCAGAATTTGCACTTTTTGATATTAATTTTTCAAATTCAGTTGTAGCGCTTGGATCTAAACTTGAAGTTGGCTCGTCCATTATTATTGTTTTAGGATAAGTTGCCAATGCCCTAACAAGTGCCATTCGTTGTACTTCCCCACCAGAAAGGGTAGATGCTGGATCATTTCCCTTTGCTTCCAAATTAGCCATACATAAAAGTTCTTCAAGGCGGCTTTCTATTCTTTTTTTTGTCCACCCAGCAGTTTGCATAGGTAGTGCAATATTTTTCTTCACAGATCTAAAAAGAGTTACTCGATGTTGAAATATAAAACCTCTTAAATGTCTTGAAGAATAAGCTGAATTTGTGCCCCAATATACATTGCCAGATGTTGGCTCAATCATTGCATGACATATTTCTAAGAATAATGATTTACCTGCACCATTATATCCTAGAACATTTGTAATACCTCTTATATTTAATTTTAAATCAATAGGACCAAGTAAAGTTTCACTATTTTGTGAAAAACAAACAGAGTTAAAAGTTAGTTTCATTATCGTGACTCCCTATGATATTTTTGTCCCATTGATTTGAAAATATGCATAATTGAATTAACCATAATTGCTAAAAAAATAAGTATAATTCCGAGAGCCAAAGCAAGTTCCAGGTTACCTTTTGATGTTTCTAAAGCTATTGTTGTTGTCATAACTCGAGTTGATCCTGCTATATTGCCACCAACAATAATTACTGCGCCAACTTCTGCAATAGCACGCCCGAATCCTGCTAAAATTGCTGTAAAAATTGAAAATCTTGCATCAATGATTAATATTCTTAAGCGAAACAATTTGGATGCGTTAACACTTTTTAGTAAACGTCTATAATTTTGTTCAAGAGGTGACACAGCTTCTGTTGTTAAAGCTAAAATAATTGGAAAAATCAAAACTGATTGTGCTATTATCATTGCAGTTGGCGTGAACAGCAATCCGTAATCACCAAGTGGGCCGGAGCGTGATAAAAGTAAATAAATTGCTAGTCCTACAACAACAGGAGGAAGAGCCATTAAAGATGACGAAAACATTATAATTAGTTTACGCCCACTGAATCTTCCCATTGCTAATGCAGTACCTATTGGGATTGCAAAAAGTGCTGCAATTAAAGTTGCTGATAAAGAAATGCGTAAAGATAAAGCAACAATACTCCACAAAGTATCATCACCAGATGAGATTAAATGAAAAGTTGCATTTAAAATGTTCAAAAAAGTATCTTTCTGGCTGCTTAAGCCTTGCTCTTAGTGTTAAATTACGAAAGTTAGTTACATCAAATATAAGGACGCATCTCACATGTCTATCACAGTAGAAGCAATTATCGAAGAGTTGAAGAGAGTTCAATTGCCAGATGGAAGTAACATAGTTGACTCCGATATGGTCCGCGCAGTTACTATCAATGAAGGTCTGGTAAATTTTGTTCTAGAAGTGCCTGGAGAGCTGGGAGAGCGTATGGAACCGGTTAGGTCAGGAGCTGAAGCATTAATATTGCGAATGGATGGAGTTAATAAATGTAATGTAATGATGACAGCTCACAGCGCACCTAAGCAACCGCCTAATTTAAAGATTGGTGGTCACGCTAAGCCACAAGATGACAAGCAACCTATTAAAGGTGTTAAAAGAATTATAGCAATTGGTTCTGGAAAAGGTGGAGTCGGGAAATCAACTGTTTCAAGTAATTTGGCTGTAGCACTATCAAAATTAGGCATGAAAGTTGGACTTCTTGATGCAGACATTCATGGTCCTTCACAGCCTAGGATGATGGGCGTTTCAAAACGGCCAGCAAGTCCTGATGGTAAAACCATCATTCCACTGGAGGCGCATGGGGTGACTATTATGTCATTGGGACTGATGCTCAAAGAAGATGAAGCAGTTATTTGGCGAGGCCCTATGCTAATGGGTGCATTACAGCAAATGCTGAATCAAGTTAAATGGGGTGAATTAGATGTTCTATTAATAGATTTACCTCCTGGTACAGGTGATGTGCAGCTTACTTTATCACAAAAGACAGAAGTTTCTGGTTCTATTATAGTCTCGACACCTCAGGACGTAGCATTGTTGGATGCAAGAAAAGCAATAAATATGTTCAATCGAATGGAAGTGCCAATAATTGGAATGATTGAAAATATGTCGAGTTATCATTGTCCAAAATGTGGTCATGAGGCACATATCTTTGGTCATGGAGGGGCGCGTGAGGATGCGAAAAAATTTGAATTACCGTTTTTAGGTGAAATTCCCCTTGAGCTAGAGATCCGAGAGGCAGGCGATGGTGGTATACCTGTAGCCGCTACTGATAGTAAGCACGCTGCTGCTTATCTCGCAATAGCGCAAAGGCTAATTGATAGTGATATATTATGATATGGGATAAGAAAAAAATTCAAGACGCAGGAATAGAAGGTAATTGGGTTATGGGGCTGCATGATTTTGTTCGATATAGTGATCTCGATACATATGATCACGTAAACAATAAAGTTTATCATACATGGTTTGAAAATTTACGTATTATTTATTTATCAAACTCAGGATTTGATTTCAAAAATAAATCAAATCCAATGCCAGTGGTACGCACAGCTAGCATTGAATTTAATCTAGCAATGTTTCTAGGGGAAAAATATACTACGGTAATTCGGTGTTCAAAAGTAGGAAATACTAGTTTTGATTTGGATTACGAGGTTCATAGTGAGCAAAAATTAAAGGCAATTGGGCGTACAAAAATAGTAATGGCAGACTTGGTTGCTGGTAAGCCGGTTCCATTAAATAATAAATTAAGAGAGCTTTTTATTACGAGAGACATTGCATCATACTAATAAAACACATCTGTTTTTATAAAAAATCAAGTATTATAGATTTTTGACACTTGACTCGGAGCCTCATCCCGCTACAACGCAACTTCAAGTTTAATCGGAATATTCCGACCCGTATGGAGAAGTCTCATGGCAAAGCCAACCACAATTAAAATCCGTTTGAATTCAACAGCGGACACTGGTCATTTCTATGTGACTAAAAAGAACGCTCGAACAATGACTGAAAAAATGGTCGTAAAAAAATATGACCCAGTTGTTCGAAAGCATGTTGAATACAAAGAAGGTAAAATTAAGTAAATAAATTTTTCTTTTAGTAAAATAGCCGTACTTTAAGTGCGGTTTTTTTATGTCAATTTTTATATATAAAATAAAAAAAGCCAAGGTAGTTACCTTGGCTTTTTCTAATAAGTTTTTATGAATTTAACTATTCACGGCCACCCATGAAGTGAAGTAAAAACATAAACATATTTAAAAAGTCTAAATAAAGACTTAAAGCACCCATGATTGCTGCTTTACCCAGCCAGTCTGTTTGACCATTTGATGCCATTGCAATGTAAGTATTTTTGATTTTTTGAGTGTCGTATGCAGTAAGCCCTGCAAATATTAATAAACCAATCACTGAGATTGCAAAAGTCATTGCAGATGAAGCCATCCATATGTTTAATATAGATGCAACAATCAACCCGATTACACCCATAATTAAAAAGCTTCCCCAACCTGATATATCACGTTTGGTTGTATAGCCATATAGTGATAATCCACCGAATGCTATTGCAGTGGTAAAGAAGGTTTGGGTTATGGATATCCCAGTGTAAACGGCAAAGATCCATGAAATAGACAAGCCCATTAATGCTGAGAAGGTGATAAATGCTAATCTTGCGCCAGTTTGTGACAGTCGATTAATCATACTGCCCAAGAAAAAAACCATTACTAATGGTGCAAACATTACGGCCCAGCGCAAACCGCCTGTAAATAATGTTGCTAAAAGAGCATCGTTTTGACCAGTCATGTATGCTACTATTCCAGTAGTTGCCATACCAGCACTCATTATTCCATAAACGCTACTCATATGAGCGCGCAGTCCCTCATCAATATCTAATGCACTTGCACCTGCACGATTGATAGTTTGATAATCTGCCATTTTATACTCCTAAATTGTTGTCAGCGTTACTAAACGCGTTCATGTGCATATTATGACTTTTATGTAGGAAATTTCAAGATCAAACGGAAAATTAAGTGGTGATTTGTCATAAATTTTCTACACTACGTGCATTTTTTTCTAGAAGTTAGGATTATATACTTAGGATAGTACTAAATTATGATTTTTTTATGCTGGTGTTTAAGTGCACCGTAGTCTAAAGCGCGCAATAATTCTTTTCCCTAAAAGGCCATCTATCATGGATATGAGAAATATTGCTATTATTGCACACGTTGACCACGGCAAAACAACATTAGTTGACGAACTTTTAAAACAGTCTGGTATTTACCGCGATAATGAAACTACCACTGAACGGGCTATGGATAGTAATGATCTTGAGCGTGAGCGTGGAATAACTATTTTTGCAAAACCTACTTCTGTTGAATGGAAGGGTACTCGAATTAATATAGTAGATACCCCTGGTCACGCAGATTTTGGTGGTGAAGTTGAACGTATTCTTTCAATGGTCGATGGAGTGGTTTTGCTTGTCGATGCTGCAGAAGGCCCAATGCCTCAAACAAAATTTGTTACATCAAAAGCTTTAGCTTTAGGGCTCCGCCCAATAGTTGTTGTAAATAAAGTTGATAAACCTGATGGTGAACCTGATCGTGCTTTGGATGAATGTTTTGATTTATTTGCTAATTTAGAAGCTTCTGATGAGCAATTAGATTTTCCATCAATGTATGCATCGGGTAGGTCTGGTTGGGCTGATATGGATTTAGATGGTCCAAGAAAAGATTTATCAGCTATGTTTGATTTGATTTTGCACCATGTTCCCCCACCGGCCCAAGTCGGAAGACGAGATGAAAAATTCTCAATGCTAGCAACTACTTTAGGTGGTGATCCATTTTTAGGTCGTTTGTTAACAGGTAGAGTTGAAACTGGTAGATTGAAAGCGGGTGAAACGATAAAATCAATGACACGTGATGGTGAACTTATTGAAAGTTTTCGTGTCACAAAAATTATGGCATTTCGTGGACTATCACAAAGTGCAATAGATGAAGCAGAAGCGGGTGATATCGTTTCTATAGCAGGAATGAGCAAAGCAACTGTTGCGGATACACTTTCAGATCTCTCTATCCATGAAGCTATTCCGGCTCAACCAATTGACCCACCAACTATCACAGTTACTTTTGGCATTAATGACAGTCCTCTAGCTGGTCGAGATGGTAAAAAAGTCCAATCACGAGTAATTCGAGATCGCCTATTAAAGGAAGCTGAATCTAACGTAGCAATTAAAGTTAGTGATACTCCTGGTGGAGAAGCATTTGAAGTCGCTGGTCGTGGTGAATTACAAATGGGCGTTTTAATTGAAAATATGCGACGCGAAGGCTTTGAATTATCAATATCAAGACCGCAAGTTCTTTATAAACAAGTAGATGGTCAACGTATGGAGCCAATCGAAGAAGCAACGATTGATGTTGATGATGAATACTCTGGCAAAGTTATTGAAAAATTGACTGGTGCTCGAAAAGGTGAACTGATTGAAATGAAGCAGGTTGGTGCTGGTAAGACTAGAATTGTGGCTCATGTCCCGGCTAGAGGCTTAATTGGATATCATGGTGAGTTTTTAACTGATACTCGCGGCACAGGTGTTTTAAATAGAGTATTTCATGATTGGGCACCATATAAGGGTGTTATGCCAGGACGTAGATCAGGTGTATTAATATCAATGGAAAATGGACAATCAGTTTCATACGCTATTTTCAATTTAGAAGATCGTGGTCGTTTCTTTATTGGTCCGCAAGAAGATGTTTACCAAGGCATGATTTTAGCTGAACATAATCGTGAAAACGATTTAGAGGTAAATCCTTTAAAAGGTAAACAATTAACAAATGTCCGAGCATCTGGAACTGATGAGGCTGTTCGTCTAACAACACCAATTAAACTATCCCTTGAAGAAGCTATTGCCTATATCGACGATGATGAATTGGTTGAAGTTACACCAAATGCAATCAGGATGCGAAAAAGATTTTTAGATCCGCATGAAAGAAAACGTCATGCAAAATCAGCCAAAGGCTAAATATTTAGTTTAAGGTGGTTTTTTTGTTTGTTGAATGTGGCGATTTAAGCGCCACATTTTTTTATCTGTATTTATAAAAAATAATTTGGTTTAGTTGTCATTATTGCTGCAGCGTCTTGTTGACCTGAGATGCTTATTATGAAAAGTTTTAATTGTTTTATTTTATTTTATTTGGAGTGCTTTGTGATCCTAAGCGATTTTGACAAGAAAAGTATAATTG
>OOGF01000072.1_pt1 | contig 9893 bp, 5 predicted proteins | sample 1670581 | NCBI WGS metagenome assembly OOGF01 (sample SAMEA98168668, study PRJEB22522) | marine metagenome | biome: marine biome; feature: marine water body; material: seawater | place: Arctic Ocean | collected 05-Oct-2015 | depth 12 m
GTCCTGCGTTATGTAGATTGGACTTTAACTGTTCCATTGATGTGTGTTGAGTTTTATCTTATCACTAAGAAAGCAGGCGGTACAAAATCAATCCTTTGGAAACTTATCGGAGCTTCTGTAATAATGCTTGTTACTGGTTACATCGGTGAAGCATTCTATGCAACTGAAGCTATGTCAGCATTCTGGGGTGCACTTTCTGGTGCTGCTTACTTCTACATTGTATGGATGGTATGGCGCGGAGATGTTGCCAAGCTTGCAAACAGCGCAGGTGGACAGGTTGCTAAAGCAAATAAGGCTTTAGGTAAATTTGTTATTATTGGATGGGGTATTTACCCGATCGGTTACATCTTAGGTACAACAGGTGGAGTTTTCGGAATGGACCTAGGTATCGAAGCAAACACGGAAATATTGAATTTATGTTACAATGTTGCTGATGCAATCAACAAAATCGGTTTCGGTTTAGTGATTTACGCTCTAGCAATAAGCGACAACAAAGCGACTGCTTAATTAATCGTTTAAATGTTTTGAACCCCCCACCGTTAAATCGGTGGGGGGTTCTTTTTTTTCGAATCCTTTTTACATTTAAATATCTTAGCACAAGTAAAATTCAACCTAGCCATACCTATCCATGAAGAACTTAATCTACCTGTGTTTTCTTGCACTACCCTTATTTGCAGCAGCTCAAAAAACAGGTGTCCATTCCTATAAGATAGACCTGACTAACGTTGTAGACGATCGCGTTAAGATTACCCTTGATGCCTCTATGATAGGTCTAGGAAAAACACTAGACGAAGAGTACTCTTTTCATTTTCCTGCTACAATTCCCGGAACCTATGCGACGCTTGACTATGGCAGGTTTATTTATGATTTCAAAGCATACGATGATTCAGGCAACGCCTTAAAAGTCAAAAAGAAACGCAACACCTATACGATCATTGGTTTACCTGCAGAAATTGAGTATTGGGCAGAAGACACCTTCGATTCAAAGGTTCGGAAAAACAAAGTGTTTGAGCCTGCAGGAACTAACAACCAAGAACATCGCAATTTTCTCTTAAATGCCGCGGGCTATTTTGGATTCTTCGAAGGTCAAGAAAGCCTTCCCATCACGCTAGAAGTTCAAAAGAGCCCTAGTTTATATGGAGTAAGTGCTATGGAAAGCTATCGTTATGGAAACAGCCAGATATTCAATGCCCGGAATTACCATCACTTTCTAGACTGCCCGATTATGGTCAGTAAGCCAGATACCACCTCTTTTAGACTCGGGGAAGCAAAAGTAACCATCAGCGTGTTTACCGAAAATGGTAGGGCGCTGTCTGGAGATATCTATGATGCCGTGAAAACCAGCATGGGTGCCATTGAGAACTTCCTAGACGGTGAACTACCCGTTACGAATTACGCCTTCATATTCTATATCAAAGACTACACAGAGTTTGAAGGCCTGTTCAATGGAACGGAGATTCGCATTGGTCAAATCATTAAAGTCATTCGCCAGTTAGCAGGGAAAGGGTTTGGCGCGCTAGAGCATGGCAATAGCTCTGTCTATTTCCTGCCTGACTTTGGAGGTAGCAGTGTCTTAGAGGGCATGGCAGACGTCTGTATTCATGAATTCTTTCATATTCTCACACCGCTCGGACTACACAGTGAGGAAATTGGAAACTTCAACTACATCGAACCAAAAATGAGCCAACACTTATGGCTCTACGAAGGAATTACAGAATACTTCGCAGGCATAAGTCAAGTAAAAGGCAATGTCATTGACAAAGAAGAATACGTGCGCACCTTACTTCGTGGGAAACTCGTGACCAGCGATAAATTTCCTAACGATGACATGTCGTTCACAGAGATGAGTGAAAATGTACTAGAAAAGCCCTATAAAAAACAATACCCACAGGTATACCAACGTGGTGCAGTCCTGGGCGCTTTGTTAGACATACGTATCATGGAACTGACCAACGGTAAAAAAGACCTACTCGACATCATCCTTGCTTTGAGAAACAAGTACGGGCCTAACAAGAGCTTCAAGGATTCAGATATTATCGCTGAATTTGTATCGATGTCAGACCCTGCATTACAAACGTTTTTTGACCGCTACATCACGGGGAGAGAGGACTTGCCTATTAAAGAATACCTCCGTAAAGTTGGGATAGAATATGACCGCAGCTTCAAAGGCGAGATTGTTATTGATCCTTTAAAAGATAATGATGTGAAACGATCCCGCATCGCGAGAAAAGGTCGCTACACCATAAAAAAAGTAGGAAAGAACGATGAGATTGGACTGCAAGAGGGTGATCTGTTAACTTCTTATAACGACAAGCTTCAAAATGAGTTTGGTTATGTCTCAAAGGACGAGGTCATTCAACTTGAAGTGCAACGCAGTGGCGCAGATATAATACTCCCTTATTCCATAAAGACAACCGCGGGAGTGAAAAGCCATTACATTAGATTCATGAAAACACCCACGAAGGAGCAGCTCAGACTTCAATCTCTTTGGCTCAACAGCACTGAAAAAGAATAAAACATATTTGATTTACATAAAAACCCCCCACGTGGCACTGCCTCATGGGGGGTTTTCATGTAATGATTAGACGGTAAGGATTAGTTGATCACAAAATCATGAACTTCCTCACCCACCATTAATTTCATATCACCTTCTTCCACGACCCATTTGTTAGAGGCATCCACTAAGGCAAAACGTTCGCGTGGAATTTGCAGTTCAATGACAGATTGTTCACCTGGTACTAAATCTACCTGAGCAAAGGCGCAGAGATTTTTAACACTTGGCACTATACTGGCCACGAGATCTTCATAGTAAATAGGAACCGTGTGCTTACCTGACATGCTCCCGGTATTAGAGATGGTGATATTCACAACCAATTCCTCATTAACCTCCGCATTCACTAACGCAGAAGTTACAGTCCAAGACGTGTAACTCAAACCATGTCCAAACTCAAACTGTGGACCAAAAGATGCAGTCCCTTTGTCTCCAGAAGGCCCAGCGGCAACACTCATTGCATCTGCCACCCTATGGTCAAAAGTGATATGAGCAGAAGGCTGACGTGGAAACGTAAAAGGCAACTTTCCTGATGGGTTGAACTCTCCAAATAACGCACCCGCAATGGCTTCACCACCGAAATCACCCGGCAACGGGGCATATAATAACGCGTCAAAGTATTGCTCAACATCACGAATATTCCTTGGACGACCTGCGGTCATTACACCCACAACTGTCGCTCCTCTTTCTTTAATGTCTTTGATCATTTCATACTGGGCAGCAGGAAGGAACATGTCCTCTATATCTCCAACCCCTTCACAATAAGACCATTCCCCAAAAGCAACAACCACAGTTTCACCTTTTAATGAAGCCGTGCGGAGCCTACCTGTCGGCTCCCAAACATTGATGTCCTCACCAGAAGTGTAGTAGGTCGCTCCACGGGCTTCCATGGCCTCTGCAATAGTTGGTACTTTTCCTGTATTAGCTAAAACTGGATTGTCACCTTGCCAGCTGTGTGACCAAGCACCGTTCAGTGGTATAAGGCTATTGGCAGTAGGGCCAGTAACAAGTGGGGCCTTTTTTAATGGCAATACATTCTTGTTTTTCAGTAGCACTAAGGAGTTTTGAGCTGCCTTGAGCGCGGTGGCTTTATGTTCATCGCAATTAAATAACGCTAGATCCGGGCGAACGTTACCTTCAAATAACCCGAGGTCCATCTTTACCTGTAGGATGCGACGGACACTTTCGTTAATTCTGGACATTGGAACTAGGCCCTCCTCCACACACTCTTTGAGTAATCTTGGAAAATCTAGATCATCAGGCACCATGCTCATGTCTATTCCGGCATTGATTGCCATCGCCACGGCATCTTTGTAATCTTTTGCTACCCGGTGTCTGTTGAATAGATAGTGAATATCGGCCCAATCGGTTACCGCTATACCTTCAAAACCTAATTCGCCTCTAAGGATGTCAGTAAGGATCTCCTTACTAGCATGTACAGGAATTCCATTGATATCGCCACTATTGATCATCACTGTCTTAGCTCCAGCATCTATAGCTGCTGCAAATGTGGGCAAATAGTACCTTCTTAGTTGGCGTTCTGCAATCCAAGCCTGTGTACGATCTTTTCCAGTGACGGAAGCGCTGTATCCCAAGAAGTGCTTTAAACTAACTGCGACATGATTGTCATCAATTCTAGCGTCTGTTCCTTGCATTCCTCGGGTATAAGAGGCTCCCATCCATGAAGCTAAAACAGTGCTTTCTCCGTAAGTTTCCCAAAATCTTGGCCACCTTGGATCTCTAGCAACATCAAGCACTGGAGAAAAGGCCCATGGTATACCCGATATGCGAGTTTCGATAGCCGTTTGCTCACCAATAGTCTTTGCCATTACGGTATCCCAAGCGGCGGCTTGACCAATCTGTTGTGGATAAAGGGTAGCTCCTTTGGTATAATTAATACCATGAATGGCGTCTATACCATACAGAACGGGTATTTTATTCGGCTTTAACGAGGAGATGCTTGCAATCAATTTGTGTAATTCTGTCCATTGATCTACGGTATAATCGTGTGCCTCTACGTTCAAAATACTACCTACTTGGTGATTTACAAGTGCGTCGTAGAGTTTTGTACACGTTGCGGCATCAGTAGCCCATCATCATCTGCTTCTAAAAGTGGCCAGATGGTTAACTGCGTCATTTCGCCCACCTTTTCATCTAAAGACATTTTAGACATTAAGTCACCTACAGCATCATCTGATTGTGCCTCAGGTGAAGAACAACTTGTCCATACAATGGAAAAACTTGCTGCTAGGAATAATACATTTCTCATGATATCTTTTTAAATAATCTACGACCCACAGGGAGTCACTTTACGACTTTCTTGTCTAGTGCTAAAGTTCAAACATAACCAGCTTATACCAAGGGATCAATGCCGGACAATCATTGGACAAACTACATGCATGCAAAACTGAATAAAACCCAATTTTGACCCTTATTTCTTAATGCAGAACTGAGACCTGTTTTGAAAAACGTTTCCCATCGGCAGTAGTTACAGTGATCACATAGGATCCATTAGGAATATTAGAGGTGGACAATTCCATGGGCCCTTGCATCGTTTGTTCCGTCATTTTATACCATAATTTTCCGCCTAAATCATACATAAATATCCCATATGTCAAAGAAGGATCCCAGTCATATTGAACAGTTAAACGATCTACAGAAGGGTTAGGGTATACACGCAAGCCAGCATGATCAGGCTCTAAGGCTATTTCAGTAATATTTATACTTGAGACAAATTCAAACCAATTCAAATTAAATGGTGCTTGTAATATGTCTACTTTCAATTTATAATCTCCCGCCGTTAACGGTCCTGTGGAGAAACTGGTGGTCTGCCAGTTCTGCCATCCGCCGGTAGACAATAGTGTAGCGTAGTGCAAATTAGAAATAAGGGCACCAGAAGTATCTAGTAATTGGAGCTGTAGCGCACCTTGACTTTCAGAAGCATGTCTATACAGGACTTCATAGGAATTGCTGTTAAGCACCTTCACATCATAAATGATAAAATCACCTTGGTCCAAGTATCCAATATTCTGTCCACCACCAAGGTCACTTGTGTTCTCAACGGAAATACCCTGCATAGAGGTATAAGCCTCCGCTTCAATTTTACCCGGGATGACCTGAACCGTTGGCAAAAGATTTTCTACCAACTCTAGTGTGAACCCCTGAACCAATGTTCCGTCCACTGCCTTTAAGGAGGTTCCGCTGTAGGAGATTTTAATCTCATCTAAGAATGTCATCGCTTGGGCCACTTCAACCAAAAAGCTCCTAGAATTATTTGGGCTAGGTTTTAACTGTAAAACACTCACTGCTGAGCCATTCACAGTAACGGCATAAGATGAAATGGCTCCTAAGTTTAGGGTATCAACAGGCTTGTTCGTTTGCACCTCAATCCAGGTGCTTGATCTTGTTCTAGAATGAACGTATTCTGCCGTTATAGAGGAGGTGCTTCCTGTTGCGATAAACTCAAAGCTCGTTACATTAAAGCCACCACCATTCGCGACGAATTTAACTGATCTATCACTCTTAGACAGAATGACATTAGGAATGGCCTTGTTCGCCATAATATTCCAACTTCCTGTGTTTGTGGTGTAGTAATTCGGCGTGATGCGGACACCATCCGCCTCAAAGTAAAAATTTCCTCCAGTGGAGCCGCTGCAACCCTGGCGAACATTTATAGTATAAACACTGTCCTCAGCGACATTCACCGTATAATTCATCCAGTCGTCCGTGTCTATGAAGCCTACCTTGTAGCCATTGTCGTTCACTTGGTCGTAAAAGTTTTCGATATCCACACCGTCGTTGCGGTACGTCCATCCAGAGTTCCAAGAGGATGGAGGATTTAATTGGTAGGACTCTGTATCATAATAAGCCACTCCTATAGGCCCCATGTCATATTCTGAAGCGTGTATTACTCCGGGGATATAGTGGTCTTTCCAGGGTAATGCAATCGTATCGTTAATTTGACGGAACATAGCATCTATCACACCACGATTGTAGGTACAATTCTCTGCCTTTAAATCTGTAGTTAATTGCATCAATGTTGCTGTTGCTGAAGCTACACTGGGGGGCGTAGAGGTTTGTCCGCTCCAATAATCCAATAGACCTTGGTAAGCGCTTGATTTAGTAATAGACAACGGAGCATTTATGGTCTCGATTTTCTTAAGAGGCCACCAAGCCCAACCTACACCATTGTTCTCCATGATTTCAATCAAACTTGTGTACCAAGCATTAGAGTTCTCACCTGTCTCACCAAACCATATAGGAACACCATATGTATCGCGCAAGTCTAAGCCGTATTGAATATCCGCGGTGCTGTTTACTGGAGACCAATACTTGTGAGGAGAATAAGCCATGTTGTTGTCCCACGGCGGCGTGAGGCCTGTGAACGTATTTGCAAACCAATTCCCTTCTATGAAAATAATATGGTTGGTATCTACAGAGCGTATACTATCCGTGATGTCCTCATAAATCGCCCTAAGGGCTGTGCCTCCTGGAAGATTCCAGTTGGGCTCATTAATTAAATCATAGCCCGCAATAACCGTATCCGTAGCGTATCGCTCTGCCAATTTCTTCCAAAGTGCCGCTGTTTTAGATCTATTGAATGCGCTCTCCCACAATGATGGTTTAGTAGGGTCGTAATCACTAATTCCAGAATCATAACCCTGACCTCCAGGGGCTGCATGCAAATCCAATATTACATAGATATCGTTTTGTCTACTCCACTCTACTGCAGAGTCAAGAAGATAAAACCCTTTCGTAAGCCAGGTGTTTTGACCTTGAATTGGCTCGTCTTCAATGGGGAGCGTAAATAAGTTGTAGTGCATGGGAATACGAATAGCATTGAATCCCCAGGCGGCTAATGAATCCACGTCTGCTTTATTGAAATGGTTGGTCAACCACGCATCATAAAAAGCATCCGTTGCTGTTGAACCAATTAAGGCTTCTATCGTGTCCTTAATCTTGTGCTGGGGGCTCGCGAAGGAGGCCGTCTGTAGCATGTAGCCCTCCTGGACCATCCATCCACCTACACCCATAGCCCGAATGATCAAGGTATCACCGTTACCCTCAACAATGGCTTTGCCATTAGCATGTACGTAATTCTGCGACCATGCGGTGGATTGAAAAACCACCAATGATAAGAGGACGAGGAAGGATTTATAGTTTGAACTCTTCATAATTCTTGTTGTTTTCTTCAGATCGAATATGATGTTTTCATTGAAAAAATCAGTCATTGCCTAACAAGACAATACCAAGACACACCCTATATTTCCTGAATAAATCGATCCAAGGCATCATTCTTTTCTAATCCTATTTTTTTCTTAAGTCTATATTTCGCCTTCTCCGTAGCCGATAGACTCACATTGAGAACTGTAGAAATTTCCTTGTTATTCATCTTCTCTCTGATCAGGTAGCAAAGCCTGATCTCTCCCTTGGTAAGACTTGGATACTTAGAAATCACAACTTGGGAGAATTCTTCGTGTAAATCCTTATAATTTCGCTCAAAGTGATCCCAGTAATTTTCACTTTGAAGCTCCCTATTCATCTCTCGAATAAGCTCTTGAAGCAACTTGTTAGTTTCTGGTGAACGATTAGACTTGTCTAATTCAGAACTCAGACGCTGCTTGAACGTGTTCAATAGCTCCAGTCTGCTTGACGTCTTGAGCAACTGGAAACTTAATTCCGAGCTTTGTTGTTTTGATTTAATCTCTAAGTCTGTCGCTTTAACCTCAAGAAGTTCACGCTCTATTTCAACGAGCTTAAGTCTTGTCGCGCGTAGCTGTCTGTCTTGGTAGAGCCAAATAAATAGCAGAAGTATTAAAAAGATTACACCAACAATTGAAAGCTGAAACCATTTTTGTTGCCAAACGAAAGCATTAATTTTAACCGGGATAAAGAGTGATGTTCCTTGCTGATTATTGAATTTAGCTGTAACCTCAATAGAGTAATTACCTGGCGGTAATTCGCGTACAATAAAAGAACGCTCGTTGGGGGCTAGATTTATCCAAACATTTCCTGCCTCCTTAATTCTGTAAGAGCATTCTACGCCATTCATCCGATTAGGGCTCATCACTTCAAACAAAAACTGAAGCGTATTTGTCCCTGGAGAAATTTCGATAAAAGGAACGCGATCTTGTGAGCTATTAATCATTGCGCTGTGAATGTCTTGGTTATCCACCAGTACGTTAGTCATGATCAGATCGGACGTCGGTTCAGAGCCTCGGCTTGCTGTCTCAAACTGCGCTATACCGCTCGTGCCTCCAATCATCAGTTTTCCTTGATGGGAGCTAAGTGTCTTCCTATTAAACAAGCCTATTTGCAACTCATCTAATTCCTGAATAACCTCATTTCCCCAGCCTAGTGAATCATGGTAAGTCAACTTCAATAAGCCTATACTGGTCGTTGCATAAGCCAGACCATCATGTTCTGTTAACCCATAACTGGTAATATAATCCTCATCAGACACGATAGTGTCTATGCTGCTGCCATGAAAGGCGAGAATTCCACCACCTTCCATACCTATGATCAAATGGTCTTGGAAAGCGAGTAGGTCGAGTATTGGATTACCTAAAGGATAATGGGTGATTTCACCCCGAATGTCAACGCGATACAGTCCATGAAATTCTGTACCGATCCAAAGGTCAACACCGTCAAATTCCAAGTCCATGATCACCCTGCCTCGCATTTGCTCCTCGCTGAAAGGTGTTGTAAATAATTCTCCGTTAAAACGTTGAAGTCCTCCGCGTGTTCCTACCCATAAACTTTCACCATATGCCGATTCTAATGACCAAATACTGGCGTGTTTCAATCCACTAGCTGTTGGGGTATATGGTAGGTAGTGGTCTAACAATTCACCATTCTCCGCGTATTTAAAGAGCCCCTCCGTAAAAGATCCTAGCCAAATACTATTTGAGTGTTGAGAGTGCAACGCTGTGATCACCTTGGGAACATAACTCTCAGAAGGGATGATAGGCGTCAAGTTGTCTTTATCGCCTTGATACTGTACCAAGCCGTCACCATCAAAGCAAACCCAAAACTGATCACCAAGAGATGACATACTGATAGCGCTTTGTATACTCGAGTACGTAAACGAGGCTGGCTTTCTTAGCTTCGTTAGTTCATTACTTTCTTTAGGAATAACCGCTACACCACCGTTAAATGTTCCAAACCAATAGGAGTCATAACTTTCATGGATATTATAAAATTGATCGGCTAATAGCACGTTGTATGGATCCTGCTTAGAATAAACGTCAATCGCCGAACTCTGAGAAAAGAAACTAACGTAACCATCCTATGAAACCCAAGTTCCATAATAATTAATGACACAATCACAAAAATTAATAGT
>OOGF01000073.1_pt1 | contig 9806 bp, 11 predicted proteins | sample 1670581 | NCBI WGS metagenome assembly OOGF01 (sample SAMEA98168668, study PRJEB22522) | marine metagenome | biome: marine biome; feature: marine water body; material: seawater | place: Arctic Ocean | collected 05-Oct-2015 | depth 12 m
GTGCGCCACTTCATGTGCCTACACTGAAACCAATTGTGCTTCACTGCTGACATAATCTAAAAGGCCGCGATTAACATAGACATAGTTATCACGAGTGGCAAAAGCATTTAAGTCCTCTGCATCAAGCCGTGTGAAGGTAAACTTCTCACCTTTCATTGATGACACAGAAACAATTTCCTCACCAATGTCCGTAATGTACTTCTCGAGAATGGTGTCTTCCTATTTTGAGGTAGTTTCCAGGGTTTGTTCATAAATATCGGCACCAGTAATCTTGGATATGCCGATAGAAGGAACCAACAACGTACTAATAAAAAATAATGAGAGCGTTAGTATTTTCGAAGGATTGCGATGGTCGGTTATTGAGATCATTATTTCACTGCAAAAAATGTTTTTAATTGATTGCCTAGACTTGCGCAGGCATCACTCTTAACGGGTGTTAAAAGAGGTATTGGTGCTACGGCGCCAATCAAATAGGATGTTCCTTCTGAATCTACGCGTAATCGTCCTTTTTCGATGAGATCTTTTAGGTCCCAAACCGTTGCTTCATAGGTCGATAATTTATCCCATTGAGCAAAACCAAAGCATCCGCCGCCACCAGGCCCAATGGCACAACTCATCGAGCCGCCTTGGCTCAGTGTTTGGGTGGAACCGTCTAGCCACACTAGATAACGTATGTTTAGTTCATCGACTTTTTCTCTTACTGTGGGATCCTGCATTAATCGCTTTAGTCTCGGCAATGCTTTGGGGGCGGTGCGAGGTTCAAACCACGGATAGATGGCATCTATGAATGTTTGTTCAGGTACGACGGTAATATTTGCCGAGCTGATTTTATTGGTCACACAATTAATAAATTCACGATCTGTTTCATAATGCCCTGAATCTCTGCGACCTAAGACCACTATTTTTTCGCTCGCATCGATAAAGATAAGTTGATCTGTAGGTCTGAATTCATCAATTGTCGTAGTCGCGGCACATCCGATTAGAAGAGGTACTAGGCAAAGCCATTGAGATAATAATTTATAGGCCCTCATTATGATTCAGCCCTTTGCTGTTGTTCCGTTATCCATTGGTTTAACGCTGGAATACGATAAAAGTCTAGTAACAATTTTGCACCTGCGTCCCGTAGAGCAATAATCGTCGCCTCTTCTATGGCTTTTTCTTTTGATGACATGAACACGTCAGGGGTTTTTCCATAGGCGGGCATAAACCAATTCGTGTCTAGTAGGCCATCTGCAGTTTCTATTTTAAGGTTATATTTTATCCAAACTTCGAATACGTTAAGATAGTTTTCAGAGGGTGTTGAAACCTGTATTTGCTGCACCGAAGGAGTTATAAAAATCTCAGCATCCGCATTAACGTTATCCATTGAAGATGTAAATTGGGTCGTTGTAAATAAACCAGAGAAAGCATTTTTTAGGAGCTTGACTTGAGATTTCCCTATGCTAACTGATGTCTTTTCATTGGGCGTACCAACATAGTTGACAAAGTCTTCGTCAAAAATAATGGCAGCACTTACTACCTTTGGTTTGGCCAGGACTGTCGGGAAGTCAGCATCAATTTGCACTGTTGCAGTAGAGCTACAACCACCAAGAAATATTAAGCCTACCAATATTATGTAGATAATAGATTTTTTATAAATTTGCATTATTGTCACCTTTGGTTTCGACAAACGTCATTCCAAACTATTTAAACCAATAAAAGTACCGCCATTGTTGTAGCTTAATTCTCGCATGAGCGCGGCAAAGCGCATTGCCGATCTATTTGGAGTAACTCCAAGTCTTAGATGAACGGGAAAACCAATGGCATGTATGCGCACTAGTCTAGCCTTATTTTGATTGGCTTTGTTGAGGCGATCAATAACTTTAATGACTCGCTGAATAGAGTTGCCTTGAAAGTCATCTCCGAGAGTATAAATACTAATTTTTCGACCGGCTTGATAAAACACCTTTATGGCATTCTCAATACCCTCTACTGGACTTGAGTTGCTAAATGGCGCCCAGTTCACAAGTTTAGTGGTTATTTTTTTACGCATATCAGGACTATCAGGAATCCAGGTATTTTGGAATTCTGCAAACATAAATTGACCCATATCATTCAGTACCTGAATACCCTTCACCTGAGGGTAAACATCAAGAATATTAAGCATTTCTGTTTGAACTTTTGGCCAGGCAGCCGACTGCATACTGCCCGAAGTATCGATAACAAATATTATGTAGTCGCTGTCCGCGGGTATACCGCCTACTAATTGATTTTTTTGTTCAAATTCAGGGCCTAAAAGACGTTGCATTTCTTCAGTTAAGACCTGTAATACTAATTGTAATTTTTGTTTTTCGGTCGCCTGTGATTGTGATAACTGACTCGATTGCTTTGCAACGCTGGCGAGTTTTTCTTGAAGTCGTGCGATGCGTTCAGTCAGATCAGAGAGCTGCTGTTTTCGTGACTTCAAGCGTTCGTCGAGAATGATGGTTTCTCCGCGTATATCAAATAAACGCTCTTGATAATCTCTAACAGAACCTTGTAATTGGCGCTCCGCATCTTCCAAAATTGCAGGCTCGCCGACCTTGGCAATAATCAGCAGTAGCACAATAGCGCCAAATCCACAGCTAATAACATCTAAAAATGAGATGCTCGCTTCTTGCTGTTGCCGTCGTTGTTTTTTCATTGGCAGTCAACTTTTAGTGGATGAGCTGTCATGGCCAGTCTCTCGAGGGTGCGATAAATGCACCCTTAGTATCTAGAGCGAGCTGCCAGAATAGAGCCGCGGCTTCGGGGTCTCCCTCCATGGGAAACAGAATAGTATTAACTGGGATACCTCTAGGGAGTTTAGCGATTGCCGTCTCAAAGTGCTGTCGTCGCTGACTGCCAGTGACCATGTATTTTTTAGGCGGAGTGTTACCCATCGTCGGCAAACCATCGGTAAGAATAAAAAGATTATCAGGCTTTGAGTCAAATTCAGCTATGACATCTATGGCCTTAGACAGGCTTGTTCCCTCAGAGGGAACAAAGGCGTCAGTGCTCTCCATAACTCTCTCAAGAGCAAGTGAGTCCGATGCATCTAGCCATTCGCCTTCGGTACCGGCTAACATGGCTTGCGCCTGATTGTTAAAGACATAGACTTGAAATCGACTACTGGGTGGTAGCTGCGCAAGCAACCATTCCAAGGTACGCAGTGACCATTGCCATTTAGCCGATTTTTGCTTTTGGACATCATCCATATTTCGGCGTCTAAGCGCGTTGACCACTGTGTCTGCGAGCATGCTTGCTGAGCCGTCAATTAAAATGAGTACTCTTTCACCACCCAGGGTTAGACCGGTTAGATATTGTCGATTTCCGTCACCGACAAATTCGCGGACTTTATCACCGAATTCTATATCCTCAATTTGAGCAGTTTCTTCCTCGAGTTGTTTGACCTTCCGCCTCTGGATGTCGATATTATTGGGATCTTCTTGAATGCTTTTTTCTTTCTCCGCGATTTCAGTAATGACACGTTTGGATAGTCCTTGAGTTTTAGCAAGCCTCAGCTCTATATCTTCAAGACTATTTAGAGCCTTGACCTGATCTTGCTCCGCTTGTTGAATGTCTTGCTGGAGTAGGCTAATTTCCGATGAAAGACGTTCATCAGGAATCGGTATTTCATTAGCATTGTGCCGCAGAATCAAGAACAGTAAGGTTACCGCCCCAAAGCCACAGGCCATGATGTCCAAGAATGACAAACTAAACGCTATATTTCGTCGTTTCTTAGCCATTAATAACCTCTATGAGCTTTAGCGTATATCCACCCACAATAAGCGTTTCATCAGAGCTACATTTTTCTGGCAATATGACCTTACAGTTATCTTGCTGATGCAGTATCTGTAGAGAGTTGTTGCTAAAGGTAAGGCAGACTGAGGCTTTTTTATTGATGCCCATCCCTAGCTGTAGCTGACCTTCACTAACAGTTATGCTCAATGATTTGGCTAAACTCCAGGCTTGCCCGTCATGCAAAATATGCGTAGCAATAGAGCGTCTAGAATCAGAGCTTGGTATTTTTTGAGGTGCCGTTGCAGCGCCAATTTGTAATGATGAGACTCTAGTGGGCTCTGCATTGTCGGGAAAAATACGCTCGACAATATCCAAACAGCTCACAGCTACGTCAATGCGATTAATAGTATCACTGTGCCTATAATCAGGTGTTAGAAGCGAGATTAATTTGGCGCTGTCGGTGAACGCTGCGCGGACCCCTGGCTGTGCGCTAAGTACTCTGTTTAGATGACCCAGACGATATTGGAGTAAGATCGTAATGTCTTCTTTATGCAGGGTCAGCGAGAGATCACCACTAGGAGTGTTAAGGGTCACAACAACTTCACCGTGACTCACTAGGTCCGATAACCAATCTGTCATTTGATCATAAATAGCCTGCTCACCGGACGAACTGTGCAGTGGGTCATAGCGGTAGTCTTTTATAAACCGCTCACTGATGTGATTGGCGACGGTATTATGAATTTGCAAGATACCTAAGTCTGGAATAATTTCTTGTTGGTCAATGTTAAGGTTAGTTTGATCATCGCGATGCTCATAGCGGACCAAGCTCAGTACCGTTTGATGCAATTGTAACTCTACTATCCAGCTATCTTGCCTTAGGGCCAGAGCTGCCAGTAATCCACTATCTATAACACCCAGCAAGGTACTTGAAGTCGCATTTAACATGCCGGCTAAAAGCGCAAGTTGAGGATCACTAACACTCCCTGGAATACTAAAAATAACCCGGTCAGGCGAATCTGCGGCTAGCAGCATTTTTTGGAGTTGGGCAAAGGCTATATCTGCATTATGCCGAGCCCAAGGCTGTTTGTTGGGCAAAGATAACTGGTTCAAGCGTTTCCAGTAATCATTAAAGCTGGACTGGGGTGCCTGCCAATGCATGGCATGGGCGTCGGTACCGCAGATAATGCCATTATTTGTTAATTGTGCAAAACCACTTTCTCTATAAGAAAAATCAAGCCCTGTGGTGATTAACAGTGATTGATCATTAATGTCTAAAATGGCGGTTGTCATGGTCACAGTGACTATGACTTAGCTTTTAAAAAGCGAAGTAACTTATTTTCGCAGTACGCATGTGAATCAAGGACTAATCGCTCCTGAGTGAGTTGTAACTGATGCATAAAGAACATCACCACCATACTAATTAGCAGAGCGACAAAGGTCGAGTTAAAGGCCACTCCAAGACTACTGGTAACACCAGCAATATTGCCCTGCATTGCTTCATGAGCTTGGCCCAAGGCAGCGCCAATACCTCGCACGGTGCCAATAAATCCGATAGAGGGAATTGCCCAGGTAATATACCGAACCATCGATAATTCAGAGTCGAGGCGATCATTTTCAGTATTACAGACACCATCGATGGCCTCAGCTGCGAATTGGACATTGTTGGTCACCTCAAAACGCGATAAAGCGGTCTGCAGAGCCCGTGGTAAAAGTAAGCTGCGTTGCGTGTCTGGCAGTGACTGCAGGGGCCTTGAAATTTGACCGGCATCCTCAGGCAAAACTTTCGATCCCTCGGCAATGTTTATCAATGGTAATTCGAGCATTGAAGTTTCTCGAATAGCGGTTCGTGTTTTGTACCCCATAATTGACAGCGCCCAAAACATAAGGATGAAACACGACTCCTGCTCTAAATCTTTAACGACGATAAAAAATGACCGCGGGACTTCGTACTGTTCTCCAGCAGCGGCCATTTCAGCATGTCGTTTAATGGTATTTTCGGCATTGGGACGCACCACAGTGACAAATATAGTGTGGATAATAATAATAGACAGCAGTAAGGCGACCAACTGAAAGAACATCTCATTAGTCGTACGGTGCGTTGGATTACTCATTACCTGCTCCCTAAAATCATTGAAGTTATTACGAGTTATTAGATATCGTATGGAATCGATACGGGGAAATCCTCTGAAATTTCCTCGTTGGGTGTAAAGTCGTTATTTTGATTTGGCGGTGTTTGCTGTTCGCCGTCATCTGTTAAGGATATATCACTAGTAGATGATTCCTGCTCCACAGATTGCTCTGAGGGATTCTGCGCAACATCGGTTGCCTCAGGTATTGCTTGTGCAATAGCCACTAGAGGGAACAGTAACAAAATAAAAAATAGTCTCACGGTACCGCCCCCGAATTGTCGACATAACGAGCTATTCTAAAGCCTACATCGAGTCGAGCTTCAAAGCCAGCTTCACGAAAGCTCGAGCGCAGTTCGGAGCGTGAGCCCAAAGCCCAGCTAGCACCGCGAATCACGTGACGATTACCTGCCTGAGGTCCTGTAGGGTCGATGGCGGCAGCGCCACGTGAAATTTGGATATCATAGTAATCATTAGTCCATTCGGAAACATTGCCGGCCATATTGTAAAGCCCTTTACTGTTTGGCTCGAAGCTACCGACTGGGGCTGCCACTGCATAACCGTCGTTGTACTGCGCAATAGTAAAGGGCAGCAGATACTTGGCTGAGACATCAGCATAGTTGTCTACAGGTTCCATTGGAGGGTAGAGATTATTGTTCCACGGAAATTGATTGGCTAAACCTTGCTTATCAACTTTCGCCGTCCATGCCCACTCAGCCTCAGTGGGTAACCGATACCCATTAGATTGCCAGTTGATCCTTGTAATAGAACCATTTTCGGACTCATAAAAAGCAGTTAGACCGCTTTTGCGACTCAACCAGTTACAAAATAAAGCAGCCTGTTCCCAACTAATGTTGGTGACTGGTTGATTAGCCATATCTAGACTCATGCCCTTGACCGACGATGAGCTATGCTGAGTTTTCCATTGCCTAAATTGCTCGTTATTAATCTCTTTGGTGGCTAAATAGAAAGGCCGATCAAGTACAACTGGACGCTCAATCTCATTAGCTCTTCGTCCGGGCTGTCTGCGCGGTGCACCCAGAGAAAACGCAGCATTGTTGGGTCGAAATAGCTTTAAGGTAGATTCAACAGGACTTTTAATAAAATTTGGCCGGGATGCCCAGTAGGCTTGTTGCACTGTTAGTAACTTTACACTGAGCGACTGCGCCTGATCGGGTCTTGGCGTAATTTCAATAGCTTGTGACTGATAACCGGGTTTAGATATTTTCAGCAAGTGTGGCTTCGCGGGTAACGTTAGTACTTGGCTGCCGACCCCCATTAAACGGTTATCGACCATTAACGAGGCATCATCTGGATTCAGAGTGATTGCGATAGAGCCTATGTTGGCTTTTAGGTTTATATTGACCTCGAATACCTGCTCGGGATCAACACTGAATTTTTGAGTACTTTTTAAGTACCCTTCACGGTACAACTCAACAGTGTGCTCTTTAAAGGGTGACACATTAGTGGTCATTGGGGAGAGTCCTAAAAATGCTCCATCCAATGTAATATTAGCTTCGCTAGGCGTACTCAGAATGGTTAAACTGCCATCGGATACGACTAACTCGACAGGATTATACTCAGATAGAGTACCCGCTTTGACGCTGACCATTCCGTTTAAAGGTTTGTAGCCTAAAGACTTAAACGTGAATTCAGAGCCGGTTTCCAATACCTCAGTGGTCAGTGGTGTTGGCCCTCGAAGATTGCCATCAATGTAAAGGTTAGCGCCACTGGGTATCGACGTGAAACGCACCTGTCCCCATGCAGGTTTTAGATCGATATTAAGTTGTTGAGTTTTACCAAGCCCTTCTACGATTATTTCTTGATCAAGGGGGAAGTATCGGTACTTACGAATAGACAGTTGATGAACACCTTGACTGATATCCCTGAGCATTGCTGGCGCTAAGATTTCTTGCTGGTTATCAATGCTAACGGTTATGTCGCTGAGCGTCGAAGTGAGTTCTATATTCCCTGGGAGTGGTAACAACTCCAGCGAGATCTCTTGGTTATCTGTATCGTTCACTGAAAACTGATACGAAAGTGGGAAATACCCGGTTTTGGTTGCCTCTAATTGATAGTCACCTTTGAGGAATAGGTAGTTCTCTCCAATATTAAAGGACAGGCCGCTAACCCTTATTTCAGAATCTGTTGGATCAATAGTAAAAACAACGGGTTTGGACAAATACAGCAAAAGCATGACCACCGCGCCGATAGTCCCTAGCGCTAACAGACCCATCAAACCAAAAGATATAGGCGACGAGCGTTCTATTTCCGGCGTCACTATTGGCGTGAATTCAACCGCAGAGATTGGTTTATTAGTATTTTTCTCAGACGACATAGTTTTTTACTGTTGAGTTATGACAAAAATGTATCACGGTGTTATGTATCACTCCTTATAAAGTATACGCAAAAGATTCTTTAGTTGGTCGATGTGTTGGTTGTTTCTTTTTACCATCACGTACTCGCCTAGATAACATCGATGCATATGACTATAACGGGGTCGATGACTGACTGGTTGCCGACTATAAATCTTGATCGCACATCTCGATAGCCTTTACGTTTACCGACAGCGACATAGTTGCCGGGTTTTAGTAAAACACTGGTTTCTTTAAAGCGATTAAGATTACCAATACGATAGATAATAACCTCGGTTAGACCATCTGACTGGACAGTAACTTTAACCGGTATCTGAGATGCTGCTAAAACTGTCTCGAGCTGTTTTATCTGCCTAAGTAAGACTTGCCCTGCATCGGGTATATTTTGAGCATCGGCAAGCACTTGTTGGCCCGTTTGAAATACATTAGTGGCGGACAGGGAAAGTGGCGCCTTTAGGATTTCTTCAATTTGATTGTTAAGGCTTGCGCGCACTGAGACAGAAATTCTGCGTACTTTGGCAGTGATGAGGGTAGCATCAGTGGCGAGAAGCTCATCATAAATAGTAAGGGCTTTCTGCCACTCCTCATTAGATTCAAATTGATTGGCAAAAAACATCTTATCATCGACCAATTTCTGAGATTCTTGTCCATCGACCTGATTCAACGCTCGTTCTGCGCTCAATTCGTTAGGAAAAAGAGTCTGAGCCTGGCTAAACTTTAGTCTTGCCTCAAAAAATTGCTGTTTGTCTAAGGCAAAAAACCCAGCACTCATAAGGTTTGAAAATTTATTATTAATGATCAACTGTGTTGTTGAGGTAAGCGCTCTCTGCGTTTTTCTATGCACAGGGTCTATCGTTAGCGCTTGCTTATATAGACTTTTCGCCTTCTCGAAATCACCTTCCTGAGCGAATTGATTAGCGTCTTCCAACAAGGCTATTAGCTCAGGTAATCTCTTAGCACGCTGAGTTAACAATTGGGCTTTAGGATCCTGTGGGTCGATCGCCATGGCGAGACTGGCATTATCACTGGCAGTAATAATGTCTGATTCGTTGGAGGCACTCTCGATAGCGACAAAACTCGCCTGCTTTGCAGCATCTAAGGTTGTGACCGCTTGAAGGCTGAGGGCGCTAAGTTCGTCTAGAGCTCGCTGATAGCTCGTAATGGATTGCAGATAGTTACCGTTGCCATACTGTTGATCCCCTTTTTCAATCGTCAACAATGACTGTTCGAATCGTAATGCTGCCCAAAGGTTTATTGCCTTAGTACTTAAGTCATCCCTAAGACTAATAATGTCGGCCAAAAGTCGTTGTGCATCTTGTCGATACTTAGTTTTTTCAGCTGCCGTTGAGGGCGCCACGGCAGTGGCTAAAGATTCAGGGCTACTAGTCTGATTGGGCTCTGCTATCCAGGGTTCTGACACCATTTTGGGTAATAGCAAAAAAACGATAATAACTAAAAAAAGTAATAGTAAGAGCGTTAATTTTTGTCGACCGTTATGGTTATTTTTTTTCAATGTATTAATTACTCAGCCGTCTGCTTATAGTCCATAGAACCGCGTTCTTGC
>OOGF01000074.1_pt1 | contig 9782 bp, 8 predicted proteins | sample 1670581 | NCBI WGS metagenome assembly OOGF01 (sample SAMEA98168668, study PRJEB22522) | marine metagenome | biome: marine biome; feature: marine water body; material: seawater | place: Arctic Ocean | collected 05-Oct-2015 | depth 12 m
TCTTACTGATTTAGCTTTATTTTGTTGGGTTGGAATTTTGTATAAAAATCCAGTAATTAAATTTCTTGTTATTGTCTTTTTTCTTGATTAATCATTCCTTCTTGCCAAAGTAACTGATTTGTTTTAGGTTTTTTTATTTTATTTATTATTTGATCTTTATCATCTGTGAGGTTAATTCTACTTAAATCTGATGGATCTGATTTACTCATCTTTTTTAATCCATCTTTAAGACTCATTATTCTAGAAAACTCTTTCTGTATTAAGGGCTCTGGTACCTTTAAAAAATCTATTGCATTAAAATCGTTATTAAATTTTTGCGCTATATCCCTACAAAGTTCTAAATGTTGTTTTTGATCATCACCAACAGGAACATGGGTTGCGTCATACAACAGGATATCAGCAGCCATTAATACTGGATATGAGTAAAGGCCAATACTAGCTTTTTCCTTATCTTTTCCAGCTTTTTCCTTAAACTGAGTCATTCTATTAAGCCAACCAATCCTTGAAACACAACTTAATATCCATGCAGCCTCAGAGTGAGCTGGAACCATTGATTGATTAAATATTATACTTTTGACCGGATCTATTCCACTTGCAATAAATGTTGCTGCAGTTTCTCTGATATTCTTTTTTAATTCCTTAGGATCTTGTTTTACTGTAATTGCATGAAGGTCAACTACACAAAAAATACACTCATTTTCTTTTTCATTCTGGAGTTTTACAAAATTTTTAATTGCTCCAAGATAGTTTCCTAAATGCAGGTTACCAGTAGGTTGTACTCCTGAAAAAATTTTTTTAATCATATTAATAGTTTAAATTAATATCTGTTCTTTTAAAAGCCTTGATTAAAACTGCAATGAAAAAATAAAATATAAGACCAGCAATAACAGTACCTATTAAATAGATTGCTTTAAAATTTTCTTGATAGGACAATTCATTATTAAAAAAATAAATTATATAATTAAAAAATATTCCCATAATCACTGATGCTATTAAAATTTTGATAAATCTATCTATAAAAATAAGATTAAAGTTGAAAAAATTTTCTTTTCTTAAAAAAATAAATAATAAAAATGCATTGAACCAAGATGAAATAGTAGTTGCGATTGGTATGATTATAAAACCAATTTGTTTAAAAAAGATAACACTTATAAATACATTTAATAAAACAGATAATAATGAAATATAAAATGGTATTTTTGTATTATGCCTTGCGAAAAAAAATGATGAAAAAACTTTTATTAATGAAAAAGCAGGCAAACCAATTGCAAAATAAAATAGAGCTTTTGCTGAATTCTTAACACTTAATTCATCAAAGGAACCATAGCCAAATAATGAAGAGATAATTTCTTCCGAGGCAATCAATAATGCAATTGTTGCTGGGATACTCAAGAATAGGCTAAGTTCTAAAGCTTTATTTTGAATTAAGTTTATTTTATCTTTATTCTGACTTTTAACATATTTGGATAGTTGGGGTAAAATAACTGTACCAATTGCAATTCCAGCAATGGCTAAATTTATTTGATAAACTCTATCAGCATAATAAAGGTAAGAAACCGCACCAGCTTGAAAAGATGCAATAATTGTTCCTACTAAAATATTTATTTGAGTAACACCTGATGAGAAAATACTAGGTAATAATTTTTTAAAAAAGTTTTTAATTTTTTTATCAATTTTAATCTTAAATTTAATCTTAGGTGAAAAATATTTTTTTACAAAAAAGTATAGAAAAATAAATTGTACAGCACCTGAAATGGTTACAGCATAAGATAAATAATGAACAAGATTATCATCTAATATTTTTGCAAATAACAAAACTCCAATTAAAAGTATATTTAAAATAATTGGAGCAGCAGACGCTATTGCAAATTTATTATGTGAATTTAAGATTGCAGAAAAAAATGATGCTAAACTGATAAAGATTAGAAATGGGAAAGTAATTCTTGTTAAAGTTATGGCTAGTTCCATTTTATAATAATCACCTTCAAAACCTGGTGCAATTAGATAAACAAATAAAGGCATCAATATCTCTATAATTAAAACTAAAACCAGTAGGCCTAGGATGAGTAGATTAAAAATACTATTAGCAAAATTTTGTGCCTCTTTTTTTTTATTTAATAATGATGAGTAGCTTGGAACAAAAGCTGCATTAAATGTTCCTTCAGAAAATAATCTTCTAAATGTATTGGGAATTCTAAACGCCACAAAGAAAGCATCTGCCAGAACTCCCGTTCCAAGGAATACTGCTATTAAAATATCCCTTAAATAGCCTAGTAACCTACTAATTATTGTAAAAAAGCTAAACGTGCTTGTTGACTTAATAAGGTTCATAAATCATATTAGTCTTAAATTTGCTCCATTTGTATATCTAATTAACATAAATGAAAAAAACTAAAATAGATCATTATACTGATAAAGAAGCTCTAGAATTCCACAGCTTAAATAAGCCAGGAAAAATAGAAATAAATTCTTCAAAACCAATGACAACTAAGAGAGATTTGGCATTAGCTTATTCTCCTGGTGTTGCGGTTCCAGTTCAAGCAATTGCTGATAATCCAGAGACTGCCTACGATTATACATCTAAAGGAAATTTAGTTGCAGTGATAAGTAATGGCTCAGCTATTTTAGGAATGGGTAATTTAGGAGCACTAGCATCTAAACCTGTAATGGAAGGAAAAGCAGTTTTATTTAAAAGATTTGCCGACATAGATTCTATCGACTTAGAAATTGACTCTCAAGATTCTGATGAAATTATTAATAGTGTTAAAAACTTTGCATGCAGTTTTGGTGGTATTAACTTAGAAGATATCGCAGCTCCTGATTGTTTTATAATTGAAGAAAAATTAAAAGAAATTTTAGATATTCCAGTTTTTCATGACGATCAACATGGAACAGCAATAATAACTACAGCAGCATTAATTAACGCCCTAGATATTAGTGGCAAATCAATAAAGGATATTAAGGTTGTTGTTAATGGAGCTGGTGCATCAGCAATTGCTTGCACAAATTTATTTAAAAATAGTGGTGTACCTAGTGAAAATGTAATCATGCTTGATCGTAAAGGAGTGGTCTATAGGGGTAGAACTGAAGGAATGGACCAGTGGAAATCTGCTCATGCAGTAGAAACTAAAAAAAGAACTTTAGAAGAGGCTATAAATGGAGCTGATGTATTTTTAGGATTATCTGCCAAAGGAGCTTTGAAAAAAGAGTTAGTAAAAACTATGGCTAAAAACCCAATAATTTTTGCCTGCGCAAATCCTGATCCTGAAATAACACCTGAAGAAATAATGGAAGTTAGAGATGATGCTATTATTGCAACTGGAAGATCTGATTATCCTAATCAAGTAAATAATTTAATTGGCTTTCCTTATATTTTTAGAGGAGCATTAGATGTAAGAGCTACAACTATTAATGAAGAAATGAAAGTTGCTGCTGCAAACGCAATTGCAAAATTAGCAAGAGAAGATGTTCCAGACGAAGTTGTTGCTGCAATGGGAGGAGATCGTCCTAAATATGGAAAAGATTATATAATTCCATCTACGTTTGATCCAAGACTAATTAGTGTAATTCCTGCAGCTGTTGCAAAGGCTGCCATGGATAGTGGTGTTGCAAAAAAACCTATAAAAGATTTTGAAGCTTATAAAGACCAACTCAAACAAAGACTTGATCCCTCAGTAACTATTATGCAGGGTATTAACTCTCATATCAAAAAAAATCAAAAGAGAATTGTTTTTGCAGATGGAGAAGATGAAAACACTCTTAAAGCAGCAATTGCATTTAAAAATTCTAAATTAGGTACACCAATTTTAATTGGTAAAAAAACTAAGATTAAAGAAAGAATAAAAGAAATTGGTTACAATGAAAACTTTGATATCGAAATAGTTAATTCTGAAGACACGAAAAAAAGAGAGAAGTACGTAAACTTTTTATTTGAAAAAATGCAAAGAGAGAAAGGTCTTTTGGAAAGAGATTGTGATAGATTAGTTAGAAATGATAGAGTTGTATGGGCATCTTGTATGGTTGCTTGTGGTGATGCTGATGGTGCTGTCACTGGAAATACCAGGAGGTTTGGAGCCTCTTTTGATAAGGTTACACAAGTTATAGATGCTAGACCAGGTGAAATCATGTTTGGGTTAAACATGGTTGTTGCAAAAGGAAAAACTATTTTTGTTGGAGACACGAGTGTAAATGAATATCCAAGCTCAGAAGAGCTTGCTGAAATTGCAATTTCATCAGCTAGAGTAGTTAAAATGTTTGGCTTTGTTCCAAAAGTTGCTTTTGTTTCTCACTCTACTTTTGGTCAACCTCTAACAAGTAGAACTAAGCATATAAAAAAAGCTGTTGAAATTTTAAAAGATAAAAATGTAGATTTTGATTTTGATGGAGACATGCAACCAGATGTTGCCTTAAATGAAGAATACAAAGAATTATATCCTTTCTCAAGTATTGTAGGAAATGCAAATATATTAATAATGCCAGGCCAACACAGTGCTGCTATTTCTTATAAAATGATGAAAAGTTTAGGTGATACCAGGGTTATTGGTCCTCTTTTAATTGGATTGGGTCAACCCATTGAGATAGTCCCTTTAAGATCATCTACTTCAGAAATCATAAATTTAGCATCAGTTGCTGCCTACTCTGCTGATGTAATTGATTATAAAAAAAATTAATTTTTTTGAATTCTTAAATCTTCAACCAAGACAATACTTGCAATAACATCTTCTACATCAAGTATTTCTTTTGCTTCATTTATTACTTCTTTTCTTTCTTCTGTAGTTAAAGAAATCCCATAAATAAATATTTTTTTCTTATAAGTATCAATTTGATAATTGGTTGCTTTAATTTTTTTGTTAAATATGAAGGCTGTACGAAGTTGAGATGTAATTAATAAATCTTTAGCAGATTGTTGAAAATTAAAATCTTCTTTTATTTTAATATCATTTTTAACTGACCTAGCACCTTTTGTTTCCCATGCAAGTTTAGTAATTTGAAGTTTTTCTTCAGGATCATCTACTTTTCCTGTTACAAATATTTTTCCATCTAAAACTTTTGTGCTTACAGTTAAGATATAGCTCTTGTCTCTTAGGGCTAATCTTGCAGCAAGATTTTTTTGCATTACAGAATCGTCTATTTGAGTGCCTAAAGACCTTGGATCAAACGCAACACTAACTCCTGTTCCAAAAACTCCTTTTGAACTAATCCCAACACATCCTGAAAAGATTAAAAAAATCAAACTTATTAAAAATATTTTATTTTTCATTTTTTATTTTTAGACAGTAATTATAAATCTCTTTTTTAGATACATTCGTATTTTGACTAATTAAATCTGTAATATCTTTTATACTTAGTTTTTTAATTAATTTTTGAATATTTATCTTATCAGATTCTTTTAATATTATCGATGAATTTTTTTCTTTTACTTTTTCAGAAATAACAATCGTTAACTCTCCTTTAGGATCAGATTTAAATGGTTCAAGTGTTTCTACATCTGTTCTTATATATTCCTCATAAAATTTGGTCATTTCTCTACAAACCAAAATTTTTCTATTTGAAAAGTAATGTTTTAAATCTTTTATTGATTTATTAAATTTTCGTGGAGAAATAAAAAAAACAATACAGCCCTCTAAATTTGAAAGCCTTTCGAAATCTTCTTTTAATTTGCTATTTTTTTCTGGAAAAAAACCATAAAAAAAATATTTTTCATTAAATCCACTTATAGAAACTGCAGATGAAACTGCAGATGCACCTGGAATTGGAAAAATATCTATACTATTAATAGCACATTCGTTAACCAATATAGCTCCTGGATCTGAGATCGATGGAGTTCCAGCGTCAGAAATCAAAGAAACAATCGACCCTGATTTTAAAATATCAATGACTTTCGATAAATTTTTTTTTTCATTAAATTTATGATTTGCAATAAGTTTTGATTTAATTTCGTACCGTTCTAATAAATTTTTTGAAATACGTGTGTCCTCACACAGTACATAATCCGATTTTTTTAATACTTCTAGGGCTCTTAAAGTGATGTCGCTTAAGTTCCCAATAGGAGTAGATACAATATAAAGACCACTTTTAACTTTATTATTTATATTTTCAGTATGTAGAATCATCAAATTATAATAGTTATAATAATAACATTAAAATGAACAAAATTATTAAAATTATACTTTTTTTAGCTTTTGGTTTCTCAATTGCTCCGGTAGCACTCTTGGCAAATGAGAAAATTAGGATTGGTCTTCTTGTCCCTTTAACTGGAAAGAACTCTGAAATAGGACAATCTATAATTAAATCTGCACGTCTTGCAATTAATACAATAAACAATGCATCAATTGAGATTATACCAAAAGATACACAGTCAAACCCTGAGGTCACTTTAAGGGCAGCCAAAAAGTTGGCTAATTCAGGAATAAAAATTGTAATTGGTCCAGTTTTTAACGAAAGTCTAATTTACCTAGATGAGTTAAGTGAACTAACATTCTTAGCTCTAACGAATAAAAATGATAATTTTTCCAAGAATATTATTAATGCTGGAATTAATGCAACTTCACAATTAAATGCAATTAAAAAATTTATAGAATTAAATGAAATAAAAAAAACTATCTTTCTTACTCCAGATGTAAGTTTTAAAAATGAAATTGAAAAAGCTATTTCTAATTCTAAAATAAAAATATTAGAAAACTATATTTATAATACCGATCCTACTAAACTTACCAAGCAAATTGAAAAAATTACTCGCTATGACATTAGAAAACAAAACCTTGAAGATGAAATAAATAGGCTGGAGAAATCAGAAAAAAACAATAAAGAACGTTTAATTGAAAGATTAAAAAAAAGAGATACCCTTGGTAGTGTAAAGTTTGACTCAGTGGTAATTTCTGATTTTGATGAAAGTTTAAAAAGTGTAACAACTTCATTACTCTATACGGACATATCTCCTAAAGAAAAATATTTTATTACTCTCAACCAATGGTTTGATGAATCTCTTTTAAAAGAAACTAGCTCACAACCCTTATATTTCCCCTCTGCAAATAAAGATAATTATGATGAGTTTTCAAATGAATATTTTGAAAAATATAATCAATATCCCAATCAATTATCATTTTTAAGTTATGATTTGGTTGGCCTTGTGTATTATTTAATTCTTCAAAACAAATCTATTGTTGATGAAAAGATGTTTACCAAAAAAACCTTGTTTAAAGGAAAAGTTGGAATTTTTGAAATTAAAAACAATAAAATTAATCATATTTTAAATTTTTATAAAGTTGAAGATGGAGAGTTTAAAAAAGTTTTTTAATTTTTTTAAAAGCTTTAAATCTATGATCTATTTTATATTTCTGTGATGCAAGCATTTCACCAAATGTAATTTTCTTTCCAATTGGTATGAAAATAGGATCATAACCAAACCCATTTTTACCTTTTATAATTGGTGAAATAAAACCCTCAACTTTACCAAGAGAACTTATGATTTCTTTGTTCTTATTATAAATAGTTAAAGCACAAATAAATCTAGCTTTAATTTTTTTTTGTCTCCAATCCCTGTCTTTTTTATCTAGTTCTTTGAAAACTCTATTCATTGCCTTTTTAAAATCACCTTTGTTGCCTCCCCATCTAGCTGAATAAATTCCAGGATCACCATTTAGAGCGTCTATTTCTAAGCCTGAATCATCAGACAAGCATATCATTTTTGATTTTTTAGAAAAAAATTTAGCCTTGATTAATGAGTTTTCTTTAAATGTTTTTCCATTTTCTGGTGGGCTTTTCATTTTAAAATCTTTTGGAGAGTATATTTCAAGGTTTTTAGGCAATAAATCCCTAATTTCTTTCAATTTTCCTTTATTATTAGTGCCTACCAACAATTTTATAATTTTATTCTTTAACATCTAGCAATTATCAAATTTCATACCATATAAGTTGTCATGGAAAAAGATCAAAACATTAATTCTGAAAGCCAAAACGAAGAAATTAAAGAAACTGAAGCGGAAGAACAAACTCAGGTAGAGCAAGAAATTTTATCAGAGAAAAAAGAAGAGGTAAAGGAGATTACTCCTGAAGAAAAAATTAAGGAGTTAGAAGATAAGATTGCTAGAGCTTTTGCTGAAATGGAAAATCAAAGAAGAAGATTTGAAAAAGAAAAAGAGGATGCTTTTGATTATGGTGGATTTTCTTTTGCAAAAGAAGCTTTGAATTTAATTGATAATCTTGAGAGATCAAAACAAATTTTAGAAAGTGATGAGGTGTTAAAAGATACTGAAGCTTTAAAAAAAACTTTAGAACATTTTGAAATTATAAGTAAAGATATGGTTTCAATTTTCTCAAAAAATGGAATTACACCTGTGGTTTCTATTGGTAAAAAATTGGATCCTAATCAACACCAAGCTATGATGGAAATTGATGATGACCAAAAAGAACCTGGAACAATAGTTCAAGAAATTCAAAAAGGTTTTATGATGAAAGATAGACTTTTAAGACCAGCGCTGGTCGGGGTTTCAAAAAAAACTAAAGTTCAAGATGATCAAAAAAGTGAGGAAAATGAAGAGAATTCAGCCAATTAATAATAATTGCCAGAACTTGTAGATTAAAAATTAACACTTATATGAAGGATAGGAATTAAATTATGAGCAAAATTATAGGAATAGATTTAGGAACAACAAATTCATGTGTGTCTATCATGGAAGGTAGTCAGCCAAAAGTTTTAGAAAATGCTGAGGGTGCAAGAACAACTCCTTCAGTTGTAGCTTTTACTGAAGATGGAGAAAAACTTGTAGGACAACCTGCAAAAAGACAGGCTGTGACCAACCCTGAAAATACTATTTTTGCTGTAAAGAGATTAATTGGAAGAAATTTTGAAGACCCTACTGTAAAAAAAGATATTGCAGCTGCACCTTTTAAAATTGTAAATTCAGAAAAAGGAGATGCTTGGATTGAAGCTAGAGGAGAAAAATATTCACCCTCTCAAATTTCTGCTTTTATTCTTCAAAAAATGAAGGAAACTGCTGAAAAATATTTGGGCCAAGAAGTAACCAAAGCTGTAATTACAGTTCCAGCATATTTTAATGATGCTCAAAGACAGGCAACAAAAGATGCTGGTAAAATTGCTGGTCTTGAAGTTTTAAGAATTATTAATGAACCAACTGCAGCCTCTCTTGCTTATGGTTTAGATAAAAAGCAAAATAAAAAAATAGCTGTTTATGACTTAGGTGGTGGAACTTTTGATGTCTCTATCCTTGAGTTAGGTGATGGTGTATTTGAAGTTAAATCTACAAATGGTGATACATTTTTAGGTGGTGAAGACTTTGATAATACAATCGTTGATTATTTAATTGGTGAATTTAAAAAAGATTCTGGAATTGATTTAAGATCAGATAAATTAGCTCTTCAAAGATTAAAGGAAGCTGCTGAAAAAGCAAAAATTGAATTATCTTCTGCAGAACAAACAGATGTTAATTTACCTTTTATAACAGCTGATAAAACTGGTCCAAAACATATCAATTTAAAAATGACTAGAGCTAAATTAGAAGCTTTGGTTGAAGATTTAATCTCAAGAACATTACCACCATGTAAAACTGCTCTTAAAGATGCGGGCCTTACTGCAAATGAAATTGATGAAATTGTAATGGTTGGTGGGATGACAAGAATGCCCAAAGTTCTTGCTGAAGTTAAAAACTTTTTTGGTAAAGAACCAAATAAAAGCGTAAACCACGATGAAGTTGTTGCAATGGGTGCTGCAATACAAGATGGAGTTCTTCAAGGAGACGTAAAAGATGTGCTTCTTTTAGATA
>OOGF01000075.1_pt1 | contig 9724 bp, 10 predicted proteins | sample 1670581 | NCBI WGS metagenome assembly OOGF01 (sample SAMEA98168668, study PRJEB22522) | marine metagenome | biome: marine biome; feature: marine water body; material: seawater | place: Arctic Ocean | collected 05-Oct-2015 | depth 12 m
CCAACAGATGTTAGGCCTAACGATAGAAACTATGATTTAATAATTAAAAAACTAATATCTGAAATAGATACTCTAACTAATACTCAAGAACTCATACTTCAGTGGTCCAATAGCTTTCAGAACGAAAATTTAGTTAACTTGCAAAAAAATAATACAGAGTATTCACAATACTTTGATGAGATAGAAGAAGCACTAAGTTCTGGAAAGCCATACAATAAACCAATAGAAATATTATCAAAAAAAGAAATTATTATTCCTAAAGCGCTTGCGGAAAGTTCCGATGGTGTTGTCACATTAAATTACTTAAAAACAAAGTTTCCTGCAGTAGCCCATGCTAGTTTAAAGTCATCAATCAAACAGGAGGCAGAGCCAGGTATCAAAGGAAAATTATTAGGATTTTTAAAGTCTCAAGTTACTGTTAGATCTTTAGAACCCCAAAAGGGTGACTCTTCTAATGCGATTCTGTCTCGTATCCAGCTGGCTCTAGATAAGGATGATTTATCTGAAGCAATTCAAATTGCATCTGAATTAAATAATGCTGCAAAGCGTGAAATAGAAAATTGGTTATCATCTGCCGTAAAAAGACAAGCTGCAGTAGATGCTTTTTATAAAATATCGAAAAATTAAGGAACTGTTATGATCTGGTCTTTAATCAAAATAATAACTTTTATTATAGTTATTTCTATAGTCACCTTTGCAGCTGGAGCGATTATTGACGCAGGTGGCATAATAACAATGCAATTTTCAATTTATGAAATATCATTGACACCTATCCAAGGTATAATTTTAATTACTTTATTTATGGCTATTCTATTAACGGCCAAATGGCTTTTGGGAATAATAGGTGCTGTAATAAGATTCTTTAATGGGGATGAAACTGCTATAACACGCTACTTCAACAGAAATAAAGAAGAGCGGGGCTTTAAAGCGCTTGCGGATAGCATGGTCTCAATGGCAGCTGGTGAAGGTAAAGGTGCCATTAATAATGCTAATCGAGCAGAGCGTTTATTAAAACGCCCACAACTGACTAATCTTGTAAGTGCTCAAGCAGCTGAAAAGTTTGGAGATAACAAGCGAGCAATTAAATACTATAAACGCCTTCTTAAAAATGACCAAACCAGATTTGTAGGGTTGCAAGGTTTACTTAAACAGAAGCTTTTAGAAGGTGATACTAAAACTGCATTGCTGTTAGCAGAAAAAGCATTCTCAATAAGACCAAATCATGATCAAACACTAAATATTTTGTTCGACTTGCAAACAGAAAAACAAGATTGGAAAGGTGCTCAAAAAACCATAAAGGCAAACGTTAAATTAGGCAAACTTCCTAAAGATGTTGGCCTACGCCGAGAAGCTATATTACTGCTTGCTGATGCAAAAAAAATGCTTGAGACAGGGGAAATAGAAAATGGTAAAGCAGCTGCAATTGCAGCAAATAAATCTTCACCTGGTTTAATACCAGCAGCAATTTTAGCAGCTGAAATGCATATGCTAGACAATAACAAGCGCGCCTCTTCAAGAATTTTAAAAAAGACGTGGGGTATAAATCCACATCCTGATTTAGCAACTGCTTTTGCTGAAATTGACTCAAATGAAACAAGTAGTGAGCGGCGTAAACGTTTTAACTCATTAACAAAAATAAAAAGTGAACATTACGAAACTAAATTACTCATAGCAGAACTAGCTATAGGTGATGAAGACTTTCCTGCTGCCAGGCGGGCAGTAAAAGAATTAACATCAATAAATCCAACAGTTAGGTCTCTTGCGTTAATGGCAGCAATAGAAAAAGGCGAGGGTGCGGAAGAAAAAACAATTAGAGCTTGGTTAAATAAAGCCTTAACAGCATCACGAGGGCCTCAATGGGTATGTGAAAAATGTTCTAATATTCACTCTACTTGGCAGCCTCGATGTGAAAATTGTGAAACTTTTGATAGTTTGTCATGGAAAACACCCTCAACAGACAACACAAAGGTAACCAACGAAATGTTAGATTTTACGGCGGGTATTTTAACAGATGTAGGAAACTCTTCTTCTATTGTTTCTGATATAGATGAAGCCGAAGTTGTTAAAAATTAAAACTATAATACCTCTTTTTTTGCTGCACGCACCTCACGCTCTAAAGAGTTTAAAAAGTTGGAGCGATCAATTTTAGAAAATGGCTTTCCAGATCCTTGCATAAATGGATTAGCCCCACGTAAATCCGCCATGAGGTCTCGTGTTGCAAGTTGATTACCTATATTTGATGGCGTAAACATATCACCATTATGGCGAATTGTTCGAGCACCTGCTGCCACTGTTTTTGCGGCTAAAGGAATATCACCAGTTATAACTAAATCACCTTTATGAGCTCGATCTGCTATCCACATATCTGCAATATCTGGTCCATCTGGCACGATTATATTTTCAACTAATGGATGAAGATTTGGGCGTAATCCCCCATTAGATACTATGAAAACTTTTACATTATGGCGCTCAGCTACGCGTACAGTTTCTTCTTTGACGGGACATGCATCTGCATCAATGTATATATCTGTCATTTTTTTAATCTATATGTAAATTATTTAAAATATTTGCATGATGTTCAATATGATTTTTAATAAAACTCATTATGAAAAAGTAACTATGGTCATACCCATTAGACATATCATATTTTCCGTCTTGATTTCTTTTTTCCATAGCGCTTTTTAATGACTCTGGTTTTAAAAGATCTAAAAAATTATCATCATTACCTTGATCGATAAGTACACTTGAGTGGAAACCTAAATCTTGCATTAAAATTGTTGAATCATATTTTTCCCAAGCGGCTATGTCTGGACCTAAGTATTCATGAAATTGTTTTTTGCCCCATTCAGATTTTGTTGGATTTGCGATTGGTGCAAACGCAGAAACTGACTGATACTGATTGGGCAAAGTCATTGCCATTGTTAATGCTCCATGCCCACCCATTGAATGACCAGTAATACCTTGGGCATTTTTTATAAGAGGAAATTTTTTAAATATTAAGCTTGGCAATTCAGTTGTTATGTAATCCCACATTTGAAAATTCTCAGCCCATTTACCATGAGTAGCATTCACATAAAAACCAGCACCTTGGCCTAAATCGTAGTCATCATGATTTGGCACATTTTCTCCACGAGGTGATGTATCTGGAAAAATTAAAGCTATTCCATTTTCAGCAGCCCAACCTTGCGCAGCAGCTTTTACCATTGCATTTTCGTGAGTACAGGTAAGTCCTGATAAGTACCACAAAACAGGAACGCTTTTAACTTTTGCTTGAGGGGGAAGGTAAACTGCAAAAATCATATCACATTTGCAGCATTCTGAGTAATGCTTATAGACACCTTGAGTGCCGTCAAAACAAAAGTTTTCTGATAAAATTTCCATCTAAACTTATTTATCCAATGTAATAATTAAAATTCAACAACAGCGCGTATAGATTTACCTTCATGCATTAAATCAAAGCCTTTATTAATATCTTCCAGTTTAAGTTTATGTGTAATCATAGAATCAATTTCTATTTTTCCATCCATGTACCAATCTACAATTTTAGGGACATCAGTTCTACCACTAGCTCCTCCAAAAGCAGTTCCACGCCAAACGCGTCCAGTTACTAATTGGAAAGGTCGAGTTGAAATTTCTGCTCCAGCAGCTGCAACACCAATAATTATACTTTCCCCCCAACCTTTGTGCGCGGCCTCAAGTGCTGTTCGCATTACTCCAGTGTTTCCAGTTGCATCAAAGGTATAGTCAGCACCCCCATTTGTAATTTCAACTAAATGCGCAACTAAATCACCCTCAATATTTTTTGGGTTTACAAAATGTGTCATACCAAATTTTTTGGCTAAATCTTCCTTACCATTATTAAGATCAACACCAACTATTTGGTCAGCACCAGCTAAACGTAAACCTTGCACAACGTTTAGGCCTATGCCACCTAACCCAAATACAATTGCAGTTGAACCAATTTCAACTTTGGCAGTATTTATGACTGCTCCTATGCCTGTCGTTACGCCACATCCAATGTAGCAAATTTTGTCAAATGGAGCATCTTTTCTCACTTTAGCCAAGGCAATTTCTGGCATTACTGTATGGTTTGAAAAAGTAGAACAACCCATATAATGAAGTATTGGTGTTCCATCCAGCATAGAAAAACGAGATGTCCCATCTGGCATTACTCCAGCACCTTGTGTGGTGCGAATTTTTTGACATAAGTTTGTTTTTGGATTTAAACAATATTCACACTCTCTACATTCAGGAGTGTATAATGGGATAACATGATCGCCTATTTCAAGACTTGTAACGCCTTCTCCAAGCTCAATTACTATTCCCGCACCTTCATGCCCTAAAATTGCTGGAAAAGCACCTTCTGGATCGTCGCCAGAGCGTGTAAATTCATCAGTATGACAAATACCAGTAGCTTTAATTTCAATTAAAACTTCACCAAATTTTGGGCCTTCTAGATTTACATCCATTACTTCAAGAGGTTGTCCTGCGGCTAATGCAACAGCTGCACGTGTAATCATGGTATTCTCCCTAGATTCTTAAATATTTATTCAGATGGTTAAATTATTGGGTATATTTTTTCCATTTAGCTTATCAATAAAAATGGATTTAACAAATACAGTTATTTTTGATTTATACTATTCGATACCAATCCTTTTTCGAATATCATTACTGCGCAATGATACAGTTTGTCCTAACCACTCATCTGAATCAGAAGTAGCCATCCAAGCTAATGCCATTGCAGGCCAATGTACTGAAATATGAGTTTCCCAAGGAATTTCACTTACTGAATTAATACCTGATAAAGCTATACTTTTTTGCATTTCAGTAGCAACTGTGCCAGGAGATAAAGTCAAAGTCCTGATGCCATTTCTCATCTCTTCTTTGTGAAGGCATGATGTCAAATGATGAACAGCAGCTTTGGAAGAACAGTAATGTGACCATCCTTCTAATGGGGTTGATGCAGCTCCAGAACCAACGTTTAAAATAGTTCCACCATTGTTAGATTTCATAAATGGTAAAGCGTAGCGAATACCATAATAAAGACCCTTTAAATTGATATCAATTAATCTGCCCCATAATATTGGATCAGAATCTTCTATTCGCTGTATTGGATCAATGGTGCCTGCATTGTTTATCAAAACATCAATAGTGTTGAAAGCCTTAGAGGCCTTCATCATTAAATCATTTACTTGATTTGGATCAGCTATGTCACATTCAACAGCAAGTGCATTTTTACCAATTGTCCTTGCTATTGTTGAAATTTTATCTTTTGAGCGTGCTGCCAAAACAACATTTGCATTTAAATTTGCAAAATGATGTGCAGTTGCTTCTCCTATACCTCGAGAAGCACCAGTAATTATAATTGTTTTATTTTTAAAATCTAACACCATTAGTTATCTATACTTTTAAAAATTACATTTTAGGAAAGTAATCTTCACAGTTTCCTTCACGATATACATCTGCAGTGCAGCAATGAAGACCACCGCCAAAAGCATACGCATCTCGCAATTCTACTTCAACTACCTCCATTCCAAGTTTATCCATTTGTTCAGCTTGATAAACTTCTGACTTTTCTACACAGACAGTCTTTGGATCTAATACTAAAACATTCATAGATAACCAAGTTGAAGAGTAACATAATGGTGGTGGAGCATTATGAGAAGGTTGAGCAGAATCTACTATATCCCACCCATTATCATTAAACATTTTTCGCTGTTCTTCAGGAAGTCTGCGCTGTGGATTGTTTAATATTAATCCGGGGCGAAGAGGCGTAAACGTTGCATCAATATGAATTGGATACGGGTCTCCTGGAAAATTAACTGAATGAACTCGATGCTCAGGAAAATGACGACGAAGCCATTCAATCCCTTTTTCATTTGTTGTAAATCCATGTTGTACTACTAAGTCGCGGCCAAACCTTAAAACATCAGCTGCATCAAATAGAGGCTCTTCTTCAGTTGTTACGAAAAACTTTTCTTCAGCCCATTTTAAGCGTTGCTCGTTTCCAATTTTATCAGATAAATAATCGGGGTGGTAATCTGCATCAGTTAGGCGCGGTTTTGGCGCTGACTCATGGCGAAATTTTGGATCTTCATTAAAATATGCTTGCATTAATGGACGGTAATTTAAATATTCAAACCAACGACACCGATATGACATCGTTGCTTCTAATATTTCTGATCCAACCGTTAAGAGAACGTAACGAGGTGGCATGCAGCCAAATTGGCTTTCAGTTTTAAAATCTGGAGTAATTGCTGGTTGGCTATGATCAATTGAAGTTGGACGATCAACTTTAATTCCACGGTTTTTCAGTTGGTTGGCGAAATTATCAAGTAGTTCATTTGCACGATCTATGGTTTCTTGTGGGCGACGGCCCCATTGGCCACGCATATCGCTGTCTTCAGGAACCTTTGCGTCTAATGCAGGCTCTTCTGGAGGGATATGACAATCATCAGCTCTGCCAACTATTACATGTTTTAATGGATCCCATTCGTTCCAGCTATTAACGATTGTTTTTTCAGGCGACCAAGTCATTTTTCTCTCCAAATTTATCATTTTGACAGAACTGTATCTAAGATATTTTTGCAACTAAATTATTCTTATTTAAATGATAAATTTATTAATTTCAGGTTACTTTGATGATTGTTAATTTTGTTCATAGGTTTAAAGTTATAAAAAAAATAGGTATAGATATGAAACAAAGCTTATCCCAATCAGCTCAGCAATTATTAGAAATTGCAAAACGCGCGGGTGCCCAATCAGCAGATGTTTTGGTAGTAGATGGAACGTCTATATCAATTGATGTTCGTGAAGGTGAGCTTGAGCATGCTGAAAGAGCCGAAGGGGTTGATATTGGGCTTCGAGTTATACAAGGAGATAGGCAAGCATCTGTATCTATTTCTAACCTAAGTAAAAGCTCAATGGTGGAAATGTCAGAGCGTTGTATTGCCATGGCAAATGAAGCTCCTCGAGATCCGTATTGTTGTCTAGCCACATCTGAAGAATTTGTTACTGATTGGGATTCTGGTAAATTAGATTTATATGATTCTTCACAAGCTCCATCAGCTAAATATTTGCAAGAAGTGGCTATACGCGCAGAATCATCTGCCCTAGAAATAAAAGGTGTTGCAAAAGCTCAAGGTGCATCTTCTGCATTAAGTGATGTATCTATTCATTTGGCTACAAGTAATGGATTTTCTGGAGGTTACCGGCGTACATCGCACTCAATTTCTTGTGTTGCTATATCTGGTGAAGGGCTAAATATGGAGCGAGATTGGTGTGGAGAATCCCACAGCCATTATGCATCTGTTCCAAGTCCTGAAGAAATAGGTAGATTGGCTGGTGAAAGAGCTGTTGCACGCGCTGGAGCTGTTCGGCCCCCGACTGGATTTTACCCAGTTTTATTTGATGAACGTATTTCTTCTAGCCTTATTGGTCATTTGGTTGCTGCTGTAAATGGTGCGTCAATTGTAAGAGGTTCTAGTTGGTTAAAGAACTATCTTGGGAAACAAATATTGCCTGCAGGTGTTTCATTATTAGAGGATCCAACTAGAAAATCCATGGCTGGGTCTAAGCCTTTTGATGCTGAGGGGTTAGCTGCTGAACCACGGCATATAATCAAAAATGGTTTTTTAGAAGGCTGGACATTAGATTTAAGTACAGCAAAACAACTAGACATGATAAGTACAGGTAATGCATCACGTGGCGTGGGTTCTGTTCCATCACCCAGTAGTGGTAATTTACAACTTTCAGAAGGATCTAAAACACGAGATGATTTAATATCTCAGATGGGAACTGGCTTGATAGTTACATCTATGATTGGATCAACAATTAACCCCAATACGGGTGATTATTCTCGAGGGGCTTCTGGGCTTTGGGTGGAAAATGGTCAAATAATTGGTCCAGTAAACGAATGCACAATTGCTGGAAATTTATTAGATATGTTGAAAAATATGATACCTGCAAATGATGCGAGAAAAAATCTATCACGCGTAGTTCCAAGTATATTAATTGATGGATTAACAATTGCTGGAAAATGATCTTGATTTAATATGCAAAGCAGCCACTGAAGCTGGTAAGATTGCAATGAGATTTTACCGCAACAATCCAACCCATTGGGAAAAAGGAGATGGACAAGGGCCTGTAAGTGAAGCTGACTTAGAAATAGATAAGATGCTTTTTAAATTTTTATCAACTTATCGACCCAATTATGGATTTTTGTCTGAGGAGTCTGAATACAACAATGACCGATTTGATTTAAAAGATATTTTTATTATCGATCCAATTGATGGAACTAGATCTTTTATAAATGGACATGAAAATTTTGCTATATCGATAGCTATTGCCAAAAATGGCATTATTAATGATGCAGTCGTGTTTTTACCTGCTAAAAATTTACTTTATGATGCAACAAAAGACAAAGGCTCACGGTTAAATGGAAATAAAATTCAGACTGGGAATAATACCATTGTAAATGGCTCTCGTATTTTAGCATCAGAATCACAGAATAGTTCTAAATTGTGGAGAAATACGCCACCAGCAATAGAGCGGCATTTTAGATCTTCGTTAGCATATAGGTTGTGTTTAGTGGCTGAGGGAAGATTTGATGGGATGATGACATTACGCCCAACATGGGAGTGGGACGTTGCAGCTGGTAATTTAATATGTACAGAAGCTGGGTGTGATGTAAAAACACAAGATGGAGGAAATCCCTTATATAATGAGAAGATTCCAAAAATGAATGGTATGATTGCAGGCAATCCAATACTTGTAGATAATCTTCTGAGCTATATTAAATAAGTTATTAAAACTTAGTTAAAAAGCTGATTGTAAATAAAAGGATAATGATATGACTCAAAGGTTGCATATGGTATTTGGTGGTGAACTTAAGAATCCAACTACAAAAGAATTTCGAAATAGTGAAGAAATTGATATTGTTGGAATATTTCCAAACTATGAACTGGCCTATAGTGCATGGAAAGCTAAAGCCCACCAAACTGTAGATAACGCCCATACAAGATATTTTATAGCACATTTGCATCGTTTGCGAGATGAAGATTATGCTGCGAGTCCAACTGAAGAATTAGGGTGATTTTTTGAGAAACTTTTCACTTGGTATACTTATAAATTACGTGCTTGCATATTTATGGCAACCTATTGAAAAATCAAAGTTATTACAGTCATTGGAAAAAGACATAATATCAAAGGAGCTTTTCAATCAATTACAGGGTATTACTCACCAAAATAATAAACCTAAAACCCTTATTTGGTTGCATGCTAAGACATTATCAATAGCTGAAAATTTTAGTGAGATAATTTCTCATTTTTGAAAATGAAAAGGACATTCAATTTTTACTAACGACAGAAAGAAGTGAGCTAGATAAAGAATTCACTCTGCCTGGTATCCACCAAGTTATCCCCCTAGATCATCCATCATTTGTGAATCAATTTATAAAGTATTGGAAGCCTGACTCCTTAGTTTGGTTGTCTGACACAATCAGACCTATTCTATTACATAAAGTCTCTAAATCTAACATCCCTGCCATATATGCTAATGCCAGTTTAACATCAAAAAAAACAAAAACTTTTTTACCATTTCGGGCATTTATAAAAGTATACCTATCATACTTTGATCGCATTCTTGCTAAATCAGATGATGCAGCAAAAGATTTGAGACGTTTAAAGGGTGTTCGTTCAAAACTTGAAGTTCTAGGTATTATGC
>OOGF01000078.1_pt1 | contig 9631 bp, 7 predicted proteins | sample 1670581 | NCBI WGS metagenome assembly OOGF01 (sample SAMEA98168668, study PRJEB22522) | marine metagenome | biome: marine biome; feature: marine water body; material: seawater | place: Arctic Ocean | collected 05-Oct-2015 | depth 12 m
GTTAGGAGATCTAGGATTATTATTTACAGGTCTTGCTGGAAAGTTAGTAGAGTCTTTAGTGGATACCTATCTAAATCCAGAAGGATTAAGTATGTTGATAGAAAAAAGTGAAAAGAAAGATGAAATCCCCAAACCTACCTTAGTCACTTTGTTAGGTGGATTTACAATTATGGATTTTAATGGACATAGTTCTTTTTATATTATTTATGAAAATAAAGGAGAGGAGTTTCCAATATTCTTTAATAGAAAAGGTTTAACTTGGAAAATTACTCAAATTGAATTTCCTGAAGATCTATTAAGTAGTTTAAAATAATTACCTATTTACCTAAATCTCATATTTGAGATTGATAATATTCGGCTAATCTTCGGTTGATATTCTAAAAACACGAAACGGCACGAAAAACCATTAATTAAGCTAGTAAAACAATAAGTGAATGAGAATGTAATCCCATTCTTTTTAAAAAAGAATTCAAAGGCCATCTTTTTAGGTGGCCTTTTTTTTTATTAAGCTGTTATAAGATTAAGATATGTCAAAAAGATACAGCGGAAAATCATTTAAAGATTCAAGCACTGCTAAAAAGCCAAAATTAAGCCTAAAAGAAAAAAGAAAAAATAAAAAAGAGAAATCTAAAAAGTCTTAGACTTTAGCTCTTTTTTGACTGTGTTTTTTGAAGGTAAAGCTTTTGGGTCTGTCACTTCTACTTTTAAACTTCTTCTTTCCATCAAAACTAGAGCTTTTTTTTTCTCCACTCGTTGATGAACTTTCAGATGTTTTTTTTCCAAAATATTTAGGATTATTTGTGAAGCCTGTTGGTTTCGAGTCATCTTTTTTAGTAAAACTAGATTTTCCCTTGTAACCAAAACTTTTTTTCTCTCCATCTCTTGATGATGAGCTAGATCTTCCATAACTAGATGGTTTTGATTTATCTCCAAAACTAGATTTTCCCTTGTAACCAAAACTTTTTTTCTCTCCATCTCTTGATGATGAGCTAGATCTTCCATAACTAGATTTTTTTTCGTCTCTGAATTTTCTTTTTTTATTGTATGGCGCTTTTCCTCTTTTACCACCTCTTGAATCTCCTCTTGCTCCACGTGGCGCAGGTTTAAAATTCGGATCAATTAATTTACTAATTTCGTTCCACATCGACCTATCATCTGGTGTAAGAAAAGTTAAAGCAGAACCTTCTGTTCCTGCTCTAGCAGTTCTTCCAATTCTGTGAACATAATCTTCTGGCACTTGTGGAAGGTCATAATTTATTACGTGCTGAATTAATGGAATATCTAAACCTCTTGCAGCAACATCTGTTGCAATTAATATTCTCTTAAGGCCTTTTCTAAATGAAGTAATTACACGATCTCTTTTACTTTGACGAAGATCTCCGTGAATAGCATCAGCTGAATGACCCTCTTCTTTAAGACGCTTAACCATTTTATCAGCACCTCTTTTAGTTTTAACAAAAACTAATATTGATCCTTTTCTTGCTATAAATTGATCTACTAATTGATCGTATTTATTTTCTTTAAAAACTTGAAGGGTTTCTTGTTTAATTTTTGCAATAGGAACTGATGTTGACCCTGTTGAAATTCTTTGAGGCTTATTTAGATATCTTTCAGAAATTCTAACAATATTTTGAGGTAATGTTGCTGAAAATAATAAAGTTTGATGATCTTTTGGAACAAATTTTAAAATTAACTCTATTTGAGGAGTAAACCCCATGTCCAACATTCTATCAGTTTCATCTAACACTAAATATTTAGTAGCTGATAAATTTAAACTTTTTCTTTTTAAGTGATCGTTAATTCTTCCAGGGGTTCCAACAATTATTCTTGATCTATTACCTAGTTGTCTAAGTTGTTTTTGCATTGCCTCTCCACCAATAAGCAAAGCAGTTTTGATATTAATTTTATCGCTAATAATGCTCTTTATTGCAGCCATTACTTGAGTTGCAAGTTCTCTAGTTGGACACATAACTAATGCAAATGCATTTTTATCTAATATTAATTTATTAACTAAAGGAACACTAAAAGCTAAAGTCTTTCCTGTTCCTGTTTGTGCTGTTCCTAAAATATCTTTTCCCTCTAAAGCAACAGGTATTGCCATAGCCTGAATTGGTGTTGGTTTCGTAAACTTCATTTTTTCCAATGAATTCTTTAGCGAATCTTCTATTTTTAGTAATTTAAAGTTTTCCATTTAGGTATTTAGATTTTTTAAAATTTAAGGAGATATGCTCTTAATCCTTTAATATGTCTAATTTATATAGCGATATCTATACGTTTTTTTAATAATCACAAGAAGCTAATTTTTTATTAAAATAGCTTTAATAAGAAAATAATGGGTTTTTTTAAGTTTTCAAATGACTCAATTAATGTATAAGAGCGTCAAATTATGAGTAACAATATTCGAAACATCACAATTATAGCTCACGTTGACCATGGTAAGACAACCATGATTGATAATCTAATGAAGCAAAGTGGTTCATTTAGAGAAAATGAAGTTGTTGATGAAAGATTGATGGACTCTGGTGAGTTGGAAAAAGAAAGAGGAATTACTATTCTAGCTAAACCTGCTTCTATTGATTGGCAAAACACGAGAGTTAATATTATTGATACACCAGGTCACAGAGATTTTGCAGCTGAAGTAGAGCGTGTTTTAAGTATGGCCGATGGTGCTTTATTATTAATTGATTCTGCAGAAGGTGTAATGCCACAAACAAAATTTGTACTAGCAAAAGCTCTTAAGCAAGGGTTAAAGCCAATTGTTGTAATTAACAAACTAGATAAAGCCGATCAAAGAGCTAATGAAGTTTTAGATGAAACATTTGATTTATTTGTAAGTTTAGATGCAAACGAGGAACAATTAGACTTTCCAGTTATGTACGCAAGTGGAAGATCTGGCTGGGCAGACAAAGAAGTGGATGGTCCAAGAGAAAATCTACACCCATTATTAGATTTAATTCTAGAACATGTTAAGCCAGCAGACCTTGATAAAACCAAACCTTTCGCAATGCTATCTACTTTATTATATGCAGATAGTTTCTTAGGTAGAAGTTTAGTTGGAAAAATATCTCAAGGAACAGCAAAAGCTAACCAACCTATTAAAGCAATAAATCTTAAAGGTGAGAAAGTTGATGAAGGTAGATTAACTAAAATTTTTAGATACGAAGGAACAAAGAAAGTGCCAATTGAAGTTGGTGAAGCAGGAGACATTGTTGTAATTGCAGGTTTAGAAAAAGCTAACGTAGCAGATACAATTTGTGATCTTGAAATAAATGATCCACTTCCAGCAACTCCAATAGATCCTCCAACTATGTCTATTACTATAAGTGTAAATAGTTCACCTTTAGCTGGGACAGAAGGTAAAAAATTAACAAGTACTCAAATCAGAGATAGATTGGTTACTGAAGCACAAAACAATGTTGGAATTTCTTTTTCTCAAAATGCAAATGTAGATGCTTTTGTAATTAGTGGTCGTGGTGAGTTAATGCTTGAAATCTTACTAACACAAATGAGACGTGAAGGTTTTGAAATGACAGTAAGTCCTCCAAAAGTTTTATACCAAAAAGATGAGAGTGGAAACAGACTAGAACCAATTGAAGAGATTACTGTTGATGTAGATGAAGAGTTTTCATCAAAGATTATTGATTCAATGAATAGAAGAAAAGGTAAATTACTTGATCTTAAAGATACAGGAAAAGATAAAAAAAGATTAATCTTTCATGCACCAACAAGAGGCTTAATGGGTTACACAAGTAGATTTTTAACTTTAACAAAAGGTACTGGTGTAATTAATAGAATCTTCCATGGTTATGGAAAATTTGAAGGTGAGATGGATGGTAGAAAAAATGGTGCTTTAATTTCAATGGCAAACGGAAAAGCTGTTGCATTTGCAATATTTAACTTACAGGCGAGAGGTGAAATGTTTGTAACTCATAATGATCCTGTTTATGAAGGAATGATTGTTGGATTGGCCCCAAAAGCTGGTGATATGATTATTAACGTTATGAAGGGTAAACAGTTAACTAACATGAGAACTCAAGGAACTGACGAAAACGTTGTGCTAACTCCAGTAAGACAAATGTCAATTGCAGAACAATTAAGTATGTTAAATACTGATGAAGCTTTAGAAATTACCCCTAAATCTCTTAGATTGAGAAAAGCAATTCTTAATCCTAATGATAGAAAAAAGAACGAAAAATCGTCAACACCTCTTTAATTAAAAAACTTTCCAACAATAAATAAACTAAGAGCAACAGCTGGTCCAATTCCAAAAGCAAATAATAAAGTTCCAACTCCTACAGTACCACCCAAATACCAACCGATAGACATCACTGTAATTTCAAGAAAAGCTCTAACAATAGCAATCGGTAAATTTGTTTTTTTTTGTAAACCAACCATTAGTCCATCTCTTGGTCCAGCTCCTAAATTAGCCACTAGATAAATACCACCACCAAGCCCTACTGTGAGTACCGCTATAATGGCCAAAAGTATTTGATAAATATAATTTTCAGGTGTTGGCACAAATTTTATGCAGACATCAATCATCAAACCAATAATTATTGCATTTAAGATTGTTCCAATTCCAGGTTTTTGTTTTAAAGGTAACCACAACAGTAAAACACCAATGCTTACAAATATAGTTATTATTCCAGTAGAAAAATCAACATTCAATGCAATACCTTGTGCAAGAACAGACCAAGGTGAGGCTCCAGCAAAAGAGACAATTAATAATCCCTCACCTAAACCAAATAAAGTTAATCCAAGACACAAAAAAAAGAAAGTTGAAATTTTTGGTTTAAGATTTAATGGTTTTTCAGAACTCCAATAAACTTTAGGAATATTTTTGATTTTCAAGAACATTTTTAATAAATTACTTCTTTTAAAATTAAAGTCTATTATTGTTAACACTTTATGAAAAAATTTTTTATACTAATTTTTTTTTTAACATATTCACTTAGCTCTAATGCCCACATGGCGCATTATAATAAATTTAATAAAATTGAAATGGAGATTTTAAAAGATGGTGAAGTTATTGGCTATAATTACTATTTTTTTAAAAAGGATGGAGATAAGACAACAGTCACAAATCAAATTAAGTTTACAGTAAAGTTATTTGGGGCAACAATTTTTGAAATTGAAGGGTACGGAGAGGAAAAATATATTAAAGATAAATTGATTTCTTTTAATTCTAAAACACTTCAAAATGATAAAGAAAAATTTGTAGATTTAGAATTTAATGAACAAACAGATAAATTTGATATTCAAGGTTCTTCCTATAGTGGTATGGCATCAACAAAAAACGTAATTGGAAACTGGTGGAGCCACAAAATTTTACAAACTGATAGTCAAATTAGCCCAGTATCAGGTAGTATCAAAGAACAGGTAGTAACGTTTATTGGTAAAGAAAAAATTGAACTTTATGGTAAAACTTATGAGGTAGATCATTTTAAATTAACCTCAAAAGACATGTCTTTACCAAAAGATAAAAGACTTAATTTTGATATATGGTTTAATAAAAAAAATTCTTTAATTTTAAAAGTTACTTATTCTAGATTAGGAAATTGGGAATATAAGGTTAAAAAGTTTGAATAAAATTATTTATTTATTTTATTAAAAAGATCTTGAGCACTTATCCATCCCGATTCTAATCTAGGTCCAACAAACCAATCTGCACAAACTCCAAGGTTTAAAGAAGAATTCCAATAACTTTTAATTCTTAAAGGTTTTGAGTTAGATGAATATTTCCATCCATGATTTAATGAAAATAAAACTTTAGTTTTTTTGATACCTGTAAGTTTAAAAAACTGCTCAATCAAAGTTTGTGTATTCAGTTTATTATTTTCTCGATTTTTGTTAATCTCTTTATTTGCCCATGAGTAAGTACTTTGTAGGGTCCAAAGATCATTTTTACTTTTAAAACGCATTTTACTATTTTCATTTCCAGCCCAGCCTAAAATTTTATCATTAAAAAAATAACTACTAACATTAAGTTTGCTTTTTTTTGTAGTCATCATGACAGTTATATTTGCATCCATTTTAATTCTTTTATTGATAAATGAATGTTTAATATATTTTTTTGAAAGTTTTTTTAATTGAGGAAATGGACAGGTTAATATTAAAGATTTATAAAATTTTATTGACTCATCCGAAAAAGATATTTCCCAAACTTTTTTTTTATTAGCAATTTTAATAACCTCACAACTAAAATTACAATTAATATTTTTTAATAAATATTTGCTAATTGCATTATTGCCTTTTTTGCCAATTATCTTAATATGGCTCTTATCCTCTTTTTTATTATCATTAAGAAAAATATGATTTCCAGTCCACTTTTTAAGAATTTTTTTTGAAATTAAACTTTTTATAAAACTTTTAAACTGGATACTTTTTGGTGAAATATACTGAACACCATGATCAAAGCTTTCATTCTTATTAAGCTTTTTATTAGATGATCTTCCCCCAACCCCTCTTGCCTTATCATAAACATCTAATGAATATTTTTTACTAAGAGAGTTTGCAATTGTTGCACCAGAAATGCCAGAACCAATAACACAAAAGTCCTTCATTTACCTGCAACTACCATACCTTCTATTAACATCGTAGGAGCATTTGTAGAATATCTAAACTCAAGATCGTCAGCTAAGGTAATGTTTTTGAATATGTCTTTAAAATTTCCAGCAATAGTTATTTCACTTACTGGATATTTAAACACTCCATTTTCAACCATAAACCCTGTGGCACCAACTGAATAATCTCCTGTAACTAAATTGCTTCCATGTCCGATAGTTTCTGTAATGTATAAAGTTCTTTGGTTTAATTTTAATAAGTCCTTGTATGAAATAGAACCTTTTTCAAAATACAAATTACTTGTTCCACCACTTCTACCATTTGACTTAAGGTTTAGCTTTTTCCCATTATAAGTATCCACTAAATAATGTTTTAAAATACCTTGATCTACTAATTTTAATTCATCAGTTTTTACTCCTTCAGAATCAAAATATCTTGAACCTAATCCTTTAACAATATTAGGTTTATCAAAAATATTTATTGAAGATGTAAATATTTCTTCATTAATTTTATCCTTTAAAAAGGATGTACCTCTTGCAATAGAAGAAGCAGATATTGCACTTGCAAAAACACTCAACATTCCTTTTGAAATTCTTCTATCAAAGACAATACTAATTTTTTCACTTTCTATTTTTCTTGGATCTAATTTTTGTAATGTTTTTTTTGCCGCTAGTGCACCAATTTGACTAGGCTTTAACATATCATTTAGATGACAAGTACTGGTAAATTCATAATCTCTTTCCATTTTATTATTAGAATCTTTTGCTACAGCGACGCATGATGCTGAAAAAGAAGAAGACTTATAGCCATTTAAAAAACCATCACTGCTTGCTAATATAAAATTTGATTTTGACTCGGAAAAACCAGTTTCTGTATTAATAATTTCTTTTTTTTGAAATGCAGCCTCTTCTACTTCTTTTAAATATTCAATTTTTTCATCATTCTCTATATGGTCATCATCATATAAATTTAGATCATTAATTTTATTAGCCAGTAAGTCTTTATCTGGCAATGAATTATATTCATCTTCTGGAGTAATTTTTGTTGTCTCAATACATCTTTCTACCAATGTCTTGATATTTTCTTCTGTAAGATTTGAAGAAGAAATACTTGATTTTTTTTTACCAATATAGGTTGTAAGACTAACACCTAAGCTATCTGATCTATCAGATTCATCTAATTTTTTATTTCTAAAATTTACCGTTTCTGAGATGGAGTGCATCACAGCAGCAGTTGAATCTGTTGCTCCAAGTTTTTTTGCTAAATCTATGCAAAAAGAAGCTGTCTTTTTTAAATAATCTTGATCTTTAACCATATGATTTATAATTGAGTTCCACCAACAGTCATTTTATCAATTAAGATCGATGGTTGCGCCACACCTACTGGAACACCTTGCCCAGCTTTTCCACAAGTTCCAATACCTGGGTCAAGCATCATGTTATTTCCAACTAATGAAACCTCTTTTAAAATTGAAGGACCATCACCAATTAACGTTGCCCCCTTAATAGGTGATCCAATTTTACCATTAATAATTTCATAAGCTTCTGTACAGTTAAATACAAATTTTCCTGAAGTAATATCCACTTGCCCACCACCAAAACTTACTGCAAATATTCCTTTATCAACTGATTTAATCATCTCTTCTTGAGAATATTTTCCATTTAACATCATGGTATTTCTCATTCTTGGGAGAACAACATGTTTGTAACTTTCTCGTCTTCCACTACCTGTGGATCTTGTATTCATTAATCTAGCATTTAGTCGATCTTGCATAAAATTTTTTAATATACCATTTTCTATTAAAACAGTTTTTTCAGTTGGTGTCCCCTCATCATCTATTGTTAAACTTCCTCTTCTATTATGAAGAGTTCCATCATCAACAATAGTAACACCCTCACTAGCAACTCTTTGACCCATTAAATTATGAAAAGCAGATGTTTTTTTTCTATTAAAGTCACCTTCAAGGCCATGTCCTATAGCTTCATGAATAAGTATTGCTGGCCAACCTGATCCTAAAACAACTTTCATTTCTCCTGCTGGCGCAGGTTTACTTTCAAGGTTTACTGAAGCAATTCTAAATGCTTCATCACATACTTTTTTCCAATTATCATCTTTAAGATATTCATCATAAGATTGTCTTCCACCAATTCCATAAACTCCTGTTTCTTTTTTTCCATCTTTCTCAAGCATGACTGAAACATTAAAACGAATTAAAGGTCTAACATCTGTTAAGACTTCACCTCCAGATCTTATAATTTCTATAGATTTATGCTCACCTGCAAAACTAGCAGTGACTTGCCTCACTATTCCACCTTTGGCTCTCGTATAGTTATTAACTTCTTTTAAAAGATCTAATTTAGATTGTAGTGATTTTTCTTCTATCGGATTAACATCTTTATAAAATTTTTCATTAGTTTGTGGAATTTCATGATTGTAGATACCTTTTTGAGATTTTAATGTTGAGCTTAGATTGTTAGCAGATTGTTTTAATGATTTTTTTGAAATTTCATTTGAATGAGAATAAGCTACTACTTCACCTGTTACAGCTCTTAAGCCATATCCTAGATCAGAACTATAACTAGAACTCTTTATTTTATCATCATCAAGTACAATAGATTCACTTTTAGAATTTTCTAAGTAAAGCTCACCATCATCACAATTATTTAATGTTTCAGAAATAATACTTTCTGCATCTTTTCTTGATAAATCTGTTTTAGTAAAAAAATCACTCATACGTAACAAGTAATAGATAAAATTATTTTTTCAATTGTCGTATTTCGCACATATACAATCTATCGGATTCTATATAATTTTAGGAATAAATTAAAAAAAAGGACAATATAATGAAAAAATTTGATGAATTAATGAACGTTTCTAACGAGATACAAAATATTTCGGTTGATGAAGCCAAAGAAAAACTAAATGACCCAAATGTTCAATTTATAGACGTAAGAGATAAAAATAGTTTTGAGTCAGAAACTATTGGTAATGCTGTAAATTTAGAAAGAGGCTTATTAGAGTTTTATCTTGCTGATGGTAGTCCTTTAGAAAACGAAATGTTTAAGAA
>OOGF01000080.1_pt1 | contig 9605 bp, 7 predicted proteins | sample 1670581 | NCBI WGS metagenome assembly OOGF01 (sample SAMEA98168668, study PRJEB22522) | marine metagenome | biome: marine biome; feature: marine water body; material: seawater | place: Arctic Ocean | collected 05-Oct-2015 | depth 12 m
GAGGGGGTCTTGTAATAGCAAAGTAGATAACATCTGCAATGTCCTGAGGCTGTAATGGCGTGAAGTTTTGATATACCTTACTTGCCCGCTGAGTATCTCCTTTAAAACGTACTTCGCTAAATTCTGTCTCTACTAGTCCTGGATTTATAGCCCCTACTTTAATACCTTTCCCGTTAAGATCTAGACGCATGCCTTGATTTATAGCATCTACGGCATATTTGCTGGCGCAATACACGTTGCCATTTGGATATACTTCTTTTCCAGCTGTAGATCCAATATTGATAATATGTCCAGAAGCCTTTGCAATCATTTTGGGTATGATGGCCTTAGAGACATACAACAGTCCTTTTACATTGATATCTATCATAGCATCCCAATCATCACTCGATCCAAACTCAATACTATCTAGCCCATGTGCATTACCAGCATTATTAATTAAAATATCAATATTTGAAGATTTTGCTATTTCATCAACTGTATCTTTGACATTTTTAAAATCAGATACGTCAACAACATTATATGAAAGATTTGGATCGTTCACAGCTTTAGCAGCTTTCTTTAGTTCTTCTTCATCTATGTCCCAGATAATAGCTTTTGTTCCTGACTTTAAAAACCGTTTAGCAATATCTAAACCAAAACCTTGTGCTCCACCCGTGATAATTGCTGTTTTATTTTTTAAATCAAATTGATGCATGAAATTATTTACTTGTTAATAAATAGTAAGTCAATGAAGAGATAAAAGCACCAATTAACCATGAGTAAGAATTAAAATTCATTAAACTTTGGTTCCAAATTGTTGAGGCAGCAAAAATAAAACCCAAAGCTATAGAATATAAAGCTTTTACATGCCATCCATTAGAATAAAAATAAGCTCCATCAGGTTCTGCTGAAAATATATCTTTATTATCTAAGTTTGATTTTTTAACTAAATAATAATCTACAATCATAACTCCAAAAAGAGGTCCAAAAAATGAAGCAAAAGTATCAACAAAAGATAAAATACCTATCTGACTTAATAATGGTAACCAAAAAATACCAATTACAAATCCAAAAATAATAATAATATAAGAAGAAGTTTTCAGATTAAGTTTACTTGGAAAAAAATTTAACAAAGAATTTTGGGCTGGCACGTAATTTGCAATTAAATTGGTAGAAGCTGAAGCTATAATAATAAAAAATAAAACTATTACAGTTATATTAATATTATCTAAAGTTCCTATAATGTCAGTAGGATTTGTAAGTATCTTTCCAATTTCTTCAAGTTTTTGATGAAAAATTACATCAGCCCCGACAACTATAAACACAGCAAAAAATGAAAATATAATAAGATTTAAAAATAAACTCAAATTACCTTTTTTTAATTCTTCTTCATTTTTAACGTAACGAGCAAAATCTCCAAAATTTATAAGAATAATTGAAAAGTATGCAAACACTATACCAACTACAGTAAATAAAGGAGCAATATTACTCTTAAGAAATATATTGTTGTAAATAAAAATGTCAGCAAATGATCTTGAAACCTCCTTAACATCTAAAAGAAGTACAACAAAAAAAAATAATAACATTCCAGAGTAAACTGTTATTGCTGAATAATTAATAATAAACTTATTAAATTTATGACTTTTACTAAATAAAAAAGATTGTAATAGAATTGCTATTAAAAAAGAGGCCCAATCAATAATGTTAAGACCTGAAATAAAAATTAAAAAAATATCATGTTGAAGAAAAGTATTATCAACAGAAAAGAAAATTATTCGGATTAAATAACTAAATGCTTTTGATAAAAAATATGTTTGAATTCCAAACATGAAGATACCAACAAAACCTCTTATTAAAGAAAAATATTTTGCTCCAAACACACCCAATGAAGTCCTTAAGATAACAGGAAATGGAAGACCATATTTTTGAGATGGTTTTCCTATCAAGTTAGCTAAAAAATAAACTAGAAGAGATCCAATTAAACATCCTAAAAAAACAACTGCAACGTTTAAGTCATAAACAAGGTATAATGATGCTATTAAGGAAAAAGCGATAACACTCTGTATATTGATACCCCAAAAACAAAAAATATCCTTCCAGTCCCAAGTTTTATCATTTGGGTTAACTGTCACTAGCTCCCAGTTAATAAGATTAATTTTACTTTTTTGCTGAATCACCAATAAATAATAAACTAATAAGTTAAAATGGAATATCTTTTTTTTTCATTTGTAATAGTATTTTGGATCTAATGCTCTTTCTTAAAAAAAATATTGGTTACTTAGCAATGTTTCTTGCTGTAATTGGGTTTGGCTCAGGTCCTCCGTTTGTAAAGCTCGCTCTAGAAGAATTTCAAATTGTTGATCTATTAGCAGTAAGGTTTGCAATTGCTTTTTTACTCATGTTAACTTTTGCTCTAATAATGAGAGTTGACTTATCAATTAAAAAAATAGGTCTAACACCTTTCTTAATGGGTTTATTAAACCCTTTTCTTGTAACGTTAGCTTTTCATGTGGGTTTAATGCTTACGTCACCTATTAACGGTGTTGCAATTATAAGTACAATGCCAATCATGCAGCCTTTTGTTGCTAAAATATTTTTAAATGAAAAAATTGAAATAAAAGTTTTAGTAGGAGCTTTTATAACAATTATTGGGACTTATATCCTCTTATCAAGTCAAACTATTATTGGTCAGGGAAATTATATTGGAGATTTTATTATTTTTGCAGGAATGACTTTGGCTTCAATTAATGAAGTTATTGGTCGAAAAAAAATGCAAACTAATGTTAACCAACTAGGTGTAAATACTTATCAATATTTTACTGGTTTCATTTTATCATTTTTAATATTATTTATTATTTGGCCTAACTCTACATTTGGCTATTCATTTCATTTAGAATTTACACCATCAGTAATTGCTGCAATCACTTTATCGTTTATAACTTTTGGTTCTTATTTATTTTATAATTATGCCTTAAGAAGAGTTCCGGTTGGTAGGATTAGTCTTATGTATCCTTTAACAGGACCTATAGGTGCTTTATCTGCCTGGTTGGTAATAGATGCTGAAATTACTTTTAAGATATTTTTTTCATTAGGAATTATTTTAATTGGAACTGTAATTCCTTATATTAATAAAAAATAAATTCTTAAGGGTACATTACACTAGGTAACCAAAGTGCAATCTGGGGAAATACAATAATTAAGATTAAACCTAAAACCTGTATTCCCATAAACTGCATCATACCAAGATAAATATCTTTAAGTTCCCATTCTGGCACAACACCTTTTAAAAAATACGCAGATAGAGCTACAGGTGGAGAGAGCCAGGCGGTCTGTAAATTTACAGCTACAAGTATTGCAAACCAAGTTAAGTTGAAATCTAATTCTTTAATTAATGGAACAAAAATTGGTAATACAATAAGAACTATTGGTACCCACTCTAAAGGCCAACCTAACAAGAAAATTACTGCCATTAATATAGCTAAAATAACATATCTATTAACATCAAGATTTAATAAAAATTCTGTTAACAAAGATGGTGTTCCTAATTTTGAGAAAACTGCTCCAAAGAAATTTGATGCAGCAACTAAAAACATTATTAATGCGGTAATTTCTAAAGTTTTAATTAAAGAATTTTTTAAAGTTTTAAAAGTTAATTTTCTATATGATAGTGCTAAAATAATTGATCCAATAGCTCCTATACCAGCACCTTCAGTGGGTGTTGCTAAGCCAAATAATATACTACCTAGGGCAAAAAATACTAACCCTGCAGGAGGTACTAACCCTAAAAAGAATTCTATCCAAACTTTACCCATACTTTTCGGTTGCATATTTTTTGGTAAAATTGGACCAAGTTTTGGATCAAAATAACATCTAACAGTGGTGTAAAGAGCATAAAGAAATGCCAACATTATGCCTGGAATTATTGCTGCAGCAAATAAATCTGTTACAGGAATTTCTAAAACAGGCCCCATTACCACCAACATGATGCTTGGTGGAATTAAAATTCCAAGAGTTCCTCCAGCACATATTAAACCTGCTGATAATCTAGTATCGTATCCAGATCTAATCATAGTTTTACCTGCCATAATTCCAAGAATTGTTACTGATGCTCCAACTATTCCTGTTGCAGCAGCAAAAATTGTAGACACAAACATAACTGCATAAAATAATGCACCCCTTGTTCTAGATAGCATTAATTGTATAGCTGAAAATAGTCTTTCCATAAGACCTGCTGACTCCATTAATATACCCATAAAAATAAAGAGTGGGACAGCAACCAGCGTACTTTCTGTCATAATCATATTGAACTGTAGGGTCATTAGATAAAAAACTAACTTTCCAAAACCCCAGTAACCAAACACAAGACCTAAAAATATTAATGTGAATGAAATAGGAAAACCGATAAAGATGGCAAATAGCATTACCCCTATCATTAGTGCTCCAATTATTTCTTGTGAAAAAAATTCCATTATGGCCATCTACCTTTAACAAACGCATAATACGTTTTAAATAATTCTGATATCCCTTGAATTAATAACAAAAAAGCTCCAATTGGCATGCAGATTTTTAATGGCCACATTACTGGCATCCAAGTAGTATCCATTGCTCTTTGAATTCTAACTTTTCCATCTAAACATTCAGCTAAAATAAATTTCCCACAAATAGAAGTATAAGCATAATCAAAGCTTACCAAAAAAAGACTATGAAGCCCGGAAAGAAGAATAATAAATATAAGAATAAGTCTACTTTGGCTTGAGTTTTAACTTTCCAATTTCTATATAAAAAGTCAGCTCTTATATGAATGCCTTTTGATAATGCGTAACCAGCACCCAACATAAAAAATGCTCCTGCAATCATTCTGGTTATATCGTAAGCCCAAAGAGTTGGTCTGTTAAAAAAATGTCTACCAATAACTTCAAAAGTTATTGCAAAAATTAAAGGAATTACCATCCAGCTTACTATTTTACCAACTCTTAACATGTTAAGGTCGATAAACTCTATAGTTTTTGCCATCCAAGGAGTCATGTCCTTAGGCATTTTAAAGCTAGTACGACGCTCTGCTATTAACTCATCTGTAATATCTAAAGTTTCTTTAACACCAGCAGAATGAGATTTATTTTTTACCATTTTATTGATTTGAAACTTGGATTAAAATTTTTTTATTTAAAAAAACGGGGACTTAAATTATTAAGCCCCCGTTTAAATTATCTATTTACTTTTGCGCGTTTGCAAATGCAGTTCCAATTGATGCATCAGATGTTTCCATTTGAGCAATAAAAGGTACTACGATTTTTGCATGAGCAGTCATGTGCTGGTAAACTTCATCAAAGAACTTATTTTCTTTTGAGTTCTTTAGAATAGTAGCTTTAGCAGCAGCCATATATTCAACAAAGTAATCAGCTGGAGTATCATGAAGTATAACACCGTGTTTGGTAGTTAATTCAATCAACGCTTTTCCATTTTCAACAGCTCTGTTTGTAATGTTTCTAGTTATCATCGCTTCAGAAGCAATTTCCATTGCATATTTCTCTTGGTCAGTTAACTTATTATAAACATCCTTGTTGAAGAACACGTCTCCATTTACAACGTTTTGGTGTAGGCCCTGAAGGTAGTAATTTTTTAATACCTTTTGGAAACCAAATACTAGATCTGGTTTTGGACAACACCATTCAGCAGCATCGATTGTTCCTTTTTCAAGTGCTGGAAGAATATCTCCACCACCCATTGAAACTGATGCAACACCAATGTCTTTGTATGTTTGACCAGGAATTCCCGGAGGAGTTCTGAATCTGTATTTTCTGAAATCAGCCATGCTGTTGATCGGCTCTTTAAACCAACCTAAAGCTTCTGGACCAGAAGATGCCATGATGAAACCTTTTACGTTCATACCCATTTCGTCCCATAGTTGATCGTATAAAGCTTTTCCACCGTTATCAAAATACCATGCTAACCAAGATTTAGTACTTAAACCAATACCACCACCTGCAACTGGCGAACCAAATAACATTGCAGCAGGGTGATAGTTAGACCAATAGTGAGTCCAAGCAGCACCACCATCAACAAGACCCTTGTCAACAGCTTCTAATGTTTCTTTAACACCTACAACTTCTCCAGCTCCTAGAAGTTCAAATTGCAATGAACCACCAGTAAGGCCAGTAACTCTTTCAGTCCACATTCCTACGATTTGTGCATCATAAGAAGTTTTCGGAAAGGTCATTTGTATTTTTAAAGTTTTAGCTGAAGCAGAAGCAATAATAGATACTGCAAAAACTAAACTTAAAATCAATGTTGTGATTTTTTTCATGTTTGTCCCTCTCTGTTTTTTTATTAAGTCTTAATAAGGGTAGAAATAAACATTATTGTAAGAGAAAAGTAAAACTTAAAATAAAATAAATATTAAAGATACAACCTATGGTTTATTATGGTTATAGGAGCTCCTTGGTATACTTTTTATACTGTTAAATTACTTAACAAATAACATTTTTATTTATTTCCTTTTGGATCAAATGGGTAATTCCAAGCATCACCACCAATCATTTTAGATATACCTGAATAGTCAGTATCACTATCACCCTCATCACAGAATTTTGAAAAAATTTCTAAAGCAGCTTTACCCAATGGTGTAGAGGCATCAACAGACTGAGCAGCATCCATGGCTAATCTTAAATCCTTCCTCATCATTGCTGCTGTAAAACCTGGTCGGTATTTATTATTTGAAGGAACTCCATCAGTAAGATTTGGTAAAGGTGTATAATTAGTCATAGCCCAATTATTTCCTGAAGCTGCTTTTATTATTTCATGAACCTTTTTAATATCCATTTTTAATCTTTTAGCTAACATTAAAGATTCAGATGCTGCTATCATAGAAATTCCTAAAGACATGTTGTTGCAAATTTTTACCCCTACTCCACTTCCTTGAGCACCCGCATGTAAGATCTTTTGTCCCATAATATCAAACAAAGGTTTTGCTAATGCTACAGCTTCTTCACTTCCACCTACTAAAAAATTTAATTTTCCAATTCTTGCTCCCATCACACCACCAGTAACTGGTGCATCTATCATTTTAATTCCAAGTTTTTTTGCTTCATTGCCTAACTCTAGAGAAGTCTCAATATCAATTGTTGAGCAATCAATTATCAAGCATTCTTTTGGAATTTTATTTAATATTCCTTTATCTCCTAAATAAAGAGATCGAACATGTTTACCTTCCGGTAACATAGATATAACAGTACTGGCACCATCTAATAATTCATCAATAGTGGATACAACATTTAAACCTGACTCTTTTGCAATTTTTATTACCTCTGGTGAAACATCAAAAGCTTTTACTTCTTTGCCGGCTTTTACTAATTGATCGGCCATAGGGTTTCCCATATTTCCAACACCTATAAATGCGATATGATTAGTCATCTAAATTTGATTTACCTCTATTAATTAAAACTGTTTTACTTTGTGTGAAGTGGTTAATCATACTATCAAAAGCATATTCTTTACCTAAACCACTCATTTTAATTCCTCCGTAAGAAACATTAGCTCTTGGAGCAGCACATTGATTTACCTGAACAAAACCAGCTTCAATCTCATCTACAAATTGCAATGCTCTAGATAGATTTTGTGTCCATAAAACTGCTGATAAACCAAAGGGTGTGTCGTTAGCACTTCTCATAACTTCATCAAAATTTTTAAATGGAATTGCGCAAGCTACAGGCCCAAATACCTCTTCTTGGCATACAGGAGATTCTACAGGAACCCCTGACAATAAAGTTGGCTCATAAAAGAAACCTTCCTTATAATCTCCTCCTTTAGGTTGATTGCCACCATGTAATACTTTTGCAGATGAGGTTTTTTTTGCGATATCCATATAATGTAAGGTTCTTTTGAGCTGTTCATCAGATATTATTGCACCAATATCAGATTTAGTATCAAGTGCATTTCCCATCTTAAGTTTACTTAGTTTAGAAACCACACCTTCTAAAACTTTATCATAAATTTTTTCATGTATATAAACTCTTGATCCAGCGGTGCACGCCTGTCCTTGACGAGTATACCTCATACCATCAATTACACCTGGTATTGCTATATCTAAGTCAGCATCACTCATTATAATATTTGGGTTTTTTCCACCTAATTCCAATGTAACCGGACATAATTTTGGAGCAGCCTTCATTGCAATAATTTTTCCAACAGAAAACGAACCTGTAAAAGTAACCTTTCTAACCTTGGGATGATCAATTAATGGTTCACCACACTCTTCTCCATAACCTGAAATGACGTTTAATACTCCTGGAGGAAGTTCTTGTTGTAATATTTCACATAAGAATAAAGCACAAAGTGGTGCTTGCTCAGCAGTTTTTAACACTACAGTATTTCCTGCTACAATGGCTGGTGCAATTTTTGCAACAGTTAAAAATAAAGGAGCGTTCCAAGGAATAATTGCACAAACAACTCCAATTGGATCTTTGGTTGTATAATGAATTGTGTTTGGAATATTTGGTGGATAATTTTCACCTTTTATTTCTCCTGCAAGTCCAGCAAACATATGAGTTAATTCAATTGATGCTGCTGTCTCCGGTATGGCTTGAGTTCTAAGTGCGTTACCAGTATCTAAAGCTAATAATGTTTCAATTTCATTTTTTCTATCTTCTAATTTTCTAGCAGCAGCCGTCATTATTTTACCACGTTCTCTCGCAGGTACTTTTTTCCATTTTTGAAATGCAGCTTCTGCTGAATCAACCGCTATATTTACATCAACCTTATTACACTGTGGAGCTTCACCAATATTTTCACCTGTACTTGGATTTAATACACTAATTTTAGCTTCAGCTTTAGCTGGTGACAATTTTCCATTGATTAAAATTTTATTAGATAATCTTTTTGCATTACCTAGTGCTAGTTCTAAATTATTTTTAAAATCATCACTCATTAATTGCTTATTTCACCTTTTCTTGTTTTTGCAGCTAACCATCCACCGTCAATTTTTATCTCAGATCCATTTATAAAATCAGCATCATCACTAGATAGAAAAATAGCTGCACCAGATATATCAGATGGCAAACCCCAACGTCCAACTATTGTTTCTTTACCCCAAGCTTCTCCATTAGTAGGATCTTCAGCAAATTTTTGATTGAAGGGTGTTGAAATTAGACCAGGACAAATAGTATTAACATTGATATTTTTCCCAGTTAAATCGACCGCTAAGGCTCTCGTTAAACCAAGTATACCAGATTTTGCAGCAACATAGGCTACTCTATCAGGTCTACCCATAAAACTTGCAATAGATCCAAAATTAATAATTTTTCCTTTACCATTTTTTATCATATGAGGAATAACAGACTTACAGCATAGATATGGTCCTGTTAAGTTTACTGATATCATGTCATCCCATTGCTGTTTTGTATGATCTAGAATATTGTTAATATGTCTTATACCAGCATTGTTAATAAGAATATCAATCTTACCAAATTTTTTAATAGCTGCTTCAGCCATGTTATTTGCACTATCTTCTTCAGCAACATTTGTTTCTACAACAATTGCTTCACCATTATTATCTTGAATTTCTTTTGAAATTTTTTCACCATTTTCAATGTCCATTTCAGCTATAACAATTTTTGCTCCCTCACTTGCTA
>OOGF01000101.1_pt1 | contig 8686 bp, 10 predicted proteins | sample 1670581 | NCBI WGS metagenome assembly OOGF01 (sample SAMEA98168668, study PRJEB22522) | marine metagenome | biome: marine biome; feature: marine water body; material: seawater | place: Arctic Ocean | collected 05-Oct-2015 | depth 12 m
TTATTTCTTTTGATGAATTTTAAGTATTTTGTTATTGGGAATATGTTCATAGATTATTAGTAAGATTTGTTGTTCTGTTTACATTGGTACCTTTACTTTTCTTTAGTTTATATTTTAGAAATACCCAATATTATTCAAATAAATATTATTGGATATTTTTTCTTGTGTGCCTTCAAGGATTTATAGGTTGGTATATGGTCTCTAGTGGATTAATTGAAAATAATGATGTTAGTCACTTTAGACTTAGCATTCATTTATCTTTAGCTTTATTCATCTTATGTTTAATTTTCTGGTATATTTTAGACATTTATAAAACTAAAAAATTTCATAAAAGAATTCCAAATTTACTTTTATTATTCATACTCAAGTTGATAGTTTTACAGATTGTATTGGGTGCTTTTTTATCGGGCTTAGATGGGGGTCTAATCTATAATTCGTGGCCTGATATGAACGGTAGCTTTTTTCCAAATGATGTTGGTTATGGTGATTTAATTAACACTCAACTATTTAACAACCCATCAATTGTTCAATTTCTACATAGAGTTACAGCTTATTTACTTTTATTTTTTATTATTATTTTAAATTATCTTTATATTAAAAATAATTATGGAACTAAAAATATTATACTATTTGATATTGCAATATTGGTTCAGATTTTTTTGGGAATTATAACTTTACTATCTGGTGTAGAGATTAAATATGCATCACTACACCAGTTAGGTTCAATTTTTGTATTAACTACTTATCTTGCAATTATATATAAAAACTCTAACCAACAGCTTTAGCTTTATTAATGTCTTCAACGTTATCTGCTCCTTTTAGAGCTTGTTCTAAATCTTCAATAATGTCGTCAATATGCTCAAGACCAATACACAGCCTTACATATCCTGGTGTTACACCTGAAGCTAAAAGTTCTTCTTCATTTAATTGACTGTGTGTTGTTGTTGCTGGATGAATTGCTAAACTTCTAGCATCACCAATATTTGCTACATGATAAAACATTTTTAAAGCTTCTATAAATTTTTTACCAGCTTCAATACCGCCCTTTAACTCGATACCAACTAAAGCACCATTTCCACCATTTAGGTATTTTTTAGCTCTATTTCCAATTTCACCCTTGTATTGATTTGGATAAATAACTCTGGAAACTTCAGTATGTTTAACTAAATAGTCGACAACTTTTTCAGCATTTGAACAATGTTGTTTCATTCTTAAAGCAACAGTTTCAAGTCCTTGGATTAATCCAAATGCATTATCAGGAGATAATGCTGCACCCAAATCTCTTAATAAAACAACTCTAGCTCTAACTGCAAAAGAAACATTCGCACCAGTTAACTCGGGTACTACTTTGCCCCATACTGCACCACCATAACTTGCATCAGGTTCATTAAATAGAGGCTGTCTTTTAGGATCTGCTGTCCAATCAAAATTACCACCATCGATTAAAGCTCCACCTACAACTGTACCATGTCCACCTATATATTTAGTAAGTGAATAAACAACTATAGCAGCACCGTGCTCTAAGGGCTTACATAGAACGGGAGAGGCCGTATTATCCATTATTAATGGTATGTTATATTTTCTACCTATGTCAGATACTTCTTTAATAGGAAAAACTCTTAAGTATGGATTTGGTAAAGTTTCTCCATAAAATGCTCTAGTTTTATCATCTATGGCTTTTTCAAAGTTTTTAGGATCAGCAGGGTCTGCATATCTAACTTCTATTCAAAGTTTACTTAAAGTGTGTGTAAATAAAGAAACTGTACCACCATAAAGATCGGTAGAGCTAACAATATTGTCTCCAGCTTTTGCAACGTTTAAAATTGAAAAAGTTGATGCCGTTTGACCAGATGATACTGTTAAACAAGCTAACCCTCCCTCTAATGCAGCAAGTCTTTTTTCTAGGGCATCATTAGTAGGATTCATTATTCTTGTGTAGATATTACCAAACTCTTTTAAAGCAAATAAGTTTGCAGCATGTTCAGTACTATCAAATTGATATGATGTTGTTCTATAAATTGGAACAGCTACTGCTTTTGTTGTTGGATCACTTCTGTAATCACCACCATGTATGGCTATAGTCTCAGGGTTTTGTCTTTTTGTGCTCATCTTAATACTCCTTTTTTAGTACTTTTGCTTTATGCAAGGCGTACAATACAGTTCAAATGCGCCTACCGATAATGTGTGTAAAAATCCTTTTTAGCATTAACTAGCCTGCAATAGGAACAAATCGGCTTAATCAAACTATCATTTAAGTATGATATTACAAGGGAAATATAAAATTGACATTATATCTAATAATAGTATTAATCCTCGCACAATGACAAAATTTCTAAAACAAAGTGAATTAACTAGCAACTGGTTTGAAATTGACGCAAAAAATGCTGTAGTAGGCAGATTAGCTTCAATCATCGCTATGATCGTTAGAGGAAAAAACAAAACTACTTTTACACCTCACATGGATGATGGTGATTTTGTCGTAGTTAAAAATGTTGAACAAGCAAAGTTCACAGGGAAAAAATTCAAAGATAAAAAATATTATAGACATACTGGCCATCCAGGTGGAATTAAAGAAATCACTCCTGAAAAATTATTAGAAAAAAACAAACCTGGTGAAACTCTAAAATTAGCTATTAAAAGAATGTTACCTGGAGGAGTTCTTGGAAGAAAACAGTTAACTAAAGTAAAAATTTATGCTGGTGAAGAACACCCTCATGCAGCACAAAACCCTAAACTTTTAGATCTAGGTAAATTAAACAGTAAAAATTTAATAAGAAATTAATATGGAAACAGCAGCTGCACCAACTAAAGTATCTACAAAAAAACCTAAAATTAAATTAGATTTTAAAGATAGTAAATACGCAACTGGTAGAAGAAAAAAATCTATTGCAAAAATTTGGGTGAAAAAAGGTACTGGTAAAATTTATGTAAATGGCAGAACTATGGATGAATATTTCACTAGTGGAAGTCATAAAATGCAAATTACAAGACCATTTGAAATTATAAACCAAGCAACTGATTATGATGTAAGATGTAGTGTTGCAGGTGGTGGTCACACAGGTCAAGCTGGTGCAATGGTTCATGGTATTGCTAAAGCATTAATCTTATTTGATGCAGAGAATAGAGCTATACTCAAGACCGAAAAGTTAAATACCAGAGATTCTAGATCAGTTGAGAGAAAAAAACCTGGTCGTAGAAAAGCTAGAAGAAGCTTCCAATTCTCGAAAAGATAATTCTTTTTTAACTCTAAACTGCTATAATAAAAAAATGCCTAAGCTTAATGTTTTAGTTGCTGGATCTACTGGTTATATCGGTGTTCAATTAATTAAATTATTAGTTAAACACAGCGATGTTAAGATTAAATATCTTTGTGGAAATTCCTCTGTTGGAAAAAATATCTCTAGTTATGAAAAGTCATTAAGTTCAAAAAAGTTACCTAAAATTATTAGATACAACAAAGCACTTTTAAAAAACATAGACCTTGTTTTTACAGCTCTACCTAATGGTGAGGCACAAGATATTTCAAATGATCTTTTAAAACACAATGTATTAATTGATTTAGCAGCAGACTTTAGACTTAATAAAGCATCAGATTATCTAAGATGGTACAAACAAAAACACAGATCGGTAAAAAATATTAAAAAATCTATTTACTCATTACCAGAAATCAATGGTGAAAAAGTAAAGAAATTTAATATTATTGGTTGTCCAGGTTGCTACCCAACTTCAATACTTTTACCTCTTATCCCTTTAGTTAAGAAAAATTTAATAAAAACAAATAATGTTATTATAGATTCAAAATCTGGTTACTCTGGAGCTGGTAGAGGCGTACATAATAAATATAAAGATAAAAACCTTTATGAGTCCTTAAGTGCTTATGGCGTAGGCTTTCATAGACATAACTCTGAAATTCAACAAGAAATTGATAACCACACTAAAAAGAAATTTTCTTTTACATTCACACCCCATTTAATACCAATGTTTAGAGGGATACTTAGCACTATTTATGTAGACCTTAATAAAGGTGCAAGTATTAAAAAATTAGAAAATACTTTAAAGAGTCAATATTCAAAAAATAGATTCGTTAAAATTTTAAAAACAAATTCATTGTTAAGTACAAATGACGTAATTAACACAAATAATTGCTCTATAGTAATTTGTAAAACTAAGTATAAAAATAGAGTTATTATTTTATCTGTTATTGATAATTTAATTAAAGGTGGGGCAGGTCAAGCTATACAAAATATGAATATCAAATATGGTTTTAATGAAACAAAAGGATTAATTTGAAATACTTATTTTTACTTTTTATATTATTTTTAACTTCGTGCTCATTAAACAAAGACTCTGCTTATTGGAATGAAGATCTCATAAAAAAGTCTACTGATAATAAAAAACTATCAAAGGTATTAGAAAAAACTGGTGATTATAAATCTATGACTTTTGATGAATTTAACCTTTTTCTTAAAGATTATTCAAATAATGCAGAATACCCAGATATTAACCAATAGATGAAAAATATTATTAACATTGCTGTAGTTGGTCTAGGACAAGTTGGTATCTATTTATTAAATGAACTCAATACTAAAAAAAAAGATATTGAACTTAAGACGGGTAAAAAGATTAATATAGTAGCTGTTTCAGCAAGAAGCATTTCTAAAAAGAGAAGATTTAAAGTTAATAAGAAAATATTTTTTAAAAACCCATTAGAAATTTTTAATAAAACTAAAGTAGACATTTTATTCGAAGTTATAGGTATGTCTGATGGAATTTCTAAAAAAGTTGTAGAAACTGCTTTAAAAAATAAAATACATGTAATCACTCCGAATAAAGCACTTATCTCTAAACATGGCGATTATCTGGGAAAGTTAGCAGAAGACAATGGTGTTAACTTAGAATTTGAAGCATCTGTTGCTGGTGGCATTCCAATATTAAGAACCATTAAAGAGGGTCTTGCAACTAACAAAATTTCTAAAGTTTATGGAATTTTAAATGGTACTTCTAACTATATTCTTTCAGAAATGGAAAATTCTAATGATAGTTTTTCCAACGTATTAAAGAAAGCTCAAAAATTAGGATACGCAGAACCAGGTAACCCTAAATTAGATTTAAATGGTTTTGATGCATTTGCCAAAGTAAGAATTTTATCTGCTCTAGCCTTTAATACTAAAATTTCAAAACATAAATGCTTAATGGAAGGTATTGAGAAAATCGAATTAAAAGACATTGAAATTTCCAATCAATTAAATTTACGTATCAAACTCCTTGGTATTTCTGAGCTAATTAATGGTCAACTATTTGAAACTGTACACCCATGCCTAGTTAGCAAAAGTTCATATATTGGTAATGTTGGTGGCGTTATGAATGCAGTTATTCTCGAAGGAAAGCCTGTGGGTGAAAGTATATTGCAAGGTGAAGGAGCTGGTCCCGGCCCTACATCTTCATCTTTGTTATCAGATTTACTCTCAATTTTAAGAGGTAATATTAAGAATCCATTTTGTATACCTGGCAATAAACGTAAATTAATTAAATGTTACAACGTTGATAATTATGTGAATTCACTATATTTGAGATTTGAAGTTAAAGACAAGCCTGGTGTTTTATCAACAATTACTAACAGATTGGCTAAGTATAAAATTTCAGTAAAAAGATTAATCCAAACTCCTGATAAAAAAAACAGTAAAGCTACTATTGTTATTATTACTCATAAAACCAATGAACTTAATTCTAAGAATTGTCTTTCTGTTTTCAAAAAAGACAAAAATATTCTTAAATACCCAACACTGATTAGAATTTATAGTTAATGGAAATTTATTTAAAACTGTTTGAGGTTTTATTTCCTGTCTTTTTTGTTGTTGGTATTGGATATTATTTAGGTAAAAATAATCCAAAAATTGACACCACTTTCATAACAAATTTTGCTGCGAATATCGGAACACCAGCAATGATTATATATGCGCTAACTTCAACTGGCACATCTTTTGAAATATTTAAAGATTATTTTTGGTATTTTTTAATTGCAATTGTTGCCTTTACTTTTATCGGAATTGTTTTTTTATTCTTCTTAAAAACTAAAGACATCATCCGCGAGCTTCCACCATTTATTATGCCAAATACTGGAAATATGGGCTTACCAATATGTTTGTTTGCTTATGGATCTCAAGGATTAGGTGTTGCTGCTGCTATTTCAGCTTTAATAATTTTATGTCACTTTACGTTGGGAATTTTTCTTGCTGATAGAAAATTTAATATTAATGTTATTCTTAAAAATCCACCATTTTATGCAATTATAATTTCAGTGATTTTCCTATATTTCAAAATAGAACTTCCAGTCTTTGTAGAAAACACAACCTTTCTACTAATGTATGCTACAATTTTTTTAATATTAATGTCTTTAGGAATTGCTTTAACTCGTTTTAAAGTTTTTTCTTTTAAGAAAGCTTTAATTTCATCAATTGGAAGAGTTGTCTTAGGTCCTATTGTTGCTTTATTAATCATTAGATATTTTGATCTATCAGGATTTGCAGCTGGTGTTCTATTAATTCAATGTTCAATGCCTAGTGCTGTTTTAAATTATCTTGTAGCTTCAATTTATTCACCGAAAAAAATTGTAGATAGTGTTGCTAGTACCATTGTTGTCTCTACAGTTATGTCTTTTGCTACTATTCCAGTGGTCGTATTCTTTGCTTTAAAATACTTTAATTAAACTGTATCTATTGGCTTATGAAAGCCATCATATTTAACCTTTTAGCCTGGGTAATGCTTCCAATCATGGATGGTTTTGCTAAATATTTAAGTGCTGATATGCCAGTTTTACAGATCACTTGGGCAAGATACTTTTTTACAGTTGCATTTACACTTCCAATAATGTTCTTCTTCTATAATAAGCAACTTGTTTGGACTGATAAGCCAAAATTACAAATAATAAGAGGATTAATATTGCTTTGTGCTAATATTTGCTTCTTCTACGCAATATCTGTTATCTCTTTAGCTAAAGCTTTAACGCTCGCCTTTGTGGCGCCCTTAATTGTTACTGCATTTTCTCCTATATTACTGGGTGAGAAGGTGGGTATAAAGAGGTGGACTGCAGTTATCATAGGGTTTATTGGCTCTCTAGTGGTTATAAGACCAGGTTTCGTAGAGATTAACTTGGCTAGTCTAGCTGCATTAGGAACGGGTGTAATGTATGGCTTCTATTTGATAATTACACGTAAATTGAGCACTTCAGATAACCCTTTATTAACCTTATTATTAACAGGATTAGTAGGATTGGTTGCTGTTTCAGGTATAATGCCATTTGTTTGGGTTAATCCAAGTGCCTCACAGTGGTCTATGATGGCTTCTATAGGTGTATTTGCCTGCGTTGGTCACTTATTTCTTATATTATCCCTTAAATATGCTGATGCCTCTAAATTAGCTCCATTCAGCTACTTTGAAATCATTACTAATATCATTATTGGTTATTACTTCTTTAGTGACTTTCCTGATAATTGGACATTCTTAGGTTTGTCCATTATTATTATGAGTGGAATTTATATTTCAAGAAGAGAATCTTATAATAAATCTAATTAATTAGGTATTACTTGTTTACTAATACTTAATATTATACATTAATAATATATTTTAAACTACTGTAATTATTCATTTAAATATAATATTATAAAATTATAAAATTATAAAATTATAGATAAAATGTAATAATTTATAACAAATAGTTAAATTATAGTTACTAAAATAAGCCTAAAATAAAATAAAAGTAGCATAAATCTGTTTTTCTATAGTTGAAAAAGTGAGAATTGATAAATTTTGATTTTTAGTAAATTAAATATAGTTTTGTAGATAGGTAAAATAGTGATTTAGTATTGATATTAAATGCTTATTTCAATTAATAGGGTAGTTTTGTTAAAATTAGATTATTTGTGAAGTAGAATAGGGGGCTAAAAAAGCCAGTAAAATGGTCTTTTTTACTCTTTCTATAATCGTTGCTATTGTTGACAAGTAGAGCAATGCAGTATGAGAATATACTGTTTAAACGTCCATAGGATGGTCTATTTTAGCTGAAAGTCCATTTGCAGTACAACTGAAGGATGCATTACAGCAATTAGACAAAAATATGGCTAAATACCTAAAAAGTGTTTAATACCATGGGTTTTTGACGTTTTTTAAGGTTAAAAGTACTATTTTATGAAGACCTTTTCTGATCTCAATAAACGTCGTTTTTGTTGAATTCCACCTTTTCCAGAGTATCCGCCGAGACTTCCATCTGATCTGATCACTCGATGACAGGGTATTTTAGGTGGATAGGGGTTTTTACCCACTGCATTAGCAACAGCTCTGAATGCCTTAGGTTTTCCAATGGCTTTAGCAACTTCTAAGTAGGTCTTAACTTTGCCCTTGGGTATTTTCTTTAGATAATTCCAAACTTTTAGCTGAAACTTAGTTCCCTTTAAGTTCATAGAGTTCAAATCCAGTGTTATTGGCTATTTTATCGTATAATTTCTTTGCATTTTCATTGGAAGAGTGGGTGATCCAACGAATTCCATTCCAATTATTGGCTTTAGATAAGGATTTTAGATAACCAATAAGCTTTTGAGCTATTTTTTGGCCTCTAAATTCTGGCTCTACGAATAAATCGTCTAAAAAACCAATATATCGCCCCTTAATTGGTCTTGGCATTGTTCTATAA